>Ga0066798_10000629_pt1 | contig 17168 bp, 12 predicted proteins | sample PersoiDNA2013203_FD_70961 | JGI IMG/M metagenome (GOLD analysis project Ga0066798, IMG submission 70961) | Permafrost soil microbial communities from the Arctic, to analyse light accelerated degradation of dissolved organic matter (DOM) -... | ecosystem: Environmental > Terrestrial > Soil >... | reverse complement strand
GGATTTAACCAGTTCTGCCAATGCTTGCTTAAGGCGTGTTTCACGGGCGATTTCGTTCACCAGCTCAACCTCAGCACCAGCCAGCTCTCGATTCGCAGGGGCAACATCGAACTTGCCTTTTTCCGAAGCCTGAATCACGTCTCTAAAAGACTTCTGACCAATCAACACATGATAAACCGTGTGTTTCAGACTGGTTTTTTCTATGCCGCTACCCGTGGTTGCATTGCCTTGCGGGTCAAGATCAATCAGCAAAACACGCCGCTTAGTCGCCGCAAGACTGGCGGCCAGATTCACGCAAGTGGTGGTTTTACCCACACCACCTTTTTGGTTGGTAATCGCCAATATGCGCATGCTATGCCACCCCGATATGATGAAAAGCTTGATTGTATGGAATCACGACCAGATGCCGTTGTGCGTCTAAGCCAGGTATCGCCAGGTGAATAATCTCGGTAGCTTTGGCTTGAGTCTTGGTTTGCACTTTGGCTAGCTCTTCTTCTGGATATACGCCCTTCATTGCTAGCCACGTTCCATTTTCTGCCAGCAGATGTTTGGTCAAATTCAAAAACAGTGATATTTCTGAAAAGGCACGAGAAATAATGATTTCAAACTGTTGGCCTGGTTTGTATTGCTCAACCCGACCAGAAACCACCTGTAAATTAGCAATATTCAATTCGGCTTTAGCTTGACGCATAAAGCTGGCTTTTTTCTGGTTTGAATCTATGACGGTCACTTGCAGATCGGGCAGACAAATGGCCAGCGGGATACCTGGCAAGCCGCCACCACTGCCTACATCCAGCAAACTATTAGCCTTGATATGCGGCAACACACTCAGGCTATCCAGCAGATGCAGAGTGACCATATCTTCGACATCTCGCACTGCAGTCAGGTTATGCACCTTGTTCCATTTTTGCAGCAAGGCGAGGTAATCCATGAGCTTCTTGACGACAGCATCAGAAAAATCTGCAGATAAACCAAGCTTGGCTTGCACTATCCCTTGCGTGAGCTTTGCTAAAAGCTTGTCTGAAGCAATCGCATCGTGCTGGGCAATTAAGGCTGCATTCATGCAGCAATATCCACTTTTTTACTACGGCTTCTGCGCTTTAAATAGACCAATAACAAAGAAATCGCCGCTGGCGTTAATCCCGAAATACGCCCCGCCTGACCCAAGGTCTCAGGGCGCTGCTTAGTGAGCTTTTGTTGTGCTTCTATGGATAAGCCATGCACATCGGCATAATCAATATCCGCAGGCAATTTCAAATGTTCGTTTTGCTTGCTGCGCTCAATCTCTTCATATTGGCGGTCAATATAGCCCTGGTATTTAGCCGCAATTTCTACTTGCAGTCGCACTTGTTCGTCAGTTTCACCCAATCCCGCAGCAGACAGACTAAGCAAAGCTTCGTAGCTCACTTCTGGTCTACGCAATAATTCAAACAATGAGTATTCGTGCTCTATCTCTTTACCAAGCACACGCAACGCATCGGCTTTTGGCAGGCTTTCTGGGCGTACGAAACTGCGTTTTAGGCGTTCTTGCTCGCGAATGACAGCCTCTTGCTTGCGTGAAAAAGCCTCCCAGCGCACATCATCGACCAGTCCAATTTTTCTACCCGCTTCGGTCAAGCGCATATCGGCATTATCTTCACGCAACAGCAAACGATATTCAGCGCGACTGGTAAACATGCGGTAAGGCTCGGTGACGCCTGTGGTGATGAGGTCATCGACCAACACACCCAAATAAGCCTGATCGCGGCTTGGACACCAGCTTGGCGCATCTTTGGAGTACAAAGCTGCATTGGCCCCCGCCAATAAACCTTGCGCTGCGGCCTCTTCGTAACCTGTTGTACCGTTAATCTGACCAGCAAAGAAAAGCCCTTGAACCGCCTTGGTTTCTAGCGATGACTTTAAGCCACGCGGATCATAATAGTCATATTCAATTGCATACCCAGGCCGCAAAATATGGGCGTTTTCAAGACCCTGTATCGAGCGTACCAACTGGTATTGAATATCAAACGGCAAACTGGTGGAAATACCGTTGGGATACACCTCATTCGTGGTCAAGCCCTCAGGCTCAAGAAATATCTGATGCGACTCTTTATCGGCAAAGCGATGAATTTTGTCTTCAACGGAAGGGCAGTAACGAGGGCCTACGCCTTCAATGACGCCTGTGTACATAGGCGAGCGATCAAGGCCGCTACGTATGATTTCATGCGTACGTTCGTTGGTATGCGTTATCCAGCAAGGTACTTGTCGCGGGTGCTGTGCAGCATCACCCAAAAATGAGAATACAGGGGCAGGGTAGTCGCCCGGCTGCTCCTGCATCACCGAATAGTTGATGGTGCGGCCATCTATGCGTGGTGGCGTACCCGTCTTTAAACGGCCAGCAGGCAGGCCTATCTCACGTAACCTGGCTGCAAGCGATATTGCAGGCGGGTCTCCTGCTCGGCCTGCCTGGTAATTTGATAGCCCAACATGAATCAAACCCGCCAGAAATGTACCTGCGGTTAACACTACGGCTTTTGCTTCAAAACGCAAACCCAACTGGGTCACCACGCCAGCAGCACGTTCACCCTCAAGAATAATATCATCCACGGCTTGTTGAAATAACCATAGATTAGGCTGGTTTTCCAGGCGGTGGCGTATAGCCGCTTTGTAAAGCATGCGATCCGCTTGCGCCCTGGTCGCTCGCACAGCGGGACCCTTGCTTGAATTCAATATACGAAACTGGATACCACCCTCATCAGTAGCAGCAGCCATGGCACCACCAAGCGCATCAATCTCTTTGACCAGATGGCCCTTACCAATGCCGCCTATCGATGGATTACAAGACATTTGCCCCAAAGTTTCGATGTTGTGGGTAAGCAGCAAGGTTTTTTGGCCCATGCGTGCAGAAGCTAGCGCGGCTTCAGTGCCTGCGTGACCACCGCCAACCACAATAACATCAAATTTTTCAGGGAATTGCATACGTTTATCGATTTGATAACAAAGACATATATTTTACTTGATACTGCTTGTTTCGTCATGCAAATAGCTGGTTTTATCCAACATGAATTGCCTGCAAACCCAATAGAATTAACATTGCGGTCATCTTTTATTAACAAAATTGGCATACAATTGAATTGTGCTAGATTTAGCTACACACAATTGCGACATAACACACTTAGGAATTCACCATGAAAAAGATTTCTATCGCTTTACTCGTATTACTCTCAACCTCAATGATGAGTGCCCATGCCGATGTAGAAACTGCGCAGAAACTCGCGAATAAATATCGAGGCATCGCCAAATCCATCAATCCAGAATACAAAGATTTTTCAGTGGAGGACGGTAAGGCGTTTTTTAACCGCGAACTTACTGTCAAAGGTAAACAAGTCGCCTGTGCTTCTTGTCACACCGCTAACCCAGCTGATCCAGGCAAGCACATTGTGACTGGCAAGCCAATTCGTCCATTATCACCAGTGGTCAATGCCAAACGCTTTACTGACCTTGATAAAGTGGAAAAGAATTTCACCAACCACTGCAACGACATCATTGGCCGTGATTGCACTGCACAAGAAAAAGCTAATTTCATCGCTTATCTGCTCACTGCTGATAAGCCTTAAAACAGCCCACTTGTTCTAAATGCAATATGTATGGGATTTATTTGTTAGGGTATTTCACTGGTCCCTAGTCCTCGCGTTTGCCATAGCCTTTATCACGCACAAATCAGAGTGGCATCTGATTATGCATGTGAATGCAGGCTTTATGGCTGGGTATCTGATCATCGCGCGCATAGTCTGGGGGTTTCTGAAAACAGGCTATGCAAGCTTTAATGCCTTTCCATTAAATCCCATTCAGTCAATTAAATACGTCTGGCAAATACTCAAAGGTCACCCAAAACAGTTCATAGGCCACAACCCTGCTGGCTCTTTGATTATCTACCTCATGCTTATTACTGGGCTGCTTACCGTAGCAACTGGTGTTCTGGTATTTAATGATGGATGGTTGATTGATGCGCCAGATCTTCTACAAAGCCTGCATCAGTTCTTTGCCTGGTTCTGGTTATTTCTTGTTTCCATTCATATAGTTGGCGTGATCACAGAAAGCATTGTTCATAAAGATAATCTGATCTTGGCTATGATAACTGGCGTTAAACATACGCATGATAGCAATAAATATATTTTTGACAAAAATGTTTCACGTGAAACCCTGCACACTTCAGCAGCCATTTCCAATGCCTTAAAACGCTTGATAATTTCCTTAAAAAGCTTGGGAACACTCAGCAACAAGCTGTATTTGGCGAATGAAGAAGAAAACACCCAAGCTCAATTCTGGCTGAAAAAAACTGAAAATGGCGGCGTATTTTTTAGCTTATATGATGCTGATGAAACGCTACTATTGAATAGTTATATATTTGATAGCAAACAACATCTACTTGATAAGATTGATTTACTTAAGAAAAGTGGGCACGATGATGCTTACTACAAGTTACTCACATCCAATATGAAACGCATGTATTTTATTGTGAAAACGGAAGACTGCCTGATTGCCACCAGCCCTTTATATGACACTGACTCTCAACGTATGCAGGCGCTAGCAAGGTTAAAGACAAAACTTATTACGGCTGAGATAAAAGATTTAACCGATTAATATCTGGTCGACTAATAGCTAGCCGAATAATATCCAGACAAAAGCAGTCATTATTTGCCGATGCAAAAACGGCTGAAAATCTCACCTAGCAAATCATCTGCTGTAAATTCACCAGCAATGGTATTTAACGACTCGTGTGCCAGGCGCAATTCTTCTGCCAATAACTCAGGCTGATCGAGCAAACCTTGCGCAATATCCAAATGCTGTTTAACTTGTGCCAAAGCACTTAAATGTCTGGCTCGCGCCATGAACACGCCTTCACCTGTGGATTGCCAACCGGCTCGCTTAAGTAACTCATCTCTCAATAAAGTTAAACCCACCCCTGTTTTGGCTGACAAGTAAATGTGCGTCTCGCCTTCTACATTTTCTATCCTGGGATTATTAAATGCAGAAACAGCAGAATCTTGCTGTTCTAAATTCAAATCTATTTTGTTGTGTATCCAGATTTTGCTTAATTCTTGCGGCAAACGCGCTACAACGCTTTTTTCGTTCTCTCCTATACCATGGGCTGCATCTACCAATAATAATGCGATATTGGCCTTTTCTAGAGCTTGCCAAGTTCGAGCAATGCCAAATTTTTCAACTTCGTCTTCCGTTTCACGCAAGCCCGCAGTATCAATGATGTGCAAAGGCACCCCTTTAATCTGAATTAGACTTTTAACAGTATCGCGTGTTGTTCCTGCGATAGCGGTAACGATGGCAACATCTTCACCAGCCAATGCATTGCTTAAACTGGATTTACCTACATTCGGCTGACCGACCAGAACCACTTGCAATCCCTCACGCAAGAGATTGCCTTGGCGTGCCTGATTTGAGATGGCTTGAAGTTCTGCCTCGATATGACTCAACTTTTCTGTAACGCGACCTTGCGTAATAAAATCGATGTCCTCTTCAGGAAAATCAAGGCAAGCTTCCACATACATGCGTAAGTTGATAAGTTGGTCGAGCAATTGATGAACAAGTTTTGAAAAATCGCCAGATAAAGAGCGCATGGCACTGCGTGCCGCCTCTATGGTGGAAGCATTAATGACATCGGCTACCGCTTCAGCCTGTGCAAGATCCAGCTTTTCATTGAGATAAGCGCGGCGGGTAAATTCACCTGGCTCGGCTTGGCGGGCACCCAGTTCTAGGCAACGCGCCAGCAATAACTGCATCAATGCAGGGCCACCATGCGCTTGCAACTCTAATACATCTTCACCGGTATAGGAATTAGGCGCTGCATAGTAAATGGCAATGCCACGGTCTATTAATTCGCCGTTTGCATCGTTAAATCTTAAATAGCTTGCGTGGCGTGGAGCAGGGCACTCACCAAGCACGGCTTTTGCAATACTTTCGCTGCTTGACCCGGAAACACGAACTATACCAATACCGCCAGAACCCGCTGCCGTAGCGATGGCCGCGATAGTCTCTGGCTGGGATTTATTTGACTGCATTTCCCTTCTTTGCTGCGCTTTCACGCTTGATCACCGTGTTGATGCGCCATTGCTGAGTAATAGACAATAAGTTGTTCACCAACCAATAAAGCACTAAGCCTGCAGGGAAGAAGAAAAAGAATACGCTAAATACCACAGGCATAATCATCATCACTTTAGCCTGCACTGGGTCAGTCGGTGCCGGATTCAAGCGTGTTTGAATAATCATGGTAGCGCCCATAAGCAAAGGCAATACATAATAAGGATCAACTGCAGAGAGATCATGTATCCATAAAATAAATGGTGCATGGCGCATCTCTACGCTACCTAGCAATACCCAATACAACGAAATAAACACTGGGATTTGCACCAATATAGGCAAACAACCACCCATAGGGTTGATCTTCTCGGTTTTATACAAGGCCATCATAGCCTGCTGCATTTTTTGTCTGTCGTCACCAAACTGCTCTTTCATGCGCTGCAGACGCGGTGCAAGTTCACGCATCTGCGCCATAGAACGGTAGCTTTTAGCCGACAGCGGATAGAAGATCAACTTGATCAGGACGGTAAGCAGAATAATGGCCACGCCCCAGTTATGTACTACGCTTTCGATATGTGACAACACCCAGAACAAAGGAAAGGCGATCACCTTCAGAATGCCGTAATCTACAGTCAGCTCAAGACCTGGAGCCGTTTTTTCGAGATCAGCATGAGTTTGCGGACCAGCATAATACTTTGCATCCGCCTGAATACTTACACCCGGCTGTACTATGCCCAAACTACCTTTGCTACCGATAGAGTAAATATTTTCGCTAAGCTTCTTAGTATAAAACTCGCGAGGACTTGCTTCTTCAGGGATCCAAGCACTGACGAAATAATGCTGAACTATCCCTACCCAGCCATCAGGCGTATTTTTAGACAGGTTTGATTTTTCCATCTCTTTAAACGGTAGCTTTTTGTACTTATCCGCCTGGGTAAAGTAGGCGCCACCAGTGAAAGTAGGCATCATCTTTGAACCTTGGTTAGACTGGCTATCATGCACTATCTGATAATAAACCCAGGGCTCTATAGGGGCGTTACTACCATTATGAATCTGGTAATTCACATCAATCGCATAGTCGCCGCGGTGAAATGTATAGATTTTATCAACCTGCACGCCATTAGTGCCTACCCAGGTAAAACGTACATCCAGCGTGTCTTTACCAGCTTGCATCTGGTAACTATCGGCAGTTGTCGTAAATACTGATTTATGGGTAGGTAAATCTGTGCCTATCAAACCAGTTTGTGCCACGTAAGTCATGGGCGCTGCTGTATCATCCAGCAAGACAAAGTTGTGGTCTGTAGAGTCTGATGCGCGATGCTTTAAAAGCTCCAGATGGCGTAAGTCACCCCCTGTGGTATCAATCTCTGCACTGAATAAATCAGTTTCAACATGAATGCGCTTACCTGGCAACAGACGAAAACCAGAGTCCTGCGACAAAGCTGCGGTTTCTTTATTTGGATCTAAAGTGCCTGATGCTGAAGCGCCGGTTGTTGGGGTGCTTGAGACTTGGGGCACGCTGACATCTTGAGTCTGGCTAGTTTCGATTGCACTATCTGCTGGCACATGCTGTCGCTGCCAGCCATCCCACAACATGAGTATAGAAAAAGATAAAATTACAAATAAAATCAGACGCTTGGTATCCATAAATCTCTAATCTTGTTGAGTGATATATCTGGGTTATTGAGGGTTAATCTGGGTTATTGGGGATTATTTATTAAATACCGTGGACTTAAGATACGGGATCGTGACCACCAGGATGCCAGGGATGACACTTTGCCAATCTTATTACTGCAAAACGAATTCCGTTTAAAACACCATGTTTTTCTATGGCCTCAATTGCATATTGTGAGCAAGTTGGGCTAAAACGACATTGCTGCCCAAAGAACGGGCTCAAGCTTAACTGATAAAATTTAATCGCGCCTATCAATAGTTTTCTCATCGTACTATCAAACTATAGCATTCAAATTCAAGACTCCAGCAAACTCGCACCAAGCTGTGCTTTAGCTTGATCCTTCAAGCGACGATTTAAGCTAGCGAATAAATCGCTCAATTCCAATACCAACTGCTTGTAATCTTGATTGCCAAATTTGCGCTGTGCACGTATCACTAAATCAAGATGAGGTAACTGGTGCTGGTTTAACCTGAAGCACTCTTTGATAACGCGCTTCATGTAATTTCTATCAACCGATAACTTTGCTATTTTCTTAGCTACTATCAATCCTAGTCGCGCATGTAAATGCTGATTATATTGATAATGTATGGCGATATAATGACCAGATATGCGCTTACGGAAATTAAAAACGGATGAAAAATCATCCGTTTTAATGAGCCTGCATTGACGCGGAAAAGTAAATTTTAACGCTTGCAATGGCTTAATTCTTAATGTTTATTGACAATAAATTTTTAGGTTCTATCAATAAATAATCAAAAATTCTATACCGCTAAACGAGCACGGCCCTTGGCGCGACGCGCTGCAATCACTGCACGACCACCACGGGTTTTCATGCGAACTAAAAAACCATGGGTGCGAGCACGGCGAACTTTTGATGGTTGGTAGGTACGTTTCATAATAAATCTCCAATAACTGCTTAGCTATTTCTTGAGCAAAGACCATGATTTAACATGATTTATGCATGTTTTGTCAACCTTTATTTCAATTGATAGAAAGCAGCACAAGGCTTTTAATAAGCTTATGGGGCTGTGGATAAGTTAGCTTAAACAGGCTAGAATAGATCTCAATAAGCTGAGTAAACAAATCCATATTTATGAAGGTTTTGTATACGTAGTTTTCTATGTTGTTTTATCTATAGTCCTCTTTTGAATAAATCATTAGTAAGAGATTTCATAATGGCTTTTGGATTGCGCCATCAATATTACGCATTGGAGTGTCGGGTAACCGATGGAAAATTTTTGGTCTACTTGCCTGCTTCGTTTTGAACAGGAATTATCAACGCAACAATTTAATACCTGGATCAAACCTTTACGTTGTGAGACTGTGAACGGTTCTGTGCGTTTGCTCGCGCCCAACAGATTTGTACAGCAGTGGGTAAAAGATCGTTTTATGCAGCGTATTCAGACATTTGCTGACGAGATTTTGCTAAAGCCTGTTGATATCGATCTCATCCTGATTGATAAATCTAAAGAAGAAAAAATTTCAGAAAATAAGCATAAAGCTTCGCCTGCTTCTCAAACTATAGATGATGGTATAGATAATTTAGATTTACATGATTCAAATCAGGTAAAAAAAGAGGTTTCTTCGCAAAGTCTTTTACTTAGCACAGAAAAACTAATAACGCAGGCCCGCAATAAAGGTAGTAAAAAAACCAGTGCTTCTACTGTTGAATCCAATGGTTTGAATAGTGCCTTTAACTTTGATAACTATGTTACTGGACGTGCCAACCAGTTAGCTAGAGCTGCTGCTATTCAAATTGCCAATAATCCTGGTACTGATTACAACCCACTATTCATCTATGGTGGGGTAGGTTTGGGTAAAACGCATTTGTTACAGGCTATAGGCAACCACCTTAAACAGTTAAAACCAGAAGCAAAAATCCGCTATTTACACGCTGAACGCTACGTCTCTGATGTGATTAAAGCTTATGAGAATAAAGCCTTTGATGAATTCAAACGTCAATATCACTCCCTGGATTTATTGCTGATTGACGACATTCAATTCTTTGCCAAGAAAAGCCGAACGCAGGAAGAGTTTTTTTATGCATTCAACTCTTTAATTGAAGCTAAAAAGCAGATTGTCATTACTTGCGATACTTATCCCAAAGAAATCGTCAATGTCGATGAACGCTTGCGTACCCGTTTTAGTTGGGGTTTGACCGTGGCAGTGGAGCCGCCAGAACTTGAAATGCGTGTTGCTATTCTGCTAAAAAAAGCTGAAGAAGCTAAATTTATATTGCATGAAGATGTTGCGTTCTTTGTTGCCAAACAAGTCAGATCTAGCGTTAGAGAGCTAGAAGGCGCATTAAACAGAATAGTCGCCATGGCCAAGTTCACTGGGCATGCGATAGATGTGCAACTGGCAAAAGATGCTTTGAAAGACCTGATTGCGGTGCGTGGTCGCCAAATCACGATAGAAAACATCCAAAAGACGGTGGCTGACTACTACAAAATTAAAGTGGCGGAAATGTATAGCAAAAAGCGCACACGTAATTTTGCGCGCCCCAGGCAGATTGCCATGTCTTTAGCGCGTGAACTAACCAACCATAGCTTTCCAGAAATTGGTGAAGCTTTTGGTAGTCGACATCACACGACAGTCATGCATGCCTGTGATGAGATTGAGTCATTACGCCAGAGTGATAATAATGTAGCGCGTGATATTGCCTTTTTAACGCAGGTAATACGAGATTAGTTAGTACAAACTTGGCTAAGCTTTAGCAATGGATAAGTTGTGGGTGAAAATGTGTTTTAGCCTGCTTTTTTATATTGAGGTAAAATCATCAACATTTCATCCACAGTAGTTATTATAGTTATGCAATGCTATTTTAGTATATTAAGTATTTGATTAAATTATGATTAATTTTTAATCCACAGAATTTCAGCACATTATTATTACTATTATTTATATATAAAAAAGATTGTAAAAGATGAATATCAAAATAAATCGAGAAACTCTGTTAAAACCTCTTTCTTCAGTCACCAGCATTGTTGAAAGACGTCACACCCTACCGATACTTTCTAATTTACTCTTGGAAGCAAAAGACAATCAAATCGTACTCACGGCAACTGATTTGGAAATGCAGATTTCTTTAGCAGTGAATACAGACGTAGGAGGTAGTCTATCGACTACGATTTCAGCGAAGAAATTACTGGATATTTGCCGTTCCTTGCCGGATAACGCAGAAATTAATATGGCAACCTCAGAAAGCCGTGTTCAGGTAAAGGCAGGCAAAAGCCGCTTTAACCTGCAAACGCTTCCAGCAGCCGATTACCCAGTCATGTCTAAAGCGCAGGCAGCGTCTTCCACATTGGTAAAAATAGCCCAGAATTCGCTTAAACGTTTATTCAAGCAAGTTGAATTTGCAATGGCACAGCAAGATATTCGTTATTATCTGAACGGTTTGTTATTTGAGGTATCAGGTAATCAATTGAACATTGTTGGTACAGATGGTCATAGATTGAGTTTTACTTCTACAGAACTTGATCAATTCTATGAAAAACAAGAGATTATCTTGCCGCGCAAAACTGTGATAGAACTTATTAAGCTGCTGGACGATAGTGAAGAAGAAGTAGCCATTGAAATCACTAGCGGTCAGGTGAACTTTTCATTCAGTGATATTAAGCTCATCTCTAAGGTAATTGATGGTAAATTTCCAGACTATAGCCGAGTCATTCCTACAGGGCATCAAAATAGCCTGACTATAGATCGCACAACGATTCTTTTATCCATGCAACGCGCGTCTATTCTTTCCAACGAAAAGTATCGTGGCATACGCATGGTGTTAGGTACAAATAGCCTGCGCCTGGTTAGCACCAATAGTGAGCAAGAAGAAGCAGAAGAAGAATTGGATATAAATTATACCGGCGACTCACTGGATATTGGTTTTAACGTCACTTACATGATAGATGTTTTAAATAATGTAGATAATGAACAAGTGATATTTTCATTCGCAGATGCCAATAGCAGTTGTTTGGTGACTATCCCACAAGATAACAACTATAAATACGTCGTAATGCCTATGCGTATTTAGGCGCAATATTTAGGCTAAGAATTAAAAGTAAGTTAAGCTTATTCAACAGCACAGAATGTTTCACGTGAAACCAAAGCAACACAAATAGAAAAGACAAAGCATGAGTGATTACGATTCATCCAGTATTAAAATCCTTGAAGGTTTAGATGCCGTTCGCAAACGCCCAGGCATGTACATAGGCGATACTTCAGATGGTAGTGGTTTGCACCATATGGTGTTTGAAGTATTAGATAACGCAATTGATGAAGCCTTAGCTGGTCATTGTGATGATATTAAAATCATTATTCACCCAGATAACTCGATTAGTGTTTCAGATAATGGCCGCGGCATCCCTACGGATATTAAGAGTGATGATAAACACGAGCCCAAGCGCTCAGCAGCTGAGATCGTCATGACAGAGCTGCATGCTGGCGGCAAGTTTGACCAGAACTCCTATAAGGTTTCTGGCGGCCTTCATGGTGTGGGTGTGTCCGTGGTGAATGCCTTATCAGACTGGCTAAAGCTGAAGATTTACCGCGCAGGCAAAGTGCATCAGATGGAATTTCAACGAGGTGTACCCGTTTCACCCCTAGTGATTACAGGCACCAGTGAAAAACGCGGTACAGAAGTTCACTTTCTGGCATCGGTTGAAACCTTTGTGCTGGTGGAATTCCACTTTGAAATTCTGGCCAAGCGTATTCGTGAACTTTCATTCTTGAATAACGGCGTTAAAATTGAGTTAATAGATCAACGCCCGAATGGCAAAACAGAAAACTTTGCTTACTCAGGTGGCGTAAAAGGTTTCGTTGAGTACATGAACCGCACCAAATCGGTTTTACATCCTAAAACTTTTTATGCAATAGGCGAAAAAGACGGCATGACGGTAGAAGTCGCCATGCAGTGGAATGACTCTTACAGTGAAACCGTGCAATGTTTTACCAATAACATACCGCAACGCGATGGTGGCACCCACTTAACGGGTTTACGCACCGCGATGACACGTACTTTGAATCAATACATCGAGCAAAGTGAGCAAGCCAAAAAGGCTAAAGTTGAAACAACGGGTGACGACATGCGCGAAGGTATCACCTGCGTATTATCAGTCAAAGTACCAGACCCCAAGTTTTCATCACAAACCAAAGACAAGCTGGTTTCTTCAGAGGTGCAGCCCGTGGTGTCTGAGGTGGTATCGGCTAAATTGGCTGAGTTCCTGCAAGAAAACCCCATAGACGCCAAGATTATTTGCGGCAAGATTATAGATGCTGCCCGTGCGCGTGAAGCCGCGCGTAAAGCGCGTGAAATTACACGCCGTAAAGGGGTCATGGATACCATGGGTTTACCTGGCAAGCTTGCTGATTGTCAGGAAAAAGACCCAGCGCTTTGTGAGCTCTACCTGGTCGAGGGTGATTCTGCTGGTGGCTCAGCCAAACAGGGGCGTGATCGTAAAAATCAGGCAATACTGCCGCTCAAAGGTAAAATTCTCAACGTAGAAAAAGCCCGTTTTGATAAATTATTGTCATCACAAGAAATCACCACTCTGATTACAGCGCTAGGTACAGGCATAGGCAAAGATGATTTCAGCGTAGGTAAATTGCGCTACCACCGCATTATCATCATGACCGATGCAGACGTCGATGGCGCGCATATTCGTACCTTGTTGCTCACATTCTTTTATCGTCAGATGACAGAACTGGTTGAGCGCGGCCACATCTATATTGCACAACCACCGCTGTACAAAGTTAAACAGGGCAGGGATGAGCGCTATCTTAAAGATGAGCATGAGTTGGATGAATACCTGTTGCAATCAGCGTTAAAAGGCGCAGAACTGCTGACCAAAGAAGGAGGCGAAACCTTAACAGGTGAGCCACTAGCCGCCATCGCCAAACAAATGGTGCTGACAGAAGCCGTAATCCGCCGTTTGGTCTCGCTCTACGATGAAAGCGTATTGCGTGCCTTGCAAGATATCCCAGATATTGCTGAGTTGGATTTGAACACTAAAGAAGGCGCAGAAAAAGCTGCCTCTCAAATGCGTCCATTACTGGGTCATACGGGTAGTGAAGTGATTGTAGGCTTTAACCAGGAAACCGAAAGCTACAGGTTGGAAGTCAATAAATACGTGCACGGTAACCTACAGTGCTGCGTGATTGACTCTGACTTCCTGGCGAGTGGCGATTATCGTCAGATCAGCCGTATTTCCATCATGCTGCAAGGCTTGATAGGTGCAGGTGCGTTAATCAAGCGTGGTGAAAAAGAGCAAACAATCAATACCTTCAAGGCCGCACTTGATTGGCTACTCGGTGAAGCCAAACACAACTTGGGCATACAGCGCTACAAAGGCTTGGGCGAAATGAACCCCGAACAACTTTGGGAAACCACCATGGACCCCAAAGTACGCCGTTTGCTCAAAGTGCAGATCGATGACGCCATCGCTGCCGACGAAATATTTACCACCTTGATGGGCGACCAGGTTGAACCAAGGCGTGCGTTTATTGAAAACAACGCATTAGGTGTGAATAATCTCGATATTTAACGTGTATGTAGGATCTCAATAAACTTTGTATTTATCTCAAAAGTTTGTATTGGTTGAGAAATAAAAAGGCTCATTAATGAGCCTTTTTATTTGAAATATAAATCAAACACTCTTTAATTATGAGCGCAAATGCGAGCGAGCGAGTCTTTAATTTTTTGTTCGAAACGTGCGATTAGTTCACGATTAGCGTTTATTAAGGTTTGCTCAGATTCAATTTCGGCAACTATAGCTAGCTGGGTTGAAAGAGGGGGAAGAGGAAATCTAAAGTTTAGAACATCGGTTTTTGTTATGTTTGGGTCTTTACGAGTGCTATTAGCAACCATTTTCCAGTAGTTCTTTGATGCATTAAGTATAGCAATAAGAAAATAAGGGCTAACTTTAGGGTTGGGAAGGAGAGCAGTCATAGCTTGATTGTGAGTAGCTTCAATTTCAAGAACACCTGTTCGACCTATTTGATTAAATCCTCCATACATAGCAATCAAAACCGTTCCGATAGGCAATATACTAAGGTGAGTTTTATTCAAGGCAATTTCTGTTATATTTTCTTGAGTTGTTTTAATCGGGCCATCTGTCAGGTCAAGTGTTTTGACCCATGGGATGGTTCCTTCCGCAAAATAGTCTGCTCGACCTCGTGATGGTGTAGTTCCTGATTTAGTTAGAAATAGAGAGCCTAAACTTTCTATTGGCCACTCTTCATCAATGGTAATTTTAGGTTGGTAATTCTCGATCACGCTTCGAGCACCGTCGATTATTTTTTGATAAGCATCGATTTCTTCCACGATACTTTTCTGAATTTCGATCGGCGGTAAAGGAATTCTAATGCTTTTTAAAATCGGAATATTCAATCCACTTCGTTCCGTATCGCCTGTTAATGCTCGGATATCTGTATAAGTTGATCGAAGAACCCAGAATATGAATTTTGACAAAACTTTTTCATGAGGTAGGGGTGTAATTGCTACCAGCGACTGATTACAAGTAGCTCCCTCCATCCTAAGTAGTGCAACTGTGCCACGTGTTTTACCTTGACCATTAAGAGCGATTAAAACGCTATCTTTTGGTAAAACGCGCGCATTTGAATTCTTAACACCCATTTCTGTAATACGCTTAGGGCAGTCAAAAATTTCAAAACGATGAATGTCTCCAGATACGAGCCAAGGTACAGTTCCACGCTCGTAATACTCTGCTACGGTTGATCTTGGTGTCCCACCAGTCATAAAAGTGCAGATTTCGCCAAGTGAAACTATCGGCCATTTTGCCTGAAGCGACTTTGCTTGTTCGTTATAGCGATCGCCACTAAGGTTGTAATCTCCGTTTGTTGCAATTTTGTCTTTCGTCACAACTAAGCCATATTTCAATCCAATTTCATTGAAATCTTGTCCATTAAGTAAAGCTTGCTGGTAAGTATCAACATCAGCCAGGACCTGTGGCAAATCGTTTTTATTAATAGCGCGGCGCTGGGCACCGAGACCAAAACCATCGTTTTCTACCTTAAAAAATGCAACCATTTTGCTTTGTTTAGCAAGAGACTTATCCAATATAAGAATTGAAGTTTTAACGCCTGAATATGGATTAAAACAGCCTGCAGGAAGAGAGATAACTGCTACTAGAGAATTTTCAACTAACATTCTCCTTAGCTCTTTATATGCACTTTGACTCTGAAAAATGACTCCCTCAGGCACTATGATGGCAGCACGTCCAGTTGGAGTAAGGTGTTCGGCCATATAGTCAACAAACAATACTTCGGAGCGCTTTGCTTGAATGCTAAAGCGTTTATGCGGCTTTATACCGCCCTTGGGCGACATGAATGGCGGGTTAGCTAATATCACATCGGCATATTCATTCCACCGCTCTTCTGAGGTTAGGCTGTCATATTCAAAAATATGTGGGTCTGTAAATCCATGTAAATAAAGATTAACCAGCGACAAGCGCACCATATCGGGTGAAATGTCATAACCTTTGAAATTGGTGGCAAGACGTCCTTTTTCATCCGGAGTCAAAGTGCTGATATTATTAGTATCAGTATTATTCCGTAGAATGTATTTATAGGCGGAAATTAGAAAACCTGCAGTGCCACACGCAGGATCCAGTATGACCTCACCTTTTTGAGGTTTAATAATTTGGATCATAAAATCAATAATATGACGTGGGGTACGAAATTGGCCTGCATCTCCTTGTGAGCCCAGTACGGAAAGCAGGTATTCGAATGCATCACCCAGTCGTTCCGAGTGATCATAAGTAAATTCATCGATGATTTTGAGAAAACTCTTAAGAGTTTCTGGGTCACGATACGGCAGATAAGCATTTTTAAAAATATCGCGAAACAGTGAGGGTATGCCAGGGTTTCTCGGCATAGTACTGATACCTTCACCATAAAGCCCGATTAGCTCACGGCCACCAATACCAGGACTCATGAGCTTGGCCCAACCATAGCGGGCATAGTCGCCTGTAAAGAATTTACGCATACCACCTAACTCTTCTGCCTCAGCATCCATGTCATCCATGAACTTATAAATCAGAGCAATAGTGATTTGTTCGACTTGAGATTTTGGATCGGGTACTTTTCCGACAAGAATGTCGCGTGCGGTGTCTATAAGTTGGTTGTGATGCCAGGGTACTGCTAGATGATGCCAGAAAAGCAATGGCAACCGATTGGATCAAGGCATATAAGCAATATGTCGGTTCTAAATGTTCAGACTAACTAACCCCTAACCCCCCATTTAAGAGTGCTCCAGATTTTGGTAAACGGCAGGTATTACTGTTGAGGCATGCGCCCCTCGAATTGAGTATCTGTATTTAATGATTTTTTGGCTTCACAACATTTGCCGCAACGTTCCAACACTCTTCAATAAACCTGTCAGCGATTTCACGAGCCTTAATAC
>Ga0066798_10000627_pt1 | contig 17210 bp, 16 predicted proteins | sample PersoiDNA2013203_FD_70961 | JGI IMG/M metagenome (GOLD analysis project Ga0066798, IMG submission 70961) | Permafrost soil microbial communities from the Arctic, to analyse light accelerated degradation of dissolved organic matter (DOM) -... | ecosystem: Environmental > Terrestrial > Soil >... | reverse complement strand
TTTTTGCGGTTCACCTGTCGGCGCGTGAGTCGTGCCGACAGGAACTAATCGTTCACCAGATCAAGGCGCCTTGTCAGTCGTTCCTGGCGGCTGCTTGGCCAGCTCGGCGTTACGCTCGGCGGTAGCTTCACGTTTTTGCTGCTTCAATTCCTTCTTGGCAGCTTTTTTATCAGCGCGCCTTTGTTGATTGGCGGCCTTGTTTTTCGCCTTGTACTCTGCCTTTGCATCAGCATCAGATTGACGCTTTTGCACAAACGGATCGGGCGAAGTTGCACCATTGACGGTGCCGCCTGTCGGCGGCGCATTCGGCGCGGCGGTACTTTGCGCCATTGCAGTACCGGTCATGGCCAGAAAAGCTGCAGTAATAACGAGTTGACGTGCCTTCATATGGACTCTCCTTTTTATCAATCAGTACCTTGATCGCTGAACCAAACCTGGCCAGAACGACCTCAGAACACCGATTCACTGTACCCCAAAGCAGCCGCCACGACGCCGTGCTCGACCTCCGAAACACTTGTAAGACATCGCCGGACAGCACACGGAAAATGGCTTTGCGAAGGACCAGGTAATCAATTGGAAGAATCTGCCCATAGTTAGCGTGCCGCTACCGTTATTTCTTTAGCGGGGTTTTCTTGCGCTGCTTGTAGATGGTGCGCGCATCTTGCATTGCGCGTTCTTCGGTACGCATACTTTCGTGATCATCATGTGCGACAAAAAATTCATCGGCCTGTGCCCGCACCACCAACTTGATGGCATCTGCATCGGTCAGGTCATACAACTCCGTGATCAGTGTCGTTACTTCGTCAAGATATTCTTCATAGGTCATAGTCCCTCCCTCATTCAATTAACGGCGCAGTGTATGTGCACTACAGGCCGGCGTCCACCGCTGCATGCAAACTTATTTTCCACATTGCCGCAATCAATGCTTGCCAAGAAAATCGATGCTGTGTACACTTCGATCCCTCAGACGCGGGGTGGAGCAGTCTGGCAGCTCGTCGGGCTCATAACCCGAAGGTCGTAGGTTCAAATCCTGCCCCCGCAACCAGTTATAGGCAAGGGCTTGCACACGAAACATCGTGCAGGCCCTTTTGCTTTGTATCCTCCGTATGCGCAAATCTAGCGCACTAATTCCGATATCACGACAACTCGCCCGCTCCGTTGGCGATGCACCGTGGTCCAACTTGCTTTAGACTTCTTTCACTTTCGTTCGTAGCCGAGTCCAATCATGGTCAACCCAACGCCCGCAGCCCCCTTTTCCAGCCTGGCGCTGACGCCAGCCATGCTGGCCAATCTCGATCAGCTCGGCTATCACGAAATGACGACAATCCAGGCCAGCAGCTTGCCCGCAGTATTGGAGCGACGCGATCTGATTGCCCAGGCCAAGACTGGCAGCGGCAAGACCGCAGCCTTCGGCATCGGCATGCTGCATCATCTCAATCCGAGTTATTTCGCGATTCAGGGCCTGGTGATATGTCCAACGCGCGAACTGGCCGATCAGGTGTCGAACGAACTGCGCCGCATTGCGCGCTTCACCGACAACATCAAGATCCTGACCTTGTGCGGCGGCAATGCCATGCGTCCACAAATGGCCTCGCTGGAACACGGCACCCACATCGTCGTCGGCACGCCCGGCCGTATCCGCGACCATATCGGACGCGGCAGCATCAATCTGTCCACCGTGCAGACGCTGGTGCTTGATGAGGCCGATCGCATGGTCGACATGGGTTTTTATGAAGATATCGAAGGTATCGTCAGCGCCTGTCCGGCGCGCCGGCAAACCTTGCTGTTCTCGGCCACGTATCCTGACGATATCCGCAAGGCCAGCGCGCGCTTTCTGCGCGACCCAGTCGAAATCAAGGTCGAAGCACAGCACGATGGCGACAAAATCGAACAACGTTTTTTTGAAGTCAGTGCAGAGCAGCGCAATACCGCCGTGGCACGCCTGTTGCAACACTACCAACCGGTCTCGACGCTGGCCTTTTGCAACACCAAGATTCACTGCCGCGAACTGGCCGAAGAATTACGTGCACATGGGTTCAGCGCTCTCGCCTTGTATGGCGACCTGGAACAGCGCGAACGCGATGAAATCCTGGTGCAGTTCGCCAATCAGAGCTGCTCGGTGCTGGTGGCCACCGACGTTGCTGCACGCGGCCTCGACATTGCCAACCTGAGCGCAGTGATCAACGTCGATGTCACACGTGACACCGAAGTCCACATTCACCGCATCGGCCGTACCGGACGTGGTCACGACAAAGGGCTGGCGCTGAATCTGTGTATCCCGACCGAAAAACGCTGGGTCAAGCTGATCGAAGAATATCAAAAGAAATCGGTGCAATGGTTCGATATCAATGCCCTCGATGACAATGAAGGCACGGTCTTGCGCGCACCGATGCGCACCTTGTGTATTCAAGGTGGCAAGAAAGACAAATTGCGCCCTGGTGATCTGCTAGGAGCATTGACTGGCGAGATTGGTCTGAGCAAAGAACAGGTTGGCAAGATCAATGTCTTCGAATTCACGACCTATGTCGCACTCGATTACCGCATCGCCGAAAAGGCGTTTACACGTCTGTCCAGCGGCAATATCAAGGGCCGCAATTTCAAGATGCGCCTGATGCGCACCGCCTGAATCGACATTACGCACGCAGCCAATAAAAAAGGCAGTCGCATAGCGACTGCCTTTTTGCTACCCAAAATCTGATCAGATCAATAAGGCCGACGTCAACGAACGGATTTCCTCGGCAGAATCCTCCAGCACTTCACGCAAACTCTCGTCCCCGAGGAACTCATCGACGATGGTGTCAGTGGCACGACCAGCTTCCAGCTGACTCCTCTGGAACGGCGACGGCACCGGCGACAACTCCTTGGCCAGCAACAACACATCACCCAAAGCTTCCGGCGGCAACACGCGAATACCGTGCCACAGTGACTCAACCGCCGCCACTACCGCATCTGGCACACCCAGTTTCTTGAGCACGGCGCGGCCGATGATTTTTTCACCGTATTCGGCCCAATCCTCGGCATTACCGTCGAGCAAGCCCGGAAATTCATCGGTGCGGGATAACAGATAAAAGCCACCAACTTCATGGATGATGCCGGCAAACATGGCCGTATCCGGGTCCAGCCGCGTCATCTTCAGCGCGATCACGTGTGCCAGCGCCGCCACATTGGCAGTGTGCTCCCACAACTGTGCCGCTTTGACGCGCATTTCCGGATCGGAGATATTACGCCCCAACTGCCGCACAATGACCGCTGTCGTGATCGCATTCAAGGTCTTGAAACCAAGTCGCATGACGGCCGTGCGGACATTGTTGATTTCCCCGCCCGAACGGTTGTAGGCGGCCGAATTGGCAATGGCCACGGTACGCGCCGACAGCAACGGTTCAGCCATGACCAGCTTGGCCGCTGCCTCCAGATGGCAATTAGGATCATTGAGCGCCTGCTGCAGTTTGATCGATGCATTGACATTGGTCGGGAACACCAGTTCGCCGCGCCCCGCCTGTGCCGCGATGTTTCTGAAAGATTCCAATCTGTTCATGAAAAATCTGTCTCCCTTACCTGAGAATTTCGCCATCAAATGCTGCGACGCAGCATTTCATTGAGTTATTATTTCTGCTATTTCAGTACGGCATCCACCCCGGCAAGCCGCGTCGTTCACCGCATCAATACGCACAGTGGCACTGATCTGCATGCCGCCAGCTTAATGTACAACGTCGGCTGCCGCAACAGCTTATATACGCCGAACTCATGCTGTTTCCAGGCGCTTTTCAACGCATGCTGCCACCATGATGGCAAAGTCGATTGCCCTTCGCTGGCTAGTCGGCTAGCATAGCGGCTTCGCACAGTGCGCCCGCATTGCTCCCTGCTTTCACCGTCGCCTTTACCGCCACGCCATTTCATGTCTCCTGACGACTATTGCCAACAAAAAGCCGCACAAAGCGGATCGAGCTTTTATTACAGTTTTTTGTTCCTGCCGCCGGAACGACGCCGCGCCATCACTGCGCTATATGCGTTTTGCCGCGAAGTGGACGACACCGTCGATGAAATTGCCGATGCCAGCATTGCCCGCACCAAATTGCTCTGGTGGCGCAAAGAGATCGCCGCCATGCTGGCCGGCAATCCCAGTCATCCGGTGACGCTGGCGCTGCAACCGCACGTGGCCACCTATGGCCTCAAGGGTGAACATCTGCAAGCCATCATCGATGGCATGGAAATGGACCTCGATCAAACCCGTTATCTCGATTTCCCCGGTTTGCAACGCTATTGCTGGCATGTGGCCGGTGTCGTCGGCATTTTGTCGGCAAGTATTTTTGGCGTGACCCAGGGCGGTACTTTACTGTTTGCAGAAAAGCTTGGCCTGGCATTTCAGTTGACCAATATCATCCGCGATGTCGGTGAAGATGGCCGCAAAGGGCGGATTTACCTGCCCGTCAATGAATTACAGCAATTCAACGTGACCGCTGCCGACATTATTAATGCCCGTCATAGCGACAACTTTGTGCGCCTGATGCAGTTCCAGGTGGCGCGCGCGCAAGGCGTATACAATGAGGCCTTTGCGCTGTTGCCCAAGCAGGATCGTCGGGCACAGCGTCCCGGCCTGATGATGTCAGCCATTTATCGTACCTTGTTGGACGAGATCGAACGCGATGGCTACCATGTGTTGGACCAACGCATTTCGCTCACACCGATCCGCAAACTGTGGCTGGCCTGGAAAACTTATATCCGCGGCTGAACTAGTGGGCGAGCGCAACGTCCATTCGCTTTCGCCCCTAGATGTTTAACGCCCTCTCCAGTGTGAAATGAAACCTATCTATTTGATCGCCTCCTGTGCCGGTCTGACCTTCTTTACCAGTCTGGTGATGAACCCCTCGTTTGATCGTCTACTCGAACGCCTGGGCAAAAACGAGTTTTACATCTACGTCGTCGATGCTGGCAAGCGCACGCTGGCTGGGGCCGGCGCCATGGCCCATCAGTCGTTCCTGTATCGCGTGCCAGCCATGGATGGGCGCGGTACCGAAAAGACACTGACCTTCACTTCGGACAAACAATTGTCGCTCGACACCTACGTCCGGCTGTATGTTTCGTCGGCTGGCAAGGTCACCGCCTGGGAAGAAGTACCGACCCAAGAATTACCCGCTCTCATGAAGCATGGCCAACTCCCCTGAGCAGTTAGCGCCGATCGCCGTCATTGGCGCCGGCTGGGCCGGTTGTGCTGCGGCAGTGACATTGGCCAAGGCTGGCCGCCGCGTCAGCCTGTTCGAATCCGCACGCACGCTGGGCGGCCGCGCGCGCCGTGTCGACAGTGATGGTCGACGACTCGACAATGGCCAGCACATCCTGCTAGGCGCCTACCGCAGCACCCTGAAGATCATGAAAACGGTTGGCATCGATGCCGACCAGGCGTTGTTGCGACTGCCACTGCAAATGCGTTATCCAGCCGGTGCCGATGGTATGGAATTTATAGCGCCACGCCTACCGGCCCCTTGGCATCTGGCGCTGGCGATGATCCGCGCGCGCGGACTGACGCGCGAAGACAAACTGGCGCTGGCGCGTTTTTCCACCACTGCAAAATGGATGGGCTGGCGCTTGCATGACGATTGCAGCGTTGCCACCTTGCTGGAACGCTTCGATCAAACTGAACGCCTGAACCGCCTGATGTGGACGCCTTTGTGCATTGCCGCGCTCAATACCCCGCCGCAGCGTGCTTCTGCCCAGGTGTTTCTGAACGTATTGCGCGACAGCTTCGGGGCACGGCGAGCCGCGTCCGATATGCTGATCCCGCGCACTGATTTGAGCGAACTGCTGCCGAATCAAGCGGCAGCGTTTTTGGCGCGCCACGGCGGCGCCGTCAGCACCGGGCAAAGCGCAGTATCGGTTACTGCCAGCGCTTCAGCAGCGACGCCCGGCTGGAACATCCGCTTCAAACAGGATGCCCGCAGCGAAGCCTTTGCTGGCGTGATTGTAGCAACCACAGCAGAAACCGCCGCCGACTTGCTCAATGAGGTGATCGACACCACAGCGCTACGGGCGTTTGACTACGAAGCGATCACCACCTGCTATTTGCAATATCCTGCGCAATTGCGCCTGGTGCAGCCGTTGTTTGCCTTGCTTGACAGTCCCGAACAGAACCATTGGGGACAATTTGTCTTCGATCGCGGCCAGCTCAATAGCGACGGCAACGATGCCGGTTTGCTGGCGGTAGTGATCAGTGCCTCAGGCGAAGCCATTGCACAAGGACATGCCGCACTCACGAGCGCGGTGGCAGCGCAATTGGCACAACAATTGCAAGATCCCGCCTTACTGACCCCGCAATGGAGCAAAGTCATCTCCGAAAAGCGCGCCACTTTTTCCTGCACGCCCGGTCTGCAACGACCGGATAATGATGCGATGCCGGCAGGCCTGGCGCTGGCTGGCGATTATGTTGCCGGCGATTACCCTGCCACACTAGAAGCCGCATGCCAAAGCGGCATTGCCGCCGCTAAACGGCTGCTCAAGGGCAACTGACGCGCTGACACCGTCGCATACAGCGAAATTTTTCATCGTTTGGCTTAAAGGGATTCACCCCATAAGGCGGCGGATTGATCTACGATACGAGCCAATTCAATCAAATCTATCGCAACCTTTTTCCGGAGAATCAACATGCCTGTCATCACCTGCGTCGAAGACCTACGTATTCTGGCCAAGAAACGGGTGCCCAAGGCATTTTACGATTACGCCGACAGCGGTTCCTATACCGAGAGCACCTACCGCGCCAACAGCGATGATCTGGCTGCCTTGAAGCTGCGTCAGCGCGTGGCCATCAATGTCGACCAGCGCAGCACGCGCACTACCATGATCGGCCACGACGTCAGCATGCCAGTGGCGATTGCCCCGACCGGGCTGACCGGCATGCAATGGGCCAATGGAGAAATGCTAGGCGCGATTGCCGCAGAAAAATTTGGTATTCCCTTCACCTTGTCGACCATGAGTATCTGCTCGATCGAAGATGTCGCCAGCGTTACCACCAAACCATTCTGGTTCCAGTTGTATGTGATGCGCGACCGTGGTTTCGTCAAATCGATGATCGACCGCGCCAAGGCTGCCAAATGTTCGGCACTGGTGTTGACACTGGATTTGCAAATCCTCGGCCAGCGCCACAAGGACCTCAAAAATGGCATGTCGGTGCCACCCAAACTGACCCTCGACACCCTGCTCGACCTCGCCAGCAAACCGGCCTGGGCCTTGCGTGCCTTGACCGGACGCAAGACCTTCGGCAATCTGTCCGGCCACATCACCGGCGGCGGCAAAGGCATCCAGACGCTGAGCCAATGGACTGCCAGCCAGTTCGATCCGACCCTGAACTGGGACGATGTCGCCTGGATCAAGGAACAATGGGGCGGCAAGCTGATCCTCAAAGGCATTCTCGATGTCGAAGATGCCAAACTGGCGGCCCAGACCGGTGCCGATGCGCTGGTCGTCAGCAATCACGGTGGCCGCCAGCTCGACGGCGCGATGTCGTCGATTGAGGCGCTGCCAGCCATTGCCGAAGCGGTCGGCGATCAAATTGAAGTCTGGTTCGACGGCGGCATTCGCTCCGGCCAGGATATTCTCAAAGCGACCGCCTTGGGCGCCAAAGGCACCATGATCGGCCGTGCCTTCCTCTACAGCCTCGGTGCAATGGGTGAGCAAGGCGTGACCAAGATGCTGCAAATCCTGCAAAAAGAACTCGATGTCAGCATGGCATTGACCGGCACCAAGGACATCAAGCAAGTCGGTCCGCAAATTCTGATCCGCCGCTGAGCAACGTCTCAGCACATAAAAAAATCCCGGCTGCGTCAGCGTACGCAGGCCGGGATTTTTTTGGAGGCAGTGTTTTATTCTGCGGGTGGCTGCCGTGACCACGGCGTGATTTTGTTGGTCAATACATCGACCACTTCCGCCTGCTGAAAGTGCCGCGCCAGATCCAGCGCGGTCATGCCATCGGCGTTCTTGAGGCTGATATCGGCGCCCTCTTGCATCAATATCTGCACTGCCGCCGTACGACCGCGCACTGCCGCCAGCATGACCGGTGTCATCTTGTCTTCCGGTGACTCTGCATCGATATAGGCCGAGGCATCGAGCAAGACCTTGATGATGTCCGGATTGCCGTTGATGGCGGCGTAATGCAGAGCAGTCCAGCCGGGCCGATTGACTTCGACGTCACGGCTGAGCAGGGTCTTCACCAGCGGCAGGTAGCCATGAAACGCCGCCAGCATCAACGCCGTATCACCATTTTTGGCTTTCGCTTCGAGATCAATACCGGGCGTGCTGAGCAATACATCAACCACCTTCAACGAATCTTCGCGTATGGCCAGCATCAAGGCCGTATAGCCGCGTTGCGGCTCGACCATGTTCGGCCCCAGGCCACGCGCAATCAATTGTTTCAATTCACGCGGCGCATCCATTTTGACGGCGGTGAAATAATCGTCGTAGCTGCCGGCATGCGCCTGCATCGGTACCAGCAACGCCAGCATCAGACAACACGGCAGACAACGCGCCAGCACCGCTTTCAGCATAAATCCCTCTTGGCCATCTTGAACAAACGGAAGAAATTATCACTGGTATGGCGCGCCACTTCCTCCACCGAAATACCGCGCAAGTCAGCGATGAATTCCGCCACATGCCGCACCAGTCCAGGCTCATTGGTCTTGCCGCGATGCGGCACCGGCGCCAGATAGGGCGAATCGGTTTCAATCAGCATGCGTTCCAGCGGAATCGTACGCGCCACTTCCTGCAAGGCCTTGGCGCTCTTGAATGTCACAATACCAGACAGGGAAATATAAAATCCCAAGGCAATGGCAGCATCAGCCACTTCCTGCGACTCGGTGAAGCAATGCATGACACCAGCGGCGCCACCAGCTTCAGGATTGGCGCCCTCTTCCCGCATGATGCGGATGGTGTCTTCGGAAGCCGAGCGCGTATGAATGATCAACGGCTTTCCCGTCATGCGCGAAGCACGGATATGCGTGCGAAAGCGTTCGCGCTGCCACTCCAGATTGCCTTGCAAACGAAAATAGTCAAGACCAGTCTCGCCAATGGCGACGATGCGCGGATGGTCGGCCAACGCCACCAGTTGTTCAACGCTAGGCTCAGGCGTGTCTTCGTAGTCGGGATGCACACCGACCGAAGCGTAAATATGCGGGTATTGCTCCGCCAGCGCCAGTACTTGCGGAAAATCAGGCAGATTGACCGAGACGCACAGGGCATGACTGACGCAGTTCTCCGTCATTTTGTCGAGAATCTCCGGCAAGCGCGCCGCTAGGTCGGGGAAATTGATATGGCAATGGGAATCGATATACATGATGGCCGCTATTTTACGCCATCGCCCTGTTGCCAGCAGGGTTACATGCGCCTACTTGGCCACTGGACGCTTGGCCAGCTTGCGTTGCAAAGTGCGACGATGCATGTTCAAGGCCCGTGCCGTTGAAGAAATATTGCCCTGATGCTCGCTCAGCACGCGCTGAATATGCTCCCATTCGAGCCGATCTACCGACAACGGCGTGGCATTGAACGCGGCAGCGTTGGCGACATCGACACCGTTGTCGTTGGCATTGACCGCCAATGCCGACAGAATCGAATCCAGGTTAGCCGGCTTGGACAGATAATTGTCGGCGCCAGCCTTGATCGCCTGCACAGTCGTGGCGATGCTGGCATAACCGGTCAACACTAGCAAACGCGCCTGTGGCAATTGCTGGCGCAGCGGCGCGATCCACTGCAAACCGGAATCCTGCTGCAATTGCAGATCAATCGTGGCGTAATCAAAACGGGTAGCCGCTGCGGCAGCCAACGCCTGTTCACCGCTATAGGCGACGGTCGTTTGATAACCGCGCCGCGTCAGCGAACGCGCCAGTGTGTCGGCAAAAACATCATTGTCATCGAGAATCAAAAAAGCAGCACTCATGAATCAGTCTTTCGGCCACTCAGCGGAACTGACGGCATGGTGGAGGTGATAGCGGATTGCGGCAAAACAGGGACCGGACCACGCAACGGTAAATGCAGAATGGCATTGACGCCCTGGCGCGACGGCGACGCCAGAATCAGCCGGCCGCCAAGCTGGCGCGCAGTGGCGAACGCCAGCATCAGACCGATACCCTGGCCGCCAGTGCTGCTGCGTACCGGCTCATACCCGAGCCGCTTGAGCAAGTCAGCGGGGATGCCTGGTCCATCATCAGCGACACGCAATACCGCCTCATGTGTATCGACGGTCAGCTCCAATTCAATCTTGCCATGCTCGGCGACCGCCTTGCCGGCGTTATCGAGCAAGGTCAGCACAATTTGTCCCAGCAGTTGCTGGTCAAGCACGGGACCGCTGGTGGCAGGTAAAGACATGCGTAACGCCACGGCAGGATGGCGCAGCCGCCACAAGTCGACAAAGTGGTGCAACCACTCGCCCAAACCGACTGCTGTACTGGCCGCAACATGCGGCGTCGGCACTTCCATGCCCATGCGATCGAGCGCCTGCTTGCACGCCTCGATCTGCTCTTCGATGATCGCCAGCTCATCGCGATACTGTGCCAATGCCGCATTGCGCACGGCCTCGTTGCGCAGCTCGCCGGCAATCACAGCCACCGTTGCCAAAGGCGTACTCATTTCATGGGCAGCGCTGGCGGCCTGGGTGCCCAGCGCGACAATACGCTCATCCTGCAATTTCAGTTCACGTGCCTGCGCCAGTTGATTTTCGCGTTCGCGCACGGTGGCCGACATGCGTGTAACAAACCAGGTAATCAATGCCGCCGACACCAGAAAATTGAGCCACATCCCGGCCAAATGATAGGCCATGCCCTGATTGGCATCATGGATGTGCAAGGGTCGGTACACATAGGTCAGGGCCGAGTAGCACAACAGCGAATACAGGGCCAGCGCAACGGCATAGCGCGACGGCAGAATGGCCGCCGCCACCGCTAGTGCTGGCAGGTAAAACGACACAAATGGATTGGTCGCGCCACCGGTGAAATACAGCAACGCCGACAAGGCGCTGATATCGATAAACAACTGCGCGAACAACTCCTGTTCGCGCACCGGGTAAGCCATCCGGGTACGCCACCAGGTCCAGCCATTAAACACCAGCATCAAGCTCAATACCGTGCACAGCGGTGTGAGCGGCAACGGCAACCGCATGCCAAATACGGCCGCCGCAACCAGCAAGGCCTGCGCCAGCGTAGCAACGCAACGCATCCAAAACAGCCGTAGCAAGAGCTGGTGCTGCAGCAAGGGGCGGGAAATGGGAAGGATAGGCATGGGGGAATTATATGCCGCCGATCTGGAATTCAAAGAGAGTCGTGGTAGCCAAGCGATGCAACAGCGCCAATATCCACGTCAGGCAGCCATACAGAAATATGAAAATAATTACCTATCGGGACTGATAAATAGCTGAACTTATCGAGTTTTTCAACAAAATTAGGTGTGGTTTTACAACAGTTAGTTGTAAAAATCCAAGTTGGAAATCATAGCGATAATTATTCTCATTTATAATTTCAAGACCCCATTCTGCTCAGGCACATCGATAGGTTGAGGTTGAACCGGTCGAAATAAAACAGCATTCGTACTCGAAAAAAAAGGATAGCATGCAATATCGCCTTACCCCCCTCGCCGCCGCACTGGCAGTCGCTTTCATTGTTCCAATGAGTGTCGCCGGTCTGGCCCAAGCGCAAACGGCCTCGACTACTGAGTCGACTTCATCGACTAGCAGCGACGCCACAACTACTGACAAGGTGCTGCCGACAGTTAACGTCAACGCCTCTGCCGACGCTTCGGCCGATGGTTTGCCTGTTCCTTACGCGGGCGGCCAGGTTGCACGCGGTGGTCGAGTTGGTTTCCTGGGCAATAAGGATTTCCTTGATACGCCATTCAGCACCACCAGTTATACCCAGGAATTCATCAAAGATCAGCAAGCGCAAAGTGTTGGCGATATTCTGCAAAACGATCCAAGCATTGGCATCACCCGTGGCTATGGCAACTTCCAGGAGTTGTATGTGATTCGAGGCATGGCACTCAACTCGGACGACGTAGCGTACAACGGTCTCTACGGACTGTTGCCGCGCCAATATGTGTCAGCTGAATTGCTCGAACGCGTTGAAGTCTTACGCGGCGCCAGCTCTTTCCTTAATGGTATGACGCCAGGCAGCAGCGGTATCGGTGGCACCGTCAATTTATTGCCCAAGCGCGCAACAAATGATCCGATCACCCAAGTGTCGGTAGGCTGGCAAACCGGTGGCCAAGGCTATTATGCAGCGGATATTGGCCGTCGCTTTGGCCCCGACGACCGTATTGGCGTCCGGGTCAATGCAGTCCGTCGCGAAGGTGGCACCGGTGTCGATAACGAAAACGTTGAACTCAGTCTCGGCTCAGTCGGACTGGACTATCGTGGCAATAATTTCCGCCTTTCCGCCGATTTCGGCTTTCAAGAACAACGCCTGATCAATGCGCGTACCAGCGTAGCGCTAGCTTCCGGCGTGGCCATGCCAGCTGCACCTAATGCCTCTAGCAACTTCAGCCAACCTTGGTCATATTCCAACGAGCGAGACCAGTTCGGTACCTTGCGCGGCGAATGGGATTTAAGCTCAAATACAACAGCATGGGCGGCCTATGGCATGCGGCACAGTTACGAAAGGAACTCCCTATCTGGTGTTGAAGTAACCGGTGCTAATGGTGCTGCCGCTACCTATCGATTTGATAATGCGCGTGAAGATACTGTCAATACTGGCGAAGTAGGTATCCGCACCAAGTTGACAACCGGTCCGGTCAAACACGAACTGAGTGCGACGGCATCGATTTATCAACTCGACTCGCGCAATGCCTACGGTTATAGCGACTTTTACGGTTTGACAACCAATATCTACACTCCGACCAACTATGCCATTCCCGCAATTACCTCGGCCGGTGGTGGCGACCTGGCGGCACCACATATCACCAATAGCGAGCAACTGAGCAGCATCGCCATTGCCGATACGGCATCATTCTTCGACGAGCGGATGCAAGTGACGTTGGGTGTGCGTGATCAACGCGTCAAGACTACGGGTTACGCCTACGCCACCGGCATTCAGAGCGCGAACGCTTATTACAATCAAAGCGCCACGACACCAATGGCAGCCGTTGTCTTCAAAGTGCTCAAGGACTTGTCGGTCTACGCTAACTATGTCGAAGGTTTGCAGGCATCCGCTCCTGTTACCGCCTTTGGTGCATCGAATACGGGTCAGATTTTTGCCCCTTATATTTCCCGCCAAAAAGAGGTTGGTATGAAATATGATGCAGGCAAAGTCGGTATGACTGCAGCTTTGTTTACGCTCTCACAGCCAAATTTGTATAAAAATTCGACCACTAACTTTTATGGCCCGAACGGTCAGCAGCGCAATCGCGGCGTAGAATTCACCGCCTTCGGCACGCCAATGCGTGGCGTGCGTTTGCTTGCAGGCTTGACTCTGCTTGATGCGAAACAACAAGGTACAGATGGTGGCACGACCGATGGCAAATACGTCATTGGTGCAGCTAAGCAACAAGCAAAAGCTGGCGTCGAATGGGATGTACCTGGTGTTCAAGGACTTAGCACCAGTGCACGTGCAGTCTATACAGGCAACCAGTACATTGATGCAGCAAATACGCAGGAAGTACCATCCTGGGTTCGCTACGACCTTGGCGCACGTTACGTGACGACACTTGGAGGTAAAGTTGTTACCTTCCGAGGCCGCATCGACAACGTGACCAACAAGAACTACTGGGCATCGTCGGGTGGTGGATCCGGCCTAGGCTATCTGGTTCTGGGTTCGCCACGCACCTTCGTCTTGTCCGCCGCAGTCGATTTCTAATGCTGTAATCGCTCGACAAGTTAGCCGCACAAAAAAAGCAGATCCTCGGATCTGCTTTTTTCATTACGGTGATGCAAACCACAAAAACCTCAAGCCACCCGCTTCCCTAAAATCACCAGATCACGCTCCACCCCATCCAAGGTCGCCACGCGCGGCATGTTTGCCCAACGCTCAAACGCCAGCGCCTCAAACAGCTTCAGGCTAGGCTCGTTGTGCCCGAACACAAACCCCAGCAAGGTATGCACCTGGATCGTCGGGGCAAACGCCATCGCCTGCTCCAGAAAATAACGACCAAGGCCCTTCCCGCGCGCGCTCTCATGCAGATAGACCGACAATTCCGCCGTGCCCGCATAGGCGGGACGACCATAGAAATTGGAATACGACAACCAACCAATCACGGCACCGTCGTGTTCGGCGACCCACAACGGCCGCTTTTCCGGTGTATGTTCGTCGAACCAGGCTTGGCGTGACGCCACCGATACTGGCTCAGTATCGGCGGTGACTTGACGCGAGGCGATGGTGCTGTTGTAGATGGCGACGATGGCGTCCAGGTCTTCCTGGCGCGCAAGGCGGTGGCTGTAACTCACGCTCATAAATGCAAACTGTGTGTTGGAAAAATAGAAATCAATTACTACGCAAACAAACCCGCATATTCAAGCAGCATTTCCTCGATGAACAAGCGCGCCGACAATGGATGATCGGCAATCGCCCGCCTGTCGTTGGCCGCCTTCAAGGCGCCGGCAATTATCACCGTATCGACACGCGCACCCAATGCTGCCAATTCCTTGCCGTAACGCGGATAGTAACGAATCGCGCCACCCGACTTGAGCGCAAACAAATCGTAGAGCCAGCGCTGCTGCCAGCCGACCAGATCGACCACCGGTGTCTTTTGCAAGCGTTCAGCGGTTTTCAGTGCAACGTCGATACCAGGGTGACTCAATGAACGCAAGAACTCATCCATCAACTCACGACCATCGCCTTGTGAGGCGTTGAGTGCTGCTAGTGGCGCACCGCCCTGCTCGGATAACCAGACATCGGCATCCTTGACGTTTTGCTGCTTGAGCCAGGCCAGACCAGCTTCTGCCGACGGCAACGCCAGGGCGAATTTACGGCAACGCGACAGAATGGTCGGCAGCAAACGGTCCAGACGATTCGATACCAGCAGGAACATGGTATTCGGTGGTGGCTCTTCCAGTGTCTTGAGCAAGGAATTGGCAGCCGCCGTGTTCAACGCTTCGGCCGGATACAGCACCACCACGCGCATGCCGGAGCGATGCGTAGATATATTCATGAAATCGGCCAGCGCGCGGATCTGGTCGATCTTGATTTCCTTGGACGGCGCCTTGGTGGCCTTGGCAGTTTTCTTTTCTTCGCTGGATTCGCCGTCATCGGCAGCATCCTCGCCATCGAGAACTTCCGGACGCACGCGGCGATAGTCGGGATGGTTGTACGCCGAAAACCAGCCGCAGGACGCGCAGGCGCCGCAAGCATGGCCGTCGGCCTGCACTGCCTCGCACAACAGCGATTGGGCAAATGACTCGACAAAATTAGTCTTGCCGATGCCTTCAGCGCCATAGAACAAAATGGCATGCGGCAGCCGTGCGCGCAATTGCTGCAATTGCAGCCAGGCATCTTCTAGCCAGGGGAAAACGGTATTGCTCATTCGTGCTCTTCAAAAATAAAGCAGTGATTGAATCGCCTCAAGGGCTCAGACAGCGGCCAGCAATTGCCGAATCTCGTCTTGAATTGCGGCAATGGCGCGGGTCGAATCGAGTATCCGGAATCGCTGCGGGAATTGCCCGGCGCGACGCAAATATTCAGCGCGTGTGGCCGCAAAAAAATCCGCCTTTTCCTGCTCGAACTTGTCGAGGGTGCGCTCGGCATCGAGGCGCGCCCTTGCCACTTCCAACGGCACATCAAACAACAGCGTCAAGTCGGGTTGCAAATGCGGATGGACCCACTGCTCCAGCACATCAAGCTTGTCCAGCGCCAGTTTACGGCCACCGCCCTGATAGGCGAAGGTGGCATCGGTAAACCGATCGGAAATGACCCAGTCACCGCGCGCCAGCGCCGGTTCGATCACTTGCGCCAGATGTTCGCGACGACCGGCGAACATCAGCAAGGCTTCGGTTTCCAGATGCATGGTCTGGTGCAGTACCATTTCGCGCAGGCTTTCGCCCAATGCTGTGCCACCCGGTTCGCGCGTGGTCACGACAGTCAATCCGCGCGCGCGCAACAATTCGGCGACAAACGCGATATGGGTCGATTTGCCGGCGCCGTCTATGCCTTCAAAGGTGATGAATTTACCTGTTGCCATCGTGACCATATTAAAAATAGTAAAAAAGGTTCAATAACGCTACCGATAGCAGCGGATCAGCGCTGATTTCAACGCTGATACTTGTTGACCGCCTGATTATGCTCGCTCAGATTGCTGGAAAAATGACTGGTGCCGTCGCCCCGCGCAACAAAGTACAAGGCATCGGTCTTATCTGGATTCATCGCCGCCGCCAGCGATGCCGCTCCCGGCAAGGCAATCGGTGTCGGCGGCATGCCGCGGCGGGTATAGGTATTGTAGGGGGTATCTGTCAACAAGTCGCTTTTGCGGATCATGCCCTGGTAACGCTCGCCCATACCATAGATCACGGTAGGATCGGTTTGCAGCAGCATGCCGGTCTTGAGACGATTGACGAAAACGCCTGCCACCATGCCGCGCTCGGATTTTTGACCAGTTTCCTTTTCGACAATGGATGCCATGATCAAGGCATCATAGGGTGTCTTGTAGGGCAAGGATAAATCACGCTTGCTCCAGGCTTCACCAAGGCGTTTGTTCATCAGCGTGAAGGCTTGGCGGTAAATCTGCAGATCACTGGCGCCGCGCGCAAACAAATAGGTGTCAGGAAAAAACAAACCCTCGGGATCGCTGAACTCAGGACTGATCTTGGCCAGCAATTCGGCATTGGTCCAGCTCGCGGTGTCATGCTTGAGGTCTGGATGCGCAGCAATCGCCTGACGCATTTGCTTGAAGCTCCAGCCTTCAATGATGGTCAACGACTCTTGCGCAAACTCACCGCGCACCAGTTGTTCCAGCAAGCGCAGCGGCGTGGTGCCCGGCTTGAGCTCATAACTGCCAGCCTTGATGCGATTGCCCTTGCCGCTGCCGCGTGCCAGCAAGGCGAACAAAACAGGATTGAGCGGCGCGCCAGCGTCGGCGATCTGTTGCGCTGCACCGTTGATGCCGCTGCCAGCAGTGATCGTGAAATCCAGCGGTTTCTGATCGGGCGACAAGATCGGTTGGGACACCCAATACGCGCCGCCACAAGCAAAGACAACGCACAATAGGATAAACGTGTTAAATAGTTTTTTCATAGTTGAGCAAAAATGAAGCGCAATCCG
>Ga0066798_10000626_pt1 | contig 17212 bp, 15 predicted proteins | sample PersoiDNA2013203_FD_70961 | JGI IMG/M metagenome (GOLD analysis project Ga0066798, IMG submission 70961) | Permafrost soil microbial communities from the Arctic, to analyse light accelerated degradation of dissolved organic matter (DOM) -... | ecosystem: Environmental > Terrestrial > Soil >... | reverse complement strand
CACGCGAGAAGCGCGGAACGTGGGCGTACTACTCACTCGTGCCCGGAGCACTCGACGCTCTGGCCGCCCTGCTGGCGACCACCGGCAGCCGCGAGTGAGCGAGCTGACGATCCGGGCCATGACGCCGGAGGACTGGCCCGCGGTCCGGACGATCTACGGCGAGGGCATCGCCACCGGGAATGCCACCTTCGAGGTCGCTCCGCCCGAGTGGCTCGACTGGGATCAGGACCACACCGCGGAGCACCGGTGGGTGGCCACAGACGGTGACGGCGACGTGATCGGTTGGGTCGCGGCGCAACGGGTCAGCGCGCGCCAGGTGTACGCGGGCGTCCTGGAGACGAGCATCTACGTCGCCGGACGGGCCCCACGCGTCGGCGTCGGCAGGGCGCTGCTTCGGGCCCTCATCTAGTCTCATGGCGTGCCACGAACCAAGGTCGCCCTGATCGGTGCTGCCGCCGAGCTGGCGCCGGCGTTTGCGCAGGTCCGCGCCGCCGAACACATCAGTCCTGATTTCGACCCGGCGGTCCAGGCAGAGGCTGAGGCCGCTGCCGGGGCGTGGCGGTTCGCCTCCCACCTCGGTGCGGCGCGCGTCAACCTGACCGCGATCGAGTTCGTCACGATCGACCCGCCAGGATCGACCGATCTCGACCAGGCCATCCAGATCGAACGGAACGGCAGCGGCTACCGCGTCCGGTACGCGATCGCGGACGTCCCGGCCTTCGTCGCACCAGGGGGCGCGCTCGACCGCGAGACGCACTCTCGGGCGACAACGGTGTACTGCCCTGACCTCCGGGTGCCGCTGCATCCGACCGTGCTCTCGGAGAATGCCGCCTCGCTGTTGCCTGACCAGGAGCGGCCGGCATTCGTCTGGACCATGGACCTCGACGCCAACGGCGTGCTCGTCACCACCACGCTGCAGCGTGCCGTCGTGCGGAGCCGGGCACAGCTCGACTACGCAGGGGTCCAGAAGAGCCTGGATGCGTCCGGTGGTACCGGCGACTCACTGCCCGTGCTGCTGCACGAGGTGGGTCGGCTCCGCACCGCCCAGGAGATCGCCCGCGGCGGTGTCTCCCTCGGCCGGCCCGAGCAGGACGTCATCGCGCGCGACGGCGGGTGGGCGCTCGAGTTCCGCGCGCCGCTGCCGATCGAGGGCGACAACGCCCAGATCTCGCTGTTGACCGGGATGGCGGCTGCGCAGATCATGCTCGCTGGGCAGATCGGAGTCCTCCGAACGATGCCGGCCGCCGACTCGCGCGACCTTCAGCGGCTCCGCAACCAGGCGCGTGCGCTGCACATCCCGTGGCCGGGCAAGATGAGCTACGGAGACGTCATCCGCGGGCTCGACCCGAGCCACCCGAACGCCGCCGCTTTCCTGTCGCACGCCACGATGCTGTTCCGTGGGGCCGCGTGGGTGGGCTTCGACGGCCGGCCACCCGCGCTCACCACCCACTCGGCGATCGCCGCGCCCTACGCGCACGTCACCGCCCCGTTGCGACGCCTTGTCGACCGGTACGGGCTGGAGGCCTGCCTGGCCCTGCACGAGGGGCGCGATGTACCCGGCTGGGTCAAGGCCGCCCTGCCGGCGCTCGGCGAGGAGATGGCCGCGGGAGCGCGGCTCGCGGCCGAGGTGGAGAGGCAGTGCACCGACCGGGTCGAAGCTGCAGTACTCGAGCCGCACGTGGGTGAGACATTCGACGGCATCGCCTTGGAGGCGGACACCGTCCAGCTGGAGGAACCGGCCGTGGTGGCTCGCTGTGGCGGAGCAGTCCTGAAGCCGGGGGACTCGGTCACGGTCACCCTACGGATTGCCGACCTCGCCACCGGGTCGGTCCGCTTCGAAGCAACGCCACGCACGTAGGATCACCCTGGCAGGCAGTCGTGTGGAACTGGTCGTGAGCACAGCCTCGGGAGGCGTCGTGGCGGGGGAGGAGCAGGTGGGTGACACCGTGCTCACCGTCCCGAACGCGATCAGCTTCCTTCGGGTGCTGCTGGTGCCGGTCTTCGCGCTCCTCGTCATCGGGCACCACGACGGCTGGGCATTCGTGGTGCTCGCCGTCTCGGGCGTGAGCGACTGGCTCGACGGAGTGATCGCACGGCGGTTCAACCAGATGTCGCGGCTCGGCCAGATGCTCGATCCCGCGGCGGACCGACTCTTCATCCTGGTCACGGTCGTCGCGCTGGCGTGGCGAGAGATCGTGCCGTGGTGGCTCGTCGCCATGATCCTCGCGAGAGACCTCCTCCTCGCCGCGCTCCTCCCGGCCCTGGCGCGTCGCGGGTTCGGGCCCCTGCCGGTCCACTTCGCCGGCAAGGCAGGCACGGCCGCGCTCCTGTATGCGTTCCCCTTGCTGCTCTTGTCGGCCCGATCGGATGTCTGGAGAACCGTGGGGGCCGTGCCCGGGTGGGCGTTCGCGTGGTGGGGCATCACGCTGTACTGGGTCGCGGGCATCGTGTACCTGCGCCAAGCCAGGACGCTGTCGAGCAGGACGGTCACACCGTGAAGCAAGGCCAGAAGGTGCGGCCGGCCGGACCGGCCGATGCGTCGATGACCTTGTTGAACGAGGTGATGAAGCGCCCGCTCGATCCGAGCTACCTGGAGGTCGCGGCTCGCAAGGCCGCGGGTCTCGACACCGGCCCGCGCGGGGTTCGGGTCGCGTGGGTGCTCGTGGCGGCCGCACTGCTCGGAGCCTTCATCACGACGGCGGTGGTGTCCTTGCGGGAGCCCAAGGACGGCGTCGTCCAAGCCAGGGCACTCCTGGTCGATCGCATCACCCGCGGGCGAGCACAGGTCGCGTCGCTCCGGGCTGACACCGCGACGATGAGTCAGCGCATCGCCGCGCTGCAGTCCGACGCGCTCGCCAGCAGCGACCCCGAGCTCCTTGCCTCTCTCAACCAGTACGAGGTGGTGTCCGGCGCCGCTGCTGTTTCCGGTCCCGGTGTGCGCGTCACCCTCGACGACGCCGTCGGGATCCGCCAGAACCCCGACCAGGCGGATCCGTCGAGCCGGGTGATGGCGACCGATATCCAGGAGGTCGTCAATGGTCTCTGGGCTGCGGGCGCCGAGGCCATCGCCGTCAACGGGGAGCGGTTGACGTCGCTGAGCGCGGTGCGGGGGGCAGGTCTGGCGGTACAGGTCGATCTCTCGCCCGTGCTCCCGCCATACTCGGTCGAGGCGATCGGCGACCCGGCCACGTTGCGCGCGCGCTTCTCCCGCACCTCTGCGAGCACTCGGCTCGAGTGGCTCGGGGCGCGGTACGGCATCGTGTCGAACGTGGCGGGCGTGGACCGTCTGCAGCTCGCGGGTGCCGGACAAGCAACGCTCCTGTATGCCGCGGTCCACGTCCCGCGAGCTGTGGGCACGAACGCACCAACCGCGACGCCGACCGTCGCGACGCCGTCAACTCCCGCACCAGAGGGGAACACTCCGTGATTGCACTCATCGGACTGGTGATCGGAGTTGTCGCCGGCCTCATCCTGGAGCCGAGCGTTCCCGTCGTCCTTCAGCCGTATCTTCCGATCGCGGTCGTGGCGGCCCTCGATGCGCTGTTCGGCGCGCTCCGCGCGCTTCTCGACGGCCTGTTCGACGAGCGGGTCTTCCTGGTCTCGTTCCTCTCGAACATCATCGTCGCAGCGCTGATCGTCTTCATCGGTGACCAGCTCGGGGTCGGCTCGCAGTTGTCGACCGCAGTCGTCGTCGTCCTGGGGATCCGGATCTTCTCGAACGTCGCTTCGATCCGACGGCAGCTCTTCCGCGCATGACCGAGACCCCGACGCCGTCACCTGCGCCCGTGCGCCGCCGCCAGTCCGGCTGGCGGCGGCTCGGCCGCGCCTTCCTGCCTCGGGCGAGTCGCGCGCAAGCGATCGTCGCGGTTCTGTGCGCCCTGCTGGGCTTCGCAGTGGTGACGCAAGTGCGGTCCACCCGACAGAACGATCTCTCGTCCCTGCGGCAGGATGACCTGGTGCGCCTGCTCGACGGCGTGACGCGGCAGGCCGACCTGCTGGAGCTGGAGGCCACGAAGCTCCGCAGCCAGCAGACCGAGCTCGAGAGCGGCACCGACAAGAACAAGGTGGCGCAACAGAACGCTGAAGCCCGCGCGAGCACTCAGGGCATCCTGGCTGGTCGGCTTCCGGCCGAGGGCCCGGGGATCGAGCTGACCGTGTACTCCCCGTCGGGCACGATCAAGGCGTCCACGCTCTTCAACATCCTCGAGGAGCTGCGCAACGCCGGTGCCGAAGCAATCCAGCTCGGCGATCGACGGATCACGGCCTCGAGCTACATCGTCGACACGGCGGGAGGGGTGATCGTCGACGGCACCGTCTTGACAGCGCCGTACACCTACCTGGCGATCGGGGACACCCAGAAGATCTCGCTGGCTCTCGAGATCCCCGGCGGTGCACTCGCCGCTGTCCACGCGCTGGGCGGTTCCACCAGCCTGACCTCGGGCACGAAGGTCACGATCGATGCGACGCGCGCGCCGTCCGCACCGCAGTACGCGACTCCCCAGCCGGTCAACAAGCCGTAAGGCAGGTGGAGTCTGACGCTCTGCTGCCCGGGCGCATACCCTGGTGCCCGGGACGGTGAGAGACTGAATCACACCGGCGACGACCGTTGGCCTGAGGAGGAGTGGTGACTGAGGAATCGCACGGGGCTCGGGAATCGCGAGACCTCGCCGACACGACGGCGAGCTTCGGGCAGCTTGGTTCGTTCGAGACCGAACCGACGGTGCCAGGTCGTGGCTTGCCGCCGCACGACCAGGCCGCTGTCGACGCCCTGCCGCCGACCTCTGCGCTCCTCATCGTGCAGCGCGGGCCGAATGCCGGCTCCCGCTTCCTGCTCGACGCGGAACGCACGATGGCGGGCCGCAGCATCGACGCGGACATCTTCCTCGACGACGTGACGGTGTCGCGTCGGCATGCCGAGTTCGTCCGTGAGCTGGAGGACTTCGTCGTGCGGGACGTCGGTTCGCTCAACGGAACCTACGTGAACCGGGAGCGGATCGATCGCGCCGTCCTGCACAGCGACGACGAGGTGCAGATCGGTAAGTACCGGCTGACCTTCCACCCGAGCCCCGGGCGGGCAGCCGCGAGCCGAGACGGCGAGCCGCGGTGACCTCGACCGCGGGGACGGCGCGCTTCGATCGTCGCGACGCGGAGGCTGCGCGGCGCACCGAGCCCGAGGCGTACTCCGTTGGCGCTCCCGTCGAACCGTGGCCCCGTGGTGTGTCGCGCGCCGCGACCATGCGCATCTCCGACGTACTGGCCGCGCTCAAGCTCGACTTCCCGGCCGTGAGCAACTCCAAGCTTCGTTTCCTCGAGGAACAGGGCCTCGTCGGCCCCGTGCGCACGTCCTCCGGCTATCGGCAGTACAGCCCCGCTGACCTCGAGCGCCTGCGTTACGTGCTGCGCGCTCAACGTGACCGCTACCTGCCGCTCCGGGTGATCCGGGAACAGCTGGCTGCCCTCGACAGCGGGTTGGGCGACGCCGCTCCGCCACCCCCGCGGCTTGCCACCCGGGACGGGGAGCGAGCGACCGAGTCCGTCGGTCGCTACAGCGGCGCCACCCTTGCCGCCGCCGCGGGAGTGGACGAACATCTGGTGCACGACCTCGTCCGGGCCGGCGTGATCCACGCCGGCCCGTCCGGCCAGTTCGATCCATGGGTGCGCGACGTGGTCGCGGTTGCCGGGATGCTCGCCGAGCACGGTGTCGATGCGCGGCACCTTCGCGCGTTCAAGGCCGCGGCCGAGCGACAGGTCGACCTCGTGGAACAGATCATCGCGCCGTGGCGAAGCCAGCACGGCACTTCGGCGCGAGCTCGCGCGGGCACCCTCGCCGCCGAGCTGGGGGAGTTGTGCGGGCAGCTGCACACCGCGCTCCTACGGGCCGGGGTGGCGGATCTCGCGCCGTGAGATCGAGGGCGGGTAGCCGGCGAGAAGCTTGCGGCGTGCTCAGATTCGCGTTCAAGTTGAGATTGAGACATGCCGAACGCGACACGCCGAATTCCCCTGAGGCTCACGTCGTTGACGCCCCCTCGGGGCGGCCCTAGCGTTGCGAGTGCACCCCAGTGATTGTGTCGGGCGCGCGGAATCGGAGGCGGCTGTGAGTGGCATCGGTGACGCGACGGTCGACGCCGCAGCCGGCGTTCCGCAACGGGCCCAGGGTCTGCTCTTCGGGGACACTCTCCCGGACCTGGACACGACCACGGGCTACCGCGGGCCGACCGCGTGCCGTGCGGCCGGGATCACCTACCGGCAGCTCGACTACTGGGCCCGCACTGGCCTCGTCGAACCGAGCGTGCGCCCGGCGACCGGTTCAGGGACGCAGCGTCTCTACAGCTTCCGCGACATCCTCGTCCTCAAGGTGGTCAAGAGGCTCCTGGATACCGGCGTCTCGCTCCAGCAGATCAGGTCGGCCGTCTCGCACCTGCGCGAGCGCGGAGTCGAGGACCTCGCCCAGATCACCTTGATGAGCGACGGTGCGAGTGTGTACGAGTGCACGTCCACGGATGAGGTCATCGACCTCGTCCAGGGCGGCCAGGGGGTCTTCGGGATCGCCGTGGGGCGGGTCTGGCGCGAGGTCGAAGGAACTCTCGCCGAGCTGCCGACGGAGCGGGCGGACGAGGACGGCGTCGTGACGGACAGCGACGACGAGCTCTCGATCCGGCGCCGCACCCGCGTCATCAGCTGAACCGCGGGTACTGCCCACGAGCCACGCCGCCCGTGCCACTGGGCTGTGCGACGGCTGTCTCTGCCCGTCCGCAGGCTGGTTCCGGCCTGAGGCCGTGGCCTCCGTCATGACACACTTCCGTTTGTCCGGTGCATGGCCAGCACGGTGCCCCACAGGTCCACCCGTCGGTGGGCCGGTACGGTTCTGAAACCGCACGAACAGGGGGGTGAGCGGTGTTCTCGAAGGTCCTGGTCGCCAACCGCGCCGAGATCGCGGTCCGTGGGTTCCGCGCTGCGTACGAGCTGGGTGTGCGCACTGTCGCGGTGTTCCCGTACGAGGACCGGAACTCTGTGCACCGGCTCAAGGCCGACGAGTCCTACCAGATCGGCGTTCCTGGGCACCCCGTGCGGGCGTACCTGGACATCGCCGAGATCATCCGGGTCGCCAAGTTCGCCGACGCGGACGCCATCTACCCGGGCTACGGCTTCCTCGCCGAGAACTCCGCGCTGGCGCGCGCGTGTCGCGAGGCGGGCATCACGTTCATCGGTCCGCCGCCCGAGGTCCTCGACCTGGCGGGGAACAAGGTGACGGCCCTCGCGGCTGCGCGGGCCGTCGGCATCCCGGTGCTGCAGTCGTCCGCGCCGTCCGACGATACCGAGACTCTCCTCGTTGCCGCGGACCAGATCGGCTTTCCGCTGTTCGTCAAGGCCGTCGCGGGTGGCGGCGGCCGCGGCATGCGCCGCGTCGATCTCCGTGAGGACCTTCCTGAGTCCTTGGCCGCCGCGATGCGGGAAGCAGACAGCGCGTTCGGTGACCCGACGGTGTTCCTCGAGCAGGCCGTGCTGCGGCCACGGCACATCGAGGTACAGATCTTGGCCGACGCGACGGGCGACGTCGTGCACCTGTACGAGCGGGACTGCTCGGTCCAGCGCCGGCACCAGAAGGTGATCGAGATCGCGCCGGCACCCAACCTCGACCCCGAGCTGCGCGCCGCGTTGTGCCGCGATGCCGTGACCTTCGCGCGAAGCATCGGTTATGTCAACGCGGGCACCGTCGAGTTCTTGGTGGACACGGTGGGGGAGCGGGCCGGACAGCACGTCTTCATCGAGATGAACCCGCGGATCCAGGTCGAGCACACGGTCACCGAGGAGGTCACCGACATCGACCTGGTGACCTCCCAGATTCGCATCGCCGCAGGTCAGACGCTCGCGGAGATGGGTATCCGGCAGGAGGGCATCCGAGTCAACGGGGCGGCTCTGCAGACCCGGATCACCACGGAGGACCCGGCGAACGGGTTCCGGCCCGACACCGGGCGGATCGTGGCCTATCGCTCACCAGGCGGTGCCGGCGTGCGGTTGGATGGCGCAACGGCGAGCGCAGGGTCCGAGGTCACCGGGCACTTCGACTCCCTGTTGGTGAAGCTCACCTGCCGGGGGAGCGACTTCCCGACGGCCGTGGCCCGGGCCCGGCGCGCGCTCGCGGAGTTCCGGATCCGCGGCATCCGCACGAACATCTCGTTCCTGCAGGCCGTCCTCGACGACCCTGGATTCGTGCGCGGCGAGATCACGACCTCGTTCATCGATGACCGGCCGGCACTCCTGGCGGCCAAGGAGAGTGCCGACCGGGGAACGAAGCTGCTCAGCTACCTCGCCGACGTCACGGTGAACCGTCCGTACGGACCGCCGCCGGAGACGCTCGAACCGCGAGCGAAGCTTCCCGCGGTCGATCTCACCGCCGCGCCACCCGCGGGTACCAGGCAACAGCTGCTCGAGCTCGGACCCGAGGGCTTCGCACGGGCGCTTCGACAGCGCACCGGGGTCGCCGTCACCGAGACGACCTTCCGCGACGCGCACCAGTCCCTGCTCGCGACCCGGGTCCGGACGTACGACCTGCTGACCGTCGCGCCCCATGTGGCCCGGCTGACCCCGGGGCTGCTCTCGATGGAGGCGTGGGGCGGCGCCACATACGACGTCGCGCTTCGGTTCCTGGGCGAGGACCCCTGGGAGCGGCTCGCGTCGCTGCGGGAGGCCCTGCCCAACGTCGCGCTGCAGATGCTGCTCCGAGGTCGCAACACGGTCGGCTATACGCCGTACCCGAACGAGGTGACGCACGCATTCGTCCACGAGGCCTCGGCGAGCGGCTTGGACGTCTTCCGCATCTTCGACGCGCTCAACGACGTCGAGCAGATGCGGCCGGCGATCCACGCCGTCCGGGAGACGGGCGTCTCTCTTGCGGAGGTCGCGCTGTGCTACACCGGCAACCTGCTCGACCCAGCCGAAGATCTGTACACCCTGGACTATTACCTGCGGCTCGCGGATCGGATCGTTGCCGCGGGTGCGCATGTCCTCGCGGTCAAGGACATGGCGGGGCTGCTCCGACCGCGGGCCGCGACGGCGCTCATCTCCGCTCTGCGGGAGCGTTTCGACCTACCGGTCCACCTGCACACCCATGACACCGCGGGCGGACAGCTCGCGACCCTGCTCGCCGCGATCGACGCCGGTGTCGATGCGGTGGACGCGGCCAGTGCCGCAATGGCAGGGACGACGAGCCAGCCCTCGCTCTCGGCTCTGGTAGCCGCGGTGGAGCACACGGATCGGGACACGGGGCTGAGCCTGCGCGCGGTGTGCGACCTCGAACCGTACTGGGCTACGGTGCGGGCTCTGTACAAGCCCTTCGAATCCGGGCTCCCGGGGCCGACCGGTCGGGTGTACGACCACGAGATCCCCGGCGGGCAGCTCTCGAACCTGCGGGTTCAGGCGGTCTCGCTGGGCCTGGGCAACCGGTTCGAGGAGATCGAGGCGATGTACGCGGCCGCCGACAAGATCCTGGGCCGACTGGTCAAGGTGACGCCGTCGAGCAAGGTGGTCGGCGACCTCGCTCTGCAGCTCGTGGCGCGCGGCGCCGACCCTGCCGAGTTCGCCGCCAACCCGCAGGACTTCGACATCCCCGAGTCCGTCATCGGCTTCCTGAACGGCGAGCTCGGCGACCCGCCGGGCGGCTGGCCCGAGCCGTTCCGCACGAAGGCGCTGGCGGGGCGCACGGCTCGGCGCCCGATGGCCCCACTCAGCCATCAGGATCGCCATGACCTGGCGGGGGACTCCGAGCAACGGCGGGCCCGGCTCAACCATCTGCTCTTCCCTGGCCCCACCAAGGAGTTCGAGCAGACCCGCAACGCGTACGGCGACCTCAGTGTGCTCGACACCACCCGGTACCTGTACGGGATGTCACCGACCGCCGAGGTCGAGGTCGAGCTCGGAAAGGGAGTCCAGATGCTCGTCGGGCTGGAGGCGCTCGGGGAGCCGGACGAGCGCGGGATGCGCACCGTCATCTTCAACCTGAACGGCCAGATCCGGCCGCTCCAGGTGCGCGACAAGGCCGTCGACGTCGACATCGTGACCGCGGAGAAGGCCGACCCGAAGGCGCCCGGTCACATCCCGGCACCGTTCGCGGGAGCGGTTACCGTCATCGTGCACGAGGGAGACACCGTCGAAGCAGGCCAGACTGTCGCCACCATCGAGGCGATGAAGATGGAGGCCGCCATCACGACTCCGATCGGCGGGACCGTCCACCGTCTTGCCATCGGCGCCATCCAACAGCTCGAGGGCGGCGACCTGGTGATGGTCATCCGGTGAGGATGCCTGGGCGCAGGCGAGGCGGGGGCCCCGGCCAGAGGTCGGCTCGCGTGGGCATCCTTCGGTTCGGCGTGAGATGTTGAGGCAATGAGCATCGAGTTGAGCCTCTGGGGACATGCGTGCGTCCGGCTCGAGAGTGCCTCCGGGAAGCGCTTGGTGATCGATCCCGGTTCCTACAGCGACCGGGCCGTGCTCGAGGACGCGGACGCCGTTCTGGTCACCCATGAGCATGGTGACCACATGGTGCCGGGGGAGTTGCGTGACGCAGTTGAGAATAGTTCGCATCTTGACGTCTGGGGACCCGACCCGGTGATCGACCAGATCGCCGTCGACGCCCTGGTGGCCGGCCGCATGCACCGGGTGCGGAGCGGCGACAGCTTCGTGGCGGCGGGTTTCGACGTGCTGGCGTTGGGGGAGTCGCATGCGCGCGCCCACCCCGATCTGACACCCGTGGCAAACCTCGCCTATCTGGTCGACGGCGTTGTGCTCCACCCCGGGGACTCCTTCACCGTTCCGGCAGCGGGAACGCGGGTCGAGGTTCTGCTGGCGCCGCTGAGCGGGCCGTGGCTCAAGGTCGGCGAGCTGGTCGACTACGTGCGGGCGGTCGGACCGCGCGTCGTGGTCCCGATCCACGATGCGATGAACAGCCAGGCCGGGAACGACCTCGCCGACCGGCTCGTGGCCAGCCTCGGCGGCACCATCGACTACCGGCGACTCCGACCGGGTGACACCTTCACCGTCGGCTGATCGCACGAAGGCGCAGCTGGCGCCGCCGGGGAGGGGCGACGAGGTGCCTCTCACGGTGATATGTCATAATGTGCATTATCGGCGTTAGGCCCTGCACCGACAAGTGGGGCCGGCCGGATCGTTCGATCATTGCACTCGGTCCCATGGACCCTCGCATCTGGGGTGCAGAATCACCTGCATGACCGACACCGAGACGCCGCAGATTCTTCGACGGATCGGTCGGCTGTTCGTGCCGCACCGCGGCAAACTCGTGATTGTTGCCATCGCGATCGTCGTCTCGTCGGTTCTCGGGATGGTCACTCCGTTCCTGACCCGTGCAGTGTTCGACCGGGCGCTGTTCCCGCCCAGCGGCGTCGTGAACCTCCGTCTGCTGGTCGTGCTGTGCTCCGTGATGGTTGTCATCCCGCTCGTGACTGCCCTCATCGGCATCGGTCAGACGTACCTGACGACCCGCGTGGGCAACGGCGCCATGGCCGATCTACGCGAACACCTGTTCGAACACCTGGAGCGGATGGAGCTCTCGTTCTTCACCGCGACCAAGACCGGCTCGATCCAGTCCCGGCTCGCCAACGACGTCGGCGGCGTCGGCACGGTGCTGACGAGCACGGCATCGAGCATCCTGGCGAACTCGGTGACCGTGATCGCCTCGCTGCTGGCCATGCTGGTGCTCTCATGGCAGCTGTCGATCATCGCGCTCGCACTGATGCCGGTGTTCATCGTGATCCAGCGCAAGGTGGGCGCTCGTCGCCAACGGCTCGCCCAGCGCACCCAGGAGTCGCTCTCCGACATGACAGCGATCACCCAGGAGGCCCTCAGCATCTCCGGGATGCTGCTCAGCAAGATCTTCAACCGCGCAGACGCCGAGCTGGCCCGCTACCGCACCGAGAACAGCCGCCTGGCCGACCTCCAGGTCCGCCAGGCGATGGCCGGCCAGGGCTTCTTCGGCGTCGTCGGCGCCTTCATGTCGGTCACTCCGGCGGTCGTCTACCTGATGGCCGGTGTCGTCTCCAGCCAGCGTGCTGCTCTGACCGCCGGGACCCTGGTGGCCTTCACCACGATCCAAGCGCGCCTGCTGGGACCGATGATGTCCCTGATGCGTGTTGCGCTCGATGTCCAGACGTCCCTCGCCCTGTTCCGCCGGATCTTCGAGTACCTGGACCTGCGGCCGGCGATCACCGATCACTCGGAAGCGGTGTCGCTTGCCTCGGCCGGCGTGCTCGGCAAGGTGGAGTTCGACGGGGTCTGGTTCAGGTACCCGCCTCCCCCGCGGCTCGAGCAGCCCGAGCCCCCGCCGTTCGTGGCGGGGATGCGCGGGCACCGGTGGGCCACTGGCGTGCCGGTCGCCGCGCCGGCTCCTCGGCTGCTCGCCCCTTCGGTCCCGCGGCCGCTCGGTCCGGCCACGGAACCCACCGAGCAGCCGGAGCGCCGGTGGACGCTGAGCGACGTGTCCTTCACGATCGAGCCCGGCCAGCTCGCGGCGCTCGTCGGACCGTCAGGCGCGGGCAAGACGACGATCAGTTACCTCGTCCCCCGGTTGTACGAGGCAAGTCAGGGAGCTGTTCGCATCGACGACCACAACGTGCGGGACCTGACTCTCGGTTCGCTCGCCGACGCCGTCGGGATGGTCACGCAGGACCCGTACCTGTTCCATTCGACGATCGCGGAGAACCTGCGCTACGCGAAGCCCGATGCTTCCGACCGCGAGCTCGTGGCGGCCGCGAGGGCAGCGAACATCCATGACACGGTCGCATCGTTCCCCGAGGGCTACCAGACCCTCGTCGGCGAACGGGGCTATCGCCTGTCAGGCGGCGAGAAGCAACGGCTCGCCATCGCCCGCGTCCTGCTCAAGGACCCACGCATCCTGATCCTCGACGAGGCCACCTCGGCGCTGGACTCCGCGTCCGAACGGCTCGTCCAGGAAGCCCTCGCGGAGGTGATGCGTGGGCGGACCACGCTGGCGATCGCGCACCGCCTCTCCACCATCCGGCATGCGGACGTGATCATCGTGATCGACGACGGACGCGTCGTGGAGAGTGGCCGGCACCAAGAGCTCTTGGATGCGGACGGCCTGTATGCCCGGTTGCACGCCGAGCAGTTCGGTGGCGGACGGATCGAGGCGCACTTCGCCGACGGCGTGATGTTCACCGATGGCATGGTGCTGAACGAGCGGCGGGGCGCTCGCTCCTGACCGTCCACCAGACCCGACCGGGTGAACCCTCGTCAGGCTTTCACCAGACCTTCACTCCCCGATGGAACACCGGGGACGCCGGAGACGTTTGACTGGTCAATAGGCATGACGCGTCGAGGCCGGACGGAGGTTGCGCGATGCAGAACCGATCGCTGCGCGGAATGAGTATCGGTGCACGGAGCATGGAGCGGGACGAGGGTATCGAGCCGGCGCCCAGGTTGGCCGCGTACTACGACTGCCCGAACGGACACACCATCGTTCTCCCGTTCTCGACCGAGGCGGACGTCCCGGCGGTGTGGGAGTGCCGGTGCGGCGCCGAGGCGCTGCTGCGGGATGCGTCCCGTCCGGAGCCCAAGCCGACGAAACAGCCGCGCACCCACTGGGACATGCTGCTGGAACGACGCACCGTGAGCGAGCTCGAGGAGCTCTTGGCCGAACGGCTCGAGCTGCTCCGCGCGGGGAAGCTCCGGCGCACGGCATAACCTGACATAACGCGTCGAGGCGCTCCCCTTGCTTCGACCTTCTCACTAGCTCCGCGGGCCGCTGCCCGCGGAGCTAGTTCTTTCTGTGCCGCAGCAGCCGGCCCAGCTGCGCAGCACGCCGTTGCAGACCCCAGACGGTCACCCGGCCCAGTGCCTCGAACACGATTCCGCGGCTCATCTTGGACTCGCCCGCAGTGCGCTCCACAAAGGTGATGGGGACCTCGACCATCCGTCCATGAGCCTCTTCGACCCGACCGCTCATGTCGATCTGGAAGCAGTATCCGTGCGAATTGACACCGGTCAGGTCGAGCTTCTCGAGCATGGTCGCGCGATAGGCACGGAATCCGGCGGTCGCGTCGCGAAGCGGAATGCCCATGGCAAGGCGCGTGTAGAGGTTCGCGCCGCGCGAAAGGATCTCACGGTTGCGCGGCCAGTTGACGACACGTCCCCCCGGGACCCATCGCGAACCTACGACGAGGTCAGCCTCGGACGCCTCAGCGAGAAGTAGCGGAAGCTGCTCCGGGCGGTGCGAGCCGTCGGCGTCCATCTCCACGAGGACGTCGTAGCCGCGATCCAGACCCCATCGGAAGCCGGCCAGGTAGGCCGTCCCCAGTCCTTGCTTGCCGGTGCGCCGCATCAAGTGGATCGCGCTGTCCGAGGCCGCCTGCTCCTCGACCCAGTCCCCCGTACCGTCCGGGCTGCCGTCGTCGACCACCAGGACGTCGGCATCGGGCACCGCCGCGCGAAGCCGCGCCAGTGTGTCCGGTAGGGCGTCGATCTCGTTGTAGGTCGGGATGATGACGACCACACGCCCGGACGGGTGATTCTCAGTCACGGACTCGAACCTCTCTTCGAACTCTCGATGCACCGGCGAATCCGGCGATCAGGAAGACCGCGGCTGCGCCGCAGAACAGCCAACTCAACCACGGACCGAGGTGCGCCGCAGGCGTGATCGAGGTCCGCAGCGGGGCCTGCGCGAGAAGCTCCTCCGCGGTGAAGAGTCCCGTCCGCTGCACCACATGTCCGCTCGGGGTGATGACCGCCGAGACTCCGACCGTCGAGATCTGGATGGTGGTGCGCCCGAACTCGATTGCGCGGAGCCTGGACAGCGCAAGCTGTTGGGTCGACTCGGCGGTCCGTCCGAACGACGCATTGTTCGTCTGGACGACCAGCATCTCCGCGCCCGAGAGCACAGAGTCGAGCACGAGGTCGTCGTAGCCCACCTCGAAACAGATCACATCACCGATCGGCACGTTCCGGTTCAATCGCGGGACCGGGACCTCGATCAGACCGACTCCGTGCCCCGCGATCATGTCGGTGTTCACGCGGTCCACCTCGTGGGAGAACGTGCGCGCGAACGCCCGCATCGGGATGTACTCCGCGAACGGGACGGGGTGCTGCTTCCGGTACACCGCAACCGAGCCTTGTCCGGGCTCCCACAAGAGCGAGGTGTTGTAGCGACCGCCCGTACTCGGATACTCGATCGTGCCCACCAAGATCGGCGCCCCGACGGTGGCGGCGGCGGCGTCGATCTCGGTGGCGGCGGCGGTGTCCGTCCGTGGATCGATGTCCGAGCCGTTCTCCGGCCAGAGGACGAGGTCGAGCGGCGTCGGGTTCGGGCGCTCCGCCAGCGCGCGCGTGCCGAGCGCATGGTTGTGCAGCACTTGGCGTTGCTGAGCGAAGGCGTCGAGGCCGGGAACAGGGACGTTGCCCTGGACGGCGCCGACGGCGAGGGAACCGGACTCGGCTCGGGTGTCGAGCGGGACGAACAAGGCTGCGACGATCAGGGCTGCAACTCCCAGGACGAGGCCGCTCGCCCGCCCGATCCGCCATCGCCGCAGCGCGATGACCGCTTGCGCCAGCAGTGCCCCGGCCCACGCCGCCGCACCGGATACCAGCGGCACGCCGCCCAGCCAGGCCAGCCTGGCGAGCGGGCTGTCGGCCTGGGAGGTCGCGAGCCGACCCCACGGGAAGCCGCCGAACGGCCAGATCGAGCGGCCGTACTCGAACGCCACCCAGAGGACCGCGAAGACGATCGATCGGAACCACGGAGAACGCCAGACGGCGGGGAGGCGTCGCGCCCAGACCCAGGCGATCCCGAGCGCTCCGCAGAACAGCGCCTGGACGAGTGACAGCGCGACCCACGGGATCCAGCCCACGGCCGAGTCGGCCCAGATCAGGTGCGGGAGGAAGAAGCCCAGGCCGAACAGGGTGCCGGTCACGAAGCCCCAGCGGGCCGAGTCGGGCTCGAGGGCGAGGACCAAGAGCGCCACGCCGGGGAAGGCCGCGGCCCACCAGCTCAGGTCCGGGCACGCCGCGTTGGTGAGCAGCCCTCCCCCGACGGCGAGCACCGCCGTCGCGAGGCGGATCTGGGGGCTCGTGGGCACCCTCGAAGGTTACGGCACGGGGTCGATGTGATCGGCCGACCGACCCGCGTGTCCTTCGGGCCAGGCGGGCTCCCGCGGGGCGCCCACCTGTTATCTACTGAACACGCGGATCCGGCCGATGTCGCTCCCGCGGTGGCACGCGCAAGCGTCGATCGGACGCTCAAACGCCAACATTCCACGGGGCTGAACAAGACGTGAACTTACTCTGACGAGTGGCTCTGTCAAACGGACGTTCTCGCAGGTCAACGACGTCTCCGCAGGTCATGAGCGGTGCGCGCAAACGGGTGAACGTCACCCGTTCGGCGTGTCGTCGGCGTGTCGTGAGACGACTGTGACTGGAGTTCCCAAAACTTCATCGGTCACCACGCGTCGTGCAGGACGACACCGTCCCGAAGAGTTCGCCGGCACACCGGATCAGGCCTGTCGGGAGCGATCAGCGGCAGCTGCGGCGTCCCCGACCGGGGGTCGGTGCTCCACGCACTGATCCGGCCATCGGGCGACTGGACCACCAGCTCGCCGGCAGCCCAGATGGCCAGGGTGGCCGGCGCACCGATCGTCAGCTCCCCCGCGCCGCGGCCATCAAGCCGAGCGAGTCGCCAGCCGCCGCGGGAGTGGGCGCGGAACGCCGCACGTGCCGAGACCCGTTGGTGCTCCTCGTGGTGGAACATGGCGGCTCGTACTCCGGCCCACCCGTTGATCGACGTCACCGGCGAGTCCGAACCGAACGCGACCGGTATCCCCGCGGTGATCATGTCCGCGAACGCATGCAGGGCCGCGGCCCGCCCGATGCCGAGCCGCTCCGCGTACATGCCACCCGAGCCGCCCCAGGCCGCATCGAAGGCCGGCTGCATGCTCATGGTCACCCCGTGCAGGACGAGCGACGCGAGCGTGGGCGCATCGATCATCGAGGCATGCTCGAGCCGCACCCCGATCTCGCGCAGCTCCGGCAAGCCCATGATGTTCGCCGCTGCCCGGAGTCCGAGCACGATCTCATCCATGGCTCGATCGCCGATGACATGGAAGGCAGGTACGGCGCCTACCCGGGCGACCGCGACCACGTGAGCGGCGATCTGCTCGGCATCGAGGTACAGGTAGCCGTCATCGGGTCCGACGCC
>Ga0066798_10000625_pt1 | contig 17252 bp, 17 predicted proteins | sample PersoiDNA2013203_FD_70961 | JGI IMG/M metagenome (GOLD analysis project Ga0066798, IMG submission 70961) | Permafrost soil microbial communities from the Arctic, to analyse light accelerated degradation of dissolved organic matter (DOM) -... | ecosystem: Environmental > Terrestrial > Soil >... | reverse complement strand
TCGGCGTCGGCGGCGTTGAGGTTGACCTTGGTGGATTGTTCGGTTTTGGTCATTTGGGTGGTGATGGGGGTTGGGGGTTCAGGTTTGATCGATGGGGCTGCGGTGGTGGCGACGGAGAGAGTGGTGAGGAAGGCGAAGATTAGGGAGGTGAGGTAGGTGTTTTGCATTGGTGAGGCTCCATGACATCGATGAGGTAGAAAGGCAGCTTTTCCGGAGCTGCTTTTCTACGTTAGGCGATGGGGGGAGGGTGTCAAAAGTGGGTGGGTTACAGAGTGTTAATTCGTATGCGCGCCATGAGCGGTTTACTGCTCTGATTAAGCCTGTGCTCACTTTCGCTTTAAGCGCTGCGCGAAGACTTCGGTCATCTAGTTTCAGCCTGGCCCAGCCCCCCCATATGGCGCATGTGGAATACCGACTATCTGACTACACTTATAAATTCTTTGCAAAGCTGTAACTTGTTGTGCAGCCCGGCTTGGTGACCTTATAGATTGCTCCGTATTCAGCCACTTTCGATGGATCTATTGTTGCAGGCGCTGAATCGGAAGATTTCCAAGCCCCCAGATTGGAAGTGGTTATATACAGAGCGCTCTCAAACGGAACCATTGCGGTAATACGCTGGCCGAAGAAAGATGAATCAAAGTCGTCGCGCTCTCTAGATGAATGAGGGATGAAGGGCTCGCCTTCTATGTCGCTATAAAATCTCTTGAAGAATTGCCACTCTCTTGCGAGATGATCGTATCGCCAGACCTCACCCTTCGGCCAATACCCTACAAACAAATCCCCGCAATATTCCGCCATTGTTTGCGCTTCATAGCCCAAACGTTTATCAGAAAGTTTTGCAATTTCCGGAGGGGTCATATTGGATGGTGCGAGTTTTGCCCCATCAAACTCATACAGACGGCCCGTCGGCCACTCTCCGAGCAAAACTTTTCCCTGGTAGTTGATTGAACTGTAAAACTGTATTTTTCTAGGCTCGGCTAATAAAGGTTCCTCTGGGTTAGTGCAGGAATAAACATCGTCGCGCATCGACATCCGGCACCATTTGCCGTCTTTAAAAAGCAATGCATCCCCGTAGTTTGTAATAGACAGGACGGAGCCTTCCTTTTTGGCGTAGACATAAGGATAGGTGCCTGGTTGGAAGCTGAATATCTTACATTCGCTATCATCCGATAGCGGGCATGCGGAAATAAAACCAGAGTAAGAGTCGACCTCAAAGTTGTATCCAAGAGCGCTATAGTCACTATTGGCAGAAAGCTTTACCGCCTTATAACCGCCGAGCCAGTTTTTCTTGTAGCTGATATCGTTCCCTCGATCTTCAAAATATAGAGATGCCTTGTAAACAAATGCATAACCCGTTCGGAAATTTTTGGATGGCGGACTTAGTTTTTTTATTTTAAATCCATGTTCACTTTCAATAAATTTATGGGTGCCATTAGATCCGCTTTGTGAATATGTTTGCCAATGATCAACTGGCGAAGATATCAAAAGTCTCTCTATCTGAGTCGACGAGCCGTTTGTCGCAGGGTCAGCAAAGAGCCCCTGAGAATTGGCGATAGCGAATATCGCAGTAAGTATTTTTAAACAATCACGCATACGTTTTATCACTACTTAGTCTTCTGAACCGTAACTCGTTAATTTGTTTTTTTATCACGCCAAACTTCGCCTTATGCAAAAAGAGCTAAGCCAATCGTGCTATACCATAAAGCATCCAACACATCATACGTGGGAGTGCGATAGATGGCATTCGGTAAATTTTACAAGCAAACGCCAAGCGTGTCAGGTTTGTGGGTTTATGATAGCCGGCAGTACCCCTTAGGCAGGGACATGCTGAGCGAGAGCATGTAGGGATATCTGCGGGAATCGGTAGATCCCGGTCCAACGTATTCGTCCGGCTAAGACATCTACCCAACCCTGCAAAACCAAGCGCGTGTAGTAAGCCGTTGGGCGATGCCCTGCATGGCGCAGTGATCGGGCAGCAGGTCGTGCACGCGGGTGAAACAGCCATGCAAATACTCGCTCCGGGCTCGAAAAATACCACCGATCTATATATTTTGCCGTACCACACCAGCCCTTTGTACGAAACAGTCGCTTTAGTCTGCGACTTCAGCCCCAGCCTCCCTGTAAGCGTGCTCGCAACCTCCTACAAGGCTGGAGAGTGTAGTGAACAGATTCATCAATAAAGGACTGACCACCCCACCTTGGGGTGTGCCGCTTTCACGCGGAACCTGAACGCCGTCAGCAGTCTCAAACGGCGCTTTAAGCCACCTTTCGATATACAGCACAATCCAGTCATCCTTTACATGATGCCTAACCGCTTTAAGCAGTAATTCATGATCGATATGATCAAAAGCACCCTTGATATCAAACTCCACTACCCAATTTATATTCCAGCAGTGCTTTCGAGTAATCTCAACCGCTTGTTTGGCCGACTTCCCAGGCCGATACCCATAAGAATCCGGATGAAATAGTCCGTCCAGATCGGGTTCGATAAGAAGTTTGACCACTGTCTGCGCGACTCGATCCGCAACGGTTGGAATACCCAACTTGCGTTTGCCTCCTGATTGCTTCGGAATTTCCACCTGCCGAACCGGTGGCGGAAAATAGGAACCCGACGACATGCGGTTCCAAACCTTGTACAGGTTCCGTTGCAGCTTCTGCTCGAACTGGGCAATAGATTGTTCATCTATCCCAGCGGCTCCTCGATTGGCTTTCACTCGCTGGAAGGCCTCCCAAACTGTCAGCTTGGAAATGCTGTACGACTTTGCTGCGCTCATGCCGCTCTTCCCCGCCGAAGCCGGTTGACGACATAAGCGAGCTGGGCAACGCCATCCCTTCGCTCCACTCTCATTACAAGAACTTCATCACTACTACGAATGGCTCCGCCCCTCGGCCTTTGCATCGGTATTCTTCCTTGCGGTGGTAGCCGCTTGTCATTTCCCTTGGCATCAAAGGCGAGGTTCTCACGTTCCATATCAAAGCCTGTATTGAGCTCATGCCGCCTATACACCGGCTGCCATCTGGACAGTAGACAGGTATCTTCCAGACTGATCCCGAGACTATTGGGCGACCTCGGTTTTGACAGCACTTGAATACTTAACGATGCGTCTTCGGACGGTTTGCTTTCGCTCATCTTCTCAATACTTACCTGACACCATCATTGGCGCCTTTTCCAACGGTCGCTCACCACCACGCCTTTTGAACGCAGCAGCACCGGGTGGTTTGGAGCCAGCTCCTGCAAGCAGACTCCGGGAGGCCTACTCCCATCTTTGATACAGCATCGCTGGCTTACGCCAGCGTTCGTGACACACCCCAATATAAAATCTTCACTCGGTTGCGGGGCTTGTTGAGGAAAACGAAAAGCACAGGGTCGAATACTGCGACTTTAATATCCGGCTCGACCAGCGCAGCCAAGCCGTCGATGGATTTTCGGAAGTCGACCGGCTTGGGGTACAGATACACTTTTTCGACTTTGGCATCGGGTCGCATCATGGCTGCGTGGCTCCAGAAAGAAATCAGGAGCACAGCATCCGGGATCAGCTAAGCGCTTTGAATGTGGGGTTTATGGAGCGCTTACAATTATCTCGTCAGTAACTGGAGCCGGCTGGAGCGCTACATGGAGGCTGGCTTTTTACCGATTGACAATAACCCGGCAGAGCACGCAATAAAACCATTCGTGATCGACGCAAGGCTTGGCTGTTCAGCGACACGCCCAAAGGCGCTACTGCCAGTGCGCAGATTTACAGCTTGGCCGAGACCGCCAAGGTCAACGGCCAAGAGCCCTATACGTGGCTGCGCCACGTACTGGAACGACTGCCGCATGCGCAGTCGGTGGCCGACTACGAAGCGCTATTGCAATGGAACTGCTCGCCAGAGATGCCACAGTAAACACGGAGCGCTCCTGGCGGTAGATGTACTTCATGGATCGCTTACGGTGAAGCTGCATGACATCGATGAGGGAAAAAGCAGCTTTCCGAAGCTGCTTTCTTAACTTAGGTGATGCTTGGAGGGAGTCAAAAGTGTATGAGTTACAGAATATGATAAAGCTTAGTCTTTATCAGAACTTTTCGTACCGGAAAATTTTGACATAGTCACCTCTCCATCAGCACTGATTCCTTCGCGAACAAGAACTTTCCTCACTGTCATAAGAAGAATCTTGATATCCAGCCAAACCGTATGGTTATCCACATACCAAATATCAAGTTTAAACTTTTCTTCCCAACTCAACGAATTGCGTCCATTCACCTGTGCCCATCCGGTGATTCCCGGCCGAACCTCATGCCGTCGCGCTTGTTCAGCGTTATAAAGCGGTAAATATTCGTTAAGCAGCGGACGGGGCCCAACCAAACTCATATCACCCTTGAGTACACTCCAGAGTTCCGGAAGCTCATCGAGGCTGCTAGCTCGCAGAAAATGCCCGAAGGGAGTCATGCGTTCAGCGTCCGGCAATGGATTACCCATCGAATCTATCGCATCACGCATACTGCGAAATTTGACCAGTTCAAAGGGTTTCGCATTCAACCCTGGACGTGACTGCCGAAATACAATCGGTACGCCAAGATGTTTACGAACTTTCCATGACGTCCACAGGATAACAGGGCACAGCAAAATCAACGCCACTGCGGAAATAATGATATCCAATAACCGCTTCACCGGTTTGAGTCCTTGAATAACAATGACATGTAGTCTTGCGCTAACTTAGGGTAATTTCGGTTCGCCAATAGCCACTGCCGACCGCGCCCGCCCATCTCCGCTCTTTCTTCAGCGCTCTTGAATTTCATCTCGAGTATTCCAGCAACGAGCGCATTCACATCTCCAGCGGGCACATAGACCCCACACTTCGCCTCATTGATCATTGATGGATAACCGCTGTAGGAAGCGATAACCGGTTTACCGGCAAGCATGTAGTCGATCACCTTGTTGAGCGACTGTCCATAATGCCAAACTTTTGAGGCATACACAGAGAAATACAGCAGATCCGATTTAGCTAACGCCGACTGGACTTTGTCCCTTGATATCTTGGGAGCAAAAACAAGGTTGGGCAGGTGCCCGTATGTGGCCTCGTACTGAGTCTTCAACGCACCGTCGCCAATCATTAAAAACTCAACGTCAGCATGATCCCGCATCAATGTCGCAGCTTCAAAAAAAACTTCCAGCGCGTTCGTTATACCAATAGTGCCGGCATGAACGACTCTGAACTTCGGCATCGAAAAATATTGCGACACATAATCATTAGGTAACTCTTTAGCTTCACTTAAATGGTCTTCACTTACACCCATCGGAACGCAAAACACAGGGCGCCTTAATCCGGTCTCAGCGAGCACGTGTTCGGCAAGATTGGGCATCGTACCGACAATCAAATCTGATTTCTTATAGGCCACTTTTTCGAGAAAAGACAACGCCTTGACAAATAGATTACGGTTACTGAATCCGCCCTCTTCCACAATCGTCAAGGGCCATATATCTCTCACCTCAAAAACTAGGCGGCACTTGTATTTTCTCTTGAGCAGCAAACCGTTAATGATAGTGAACAGTGAAAGACTGGAAACGATTACCACGTCAGGTCGGGGCAGTTTGCTTTTATCCAGAAAAAATAAATTCCACTCAAAGTGAAACCAGCTCAAAACCCGAGTCATTGATTTCGCAACTGAATATTTGAGCGTTTTCAGCCAAATAATTTTTACACCTGAGACCGTCTGCTCAGTCACCCTACGACTCAAATCCGGTACATCCACCAGATTATTGGAATCGGAAGTGATGACGACCGTATCGCAGCCTGCCTTTTTCATCTCCTCGACCAGAAACCAACCCCGTCCACCGGGGCTGGAGGCCGTTTTAGGTGAAAAGTATTTTGTGATATACCAAATAGTCTTTTTCATCTAAAAATAACCGATCACCTTAGATTGCATAAAGTTTTGGAATGGCGTTAACCACTTTAATTACTTTATCAAAATCCATACCAAGCGCATCCAGATACCAGCGAATATTCTGATACCGGGGCTGGTTCTCATCCTTGACCAATTCCAGTGCTTTCTCGCGAGTCATAACACCTTCGCGAATCTGATTACTGCGGAATGTGTCATGCTCAGAAAAGCCAGCAACGGTGTAATAAATGTAGTTATAAAACGCCGCCGTACCATCACCGATACGCCATGTGGTACTGGTATCCACGGCCGTTTCCCAATCGTACTGACCAATCAACGTGTTATCGATTACCTGCTCATCCCAGCACCAGTAGTCAAAGATATGGTAGTAATCTTTCTTCTCGGTAAAACTGCGATGATATTCGCCAGAGAGCGTATCCCACAGTGACGAGTTGAAATAACCAGGGCTCTTCAACATGGCTTTAAAGCGCAGGCTTTGATACTCCAGTTGCTTCTGCCAACCATGCATGTACACGCGCTTTTCTTCAAAATCCGGCGCAATGCCCAAAAAACCTGCTTTAAAATGAGTAACCTCAAGTGGGTTGACACCCCACAGATTCAAACCAACACCTGTCTGACGCTTTACAGTTTCAACGTGTCGGAAAAAGTGCTTATCGCCAGCAGTTAGAATACTGATCATCCCGAGGTGAGGAGACTTGAGCCAAGCTTTCAAGTTAACCGCAATATTCCGTCGCTTTTTATCAATATCATCAGCAACAATGATATTCTCAACGCCTAGCTCGGCACACATTCTACTGATATTACGGCGACCTAAATCCGTCACCATACCCCAGTCGTATGTGTAAGTGACTGGATTCATCTCCAACTCTTTAACGATCAAATGCAGTCCATAGCAACTATCGCGGCCACCGGAGAATGGCACAATACAATCGAGAGCACCGTTACGACGATAGGGTTCAACGAGTTTGAAAAGCTCTTCCTTTGGCTTCGGGATGTTACGCAGCTTGTATGTATGGCAATAATTGCATACGCCGCTCGTATCAAACGAAATAAAAGGCATCGTTTCAGGAAGAATGCACTTGGTGCAGCGACGCAACTCAGGGGAATGATAAGCCAGCAACTTCTCCTCAGCCTGATTGTACTTAAAAGGAGGAATTATATTATGAGAACGTTTGTTATCATCAGAAACGGTGATACTCAAACCTACAGGAACATCGAGAATGACAGCTTGCTCTCTGACCTGAACAATTCCCGTGCAGCCAATTTGCGATAACGGGTAGCTTTCCGAAGAAAAACAAACACCTTTATTCGTTTGGCCTAAATATAGGCTTCCATTATTGGAGAAAATAACAGCTTTTCCAAGTTTTGGAATGATGATCGCACAAGCAACTACGCCTTTGCATAGCGTAAGCACAGCCGCTGCCAGGCCTTGCAAATCATCTCCATGCTCCTGCAAATATTGCTGAGCTATCGCTGCGATGACCTCACTGTCAATTTCAAGCATGCGTTTAGACTGGATTGCATCCCAAACCTCTGCATCGTTGACAATAATGCCGTTATGGAAAACGCAGATACTGTCACGAACAACAGGTTGGTTATCTGAAAGACCATTCGTAATAAGACGGCTATGACCCACAACCAGCGTAGCTTTTGCCACTGGTGTGCGTATTAAAAGCTTTACCACGTCGTAATCGGCTCTGACAACACTGTAATTAGCATTGTCGTAGGTCAGCAAGCCGCTGGAGTCTTTACCGCGCTGCATCGCATGCTTCGCCAAATGTTCAAGATCACTTTTGACGACAGCCGATGAAGAGATCAGACCGAATATACCGCACATAATAATAAAACCCTGTGTAATTTTAAATTCCGTAAAAATCCAAACTTTCTACCGGAACCACATTAAACCGATACCCACTCAGGAATAGACACTCAGCCGTTTGCCCGTGATGCGAGCGACAAAACTCTGCAGCCACTTGAGAGCGCGATACCGTCCTTCCCAGTTAGGAAAATCGGTGTAATGGTGAATTGGGGCATTTATAAAGCCCTCGAACTCGGCACGAGAGATCCTCAACTTTTTACAAAAATATGAGATATCCAACTCAAGCTGATCCGCATCATAAAGGGGCTCATTCAGCTTCTCAAGCGCCACCTCTCTCGTCATTTGACCCGATACTATCAGGCTCGCGAAATGAGGTCGGCGCTTATCATAACCAAATTTCACAGGCAAATAATAGTTTTGGAACAGCTTAGTAAATTGAGATTCACCGTGTTTTCGCGCATAAGGTTTATAACCGACTGTCCGCTTCAGTTCCTCCAGCGCTAACTCTTTATCATATGGCATAAAATTCAGCGGCCGCACAGTTCTCATCTTTCTGAAAAGCGGGTACCAAATATAGTATTGAAAGAAGCTAATCGTTTTGTAGTTTTTAATCTTGCCTGTGCCATATTTTTTGTGAATGGCTTTCAGATTGATGGCATCCATTGCAGTACCGTGCCAGGAGTCAGGGAATACTCCTTCGGTCGCCAAATTACCGCCCGATAGAATGCAATCGATTCCATTTTTTATCGCAAAGTGATAAAGACTCGAAAAGAAAATATGATCTTGCGGCACATCTTGATTGGAAATTCCCGCACGCAGATAGGACAGATGCAAGTCACGCATTTCCTCCCAGTCTACAACGTGTGTGTGCAAATCATAGCCGCAGTATTTTACGATGGCTTCAATATTAGCTACAGCTAGCTCGCTATTCCAACCTGCGTCCACATGGACAACAAGGGGACGCAGCCCCCAGTCTTTAAGCTTAATCGCCAAATAAGAGCTATCTACTCCACCACTAAGCCCCAAAATACAATCGTAGTCTTTACCCTTACCAGACGTTTTAATTCTCTCAGCAATTTCGCGCCACTTTACTTCGCCATCCTCACCAGGGAACCAGCTAGTTTTGGAGATATCTTCAAACTTCAGGCAATGATTGCATACACCTTCGGCATTAAATTCAATCTGCCCATCTGATGTATCCATTACACATTTAGTGCAGATCTTATATTCAGTATTTTTCTCAAACATAACTATTGTCCTGGTTTTTCCTGGTGCAAACCATAAGTCCGATAAGCAACCCGATCCCTGATGAAAGCAAGGCGGTAGTCGCGGCCTGTTCAATCACTAAAATAGAATACGAGAATCCAATATAGATAAAGATTGGGTTATTCTTTCTGACATAAGCCGAATCCAAAATAAAGAAGACGCCACCGACAAGCGCTACCGTCAACAGATAGAGAACAACTCCACCCGACCCAAGCGCATACATAAATGCATTTGTGTTGGCATTCAATCCTTCATAGCCCAGATAATCCTCACCCACCACGAAACTGATTGGTTTACTATCATTGATCCCCGTCAAGACTGACCAATTGGCGGAGTCTGAACTCATAAACTCAAAAAATGAGGCCGTCACCCATGAGGGAACTGTAAAGGTTCTCCTAATAAAGTAGTCGGCCACGTAAGAATACCCCTCAGCGGAGTATTCAGCTACGAAGATGAGAAATGAAACGACCAACAACAGGTACACGTAACTAATAAATGAATCGATTTTATATTTTCGGGTTGCGTAACCCAACAATGCCGCAACGGCGATAAACAGAACAGGCGCCTTGACCCCCAGAAGATAAAAGAAGGCCAACCAGCATAAAAAAGGAACCGTCATCAGCCAGGTTTTTCTCTTCCAGCATGCCCAAAAAGCAACAATCGGAGAAAACCCATTAATAATTGCCGTACTGAAGTATGAAAAAAAAGATCTCGAGATAAAAATATCGCGACCTTCTAATCGCCGATCATATGAACTTGATAGATCAAAACCGGCAGATGGCGTTGGATTCGACAACGCCATTATCACACCAACAATGATCAGCGCACATAGAATAAAGATGACGGTTCCCTGATCAATTAAGCCGGGGAAACGGAAAACAGGAAGCTTTAAAAGAGCTAATTTTACAAGCAATAAAGGTAGAAATAATACTGCAAAATAAAGCAAGAAAACCTCAAAAGGCACCTCACCTCTTATTGAATGTAAAACCAAATATGGCAACAAAACGAAAAAACCGTAAAAAAAACAGAAAAAGTCTGAAGGCTTGTCTATTTTACTTGGCACCAACATGACAAGAAAAACAAAACCAAAGACAATGCGAACTAAAAAATCCGAATCCAACAAGATGGGAAAATATCCCAAATATAGGTTTGCTTCCTGCAACTGCAAGGTGTAAGAGAGCAGTATAAAAAAAGCAAATGTCCCCAGCAACAGCGAGCGAAAGATGCTTCGTTTTATTTTAAATACGCTTCCCATTTTATAGCCGAATATCTGTCGGGTAGTTTATTAGCACAGCACGATGTTTCCCATGAAAAACAAACATGCTCCCCGCAGCGACTCCAGACACTTTACCTTCACGGATCGCATATGAGAGGTCTTCCATCGAGCCTGCTCCACCACACACCACCACCGGAACATTCACTTTAGTGGTGACGCCGAGTATTGGCTTCAAATCATAGCCAACCATAGTTCCATCACGATCGACATTATTAATAAAAATCTCCCCAACCCCTGCGACCACCAAGTCACTTATATGATCATCGAGACTGCGCTTGACGTCGACAGTCGCTGACTTCACACAGATTTTGTAGCCACCAAATAAATTTTTCTTTATATCGACTCCACCCACAATAGCCTGACTACCAAAAACGTCAGCAGCTTCACGTATAACATTGATAGATTCAACTGCCGCAGTATTTATGACTACCTTCTCTATACCGAGCCTTATCAGCTGCCTGATCTGAGCGAGTGTCCTCACCCCGCCACCATAGGCCATAGGCATAAACGCTTCACCTGCCATCTCTTCAATCAACTGATAGTTGATTTCACTGCCATTCTTTGACGCATCAATATCAAGCACAACAATTTCATCTGCTTCTTTGTCGCTGAAAATTCTCACCGCATTGACGGGATCACCGATATAAACGGCATCCTTGAATTTTTTTGTTTTAACTAATCCATTTCCCCGAATCAGCAAGCAAGGAATAACGCGTGCGCGATGCATTTAAAGACCTCGGGCGAATGAGCTCAGCAACTGCTTGCCGAAACGATGACTTTTTTCAGGATGAAATTGGACGCCCGAAATATTTCCCCGACTGACGCCAGCAGCAAACTCAATCCCATATTTAGCTCGGAGCATAATATCTTCTGGATCATTGGGTGCCATGTAATAGCTGTGAACAAAATAAAACCGAGCATCACGTTCCATGCGTTCAAGCAACGTGTTACCCGTTTTTTCCGCCCAGACCTCATTCCAGCCCATGTGCGGAACACGAAGACCGTCGATATCAGGAAATTTATTGACCTGCATATCTAACCAACCGAGACCCGATTCCTCACCTTCCGCACTTTTGGTACCCAACATCTGCGCACCCACGCAAATACCAAGGAGCGGCGTCTTTTGCACTAGAACCTTGTCTTCCAAAATAGGCACAAGACCACTCTCGCGAAGGTTTTTCATGCAAGCGTCGAAGGACCCGTTGCCAGGCAAAATGATCTTACTAGCCTGCTCAATGTCCTGCGCGCTCGAAGTCACCACAGAACGAATCCCCAAACGCATCAACATATTAGACACTGCGGCGATATTACCGATGTCGTAGTCAACGATGGCGATCATTTTCTTGCCCCTAAACTAAAACGATATGACATGATTATATAGATGACGTAGAGCAAGGCATACCCACCACTATAAATTTTGAGCGCGTCTGCATAGTCGGCGGGCACGGTCAAAGATACAAATGTCATTACCAATAGAGATATCTGCCAGAACAGGTCCAGATGCTGCCTGCCTGCAATGTACACCATATAGCTCAATGGACTCGCGACGAATGCCAATGCAAAATACGGCAACATCCATATCGCGATGGTACCGGAAAAACGCCACTGTTCACCGAAGGCGATAACAAAGAGAGATTCACTTAGAAAAAACAGACCTACTAAAAACACCAACGAACCGGCCGATAACACCTTGAACGTCTGAATGTAAATGTCACGACACTCTCCAAACTCGCGATAGTGGGTTGCTGCGTGGCGCTTGAACACATCGAGCACCGACTTACCTAACAACCCCAACGGAGCGGCAAGTATCCTGATGGTCATCGCAAGCAAGCCCGCAGCTTCAGCCCCAAAACGACTCGCTACAATAATAATGGGTAACTGTGCAGCCGCGGTATTAATTGCATCGGCTGGTAGCGAAAACAACGGAAACCGACGCTGCCTGCGCCAAAAGGCTTTTATCGAATCGAACTTCTTATGTTCGGCAGGCAGTTTTCCAACTGGCATTAGCTTAGTACATAGCGCACACGCAACCAGTCCTCCCGCCAAGTAGCCAAACGCCAACACTGTTGCATCGGGCTGAAAAAAACCGAAGACAATCTGTGAGATCGTTATAGCGGCTGCGTTGGCAATTCTGATAACCGTAAGCTTCCTGTACGCCCCTTCTGCCGCTGCCCAGGATTGCCAAGTCTGTACAGTTGCAATGGCAAGAGCTGTTGGCACGGCACAAAACAATAACCATGGCGCCATCTTTTGCAAGATCACAGGAAACACAACCGTCGCCACCGCTAACAGAAACAGAAGCGACAACGAGGCAATAGCGGTAGCGACAAGCGTAGAAATAAACGCCATTTTGCGTGGATCACCATCGTCCTCAACAGCCAGCGAGGTTTCGAATCTGCCAGTGATGACTACGCTGATGAAAAGCACCACCCCTAACCACGACGCATACAATCCAAATTCGGCAGGCGAAAATATTCTGGCGAGGACCAGTGCTCCGAGAATAGGGATAGCCTGCGCAACAGCCGATCCGGTCAGTACCGAGGCAATGCTCTTCCAGTAACCGTTTTTTATATTCACCCTCATTATAAGGAATTCACCACACTGCTTTCATTTAACTGAATTGCTCAAAGAGCAATTAATTCTCACGACTTTTCAACGACAAAAAATTCGGAGCCAATGACTGCGACTCACATTCGAATCAACCCGAAGCCACTTCAACAATTTTCTGCTGATCTTCAGCGCTCAAATAAGGACCCATTGGCAAACTGATAACCTGCTCTGCAATGCGATCACCAATAGGCAAACTCACATCATAGTCAGCTACCGCGGGTTGCTTATTAAGAGGTATCGGATAGTGAACGGCTGTTGGTATCCCGGCCTCTTTAAACTTATGCTGCAACTGCTCACGTTCGCTGACACATAAAGTGTACTGAGCCCAGGCACTGCAATTATAAGCCTCGACGTGAGGGGTCAAAAACAGCCCCGTGGCAGCGAATAACTCGTCGTATTTTTTTGCAACGCGATCGCGCATTGCAAGCTCTTCTGCGAAAATCTCCAGCTTCGGAAGCAATATAGCCGCTTGCAGCGTATCCAGCCGACTATTAACTCCAACACGAACATGGTGATAGCGCCTATCCTGTCCGTGCCTGGATATTTGTCTGATAACCATTGCGAGGTTTTCATCGTTTGTGAAGATCGCGCCCCCATCGCCATAGCAGCCCAGTGGCTTACTTGGAAAGAAACTAGTACATGCAATCGTACTCAAATTACACGAGCGCCGACCTTTATAGGTCGCGCCAAAGCTTTGGGCGGCATCTTCAATGACCGGTAAACGGTATTTTTCTGCAATAAGATTGATCTCATCAAAATCCGCACATTGACCATAGAGAGAGACAGGAATAATTGCTTTTGTACGCGGGGTGATTGCAGCCTCTAATAGTCTAGGGTCAAGATTATAGGTCTTAGGATCCACATCTATATAGATCGGCTTTGCGCCAAGCAAGGCCGTAGTCTCAGCAGTAGCAATGTAGGTGAATCCTGGGATAATGACCTCGTCACCCGGTCCAACACCCAATGCCATTAAAGCAATCTGCAGGGCGTCCGTTCCGTTTGCACAGGTGATGCAAAATTTCGCACCTACAAACTCTGCAAGTTTTCCTTCAAGCTCGACAACTTCCGGACCGAGTATGTACTGACCATGCGCAAGCACTTTTTGAATTCCTGAATCAATCTTGTCTTTGATTCGCGCTTGCTGGGACTTTAAATCAATGAACTCAATCATTTAAACTTCCATTTTTTTTAATTTATTATCTGAAAGCACATAACTTACATTAGTGTGCTGACAGCGAGCCACAGCCTCGCCACTTAATGGCAGATCGAGGCGTTCTCCAAACTCGCTCATCCAGCCAATTTGTTTAGCCGGAACACCTACCATAAGCGCATACGCCGGCACGTCTTTATTAATGACGGCACCCGCGCCAACAAAAGAGAACTCGCCAATCGTCACACCACAAACAATTGTACAATTGGCGCCCAGCGTAGCGCCTTTCTTAACAACTGTATCTCGGTATTCATTTTTGCGCTCAACTAACGAACGAGGGTTATATACATTAGTAAACACCATACTAGGACCGCAAAAAACACCGTCTTCCAATATGACATTGTCGTATACGGATACGTTGTTTTGAATTTTACACTTGTCACCAACAACCACACGATTACCAATAAATACGTTTTGCCCCAGAGAAACGTCTTCTCCGATAACCGCCCCGGCACAAACGTGCACAAAATGCCAAACGCGTGACCCGCGACCGATCTTTGCACCATCATCTATAATTGCACTGGGGTGAGCGTTGTAGTCCATTTTATTACTCAATAAATAGTTGTTAATTATGCGAAAAACTCAATACAGACTTTCAGTCATTTTAGTGCTCAATTTAAAAACTCTGTATTCGCCTCCTTCACGTGAGCGACGTCCTTTCACACGACTAGCCGTATTTACTCGCGCGGCAAGAGCGGCACTGAAAAAAAGAAAGTGCGGCAAATAATAAAATGAAGAGCCGACAGGGGCAATCGAGATCGGTGATAAGAACATCTTGGCATTCGGTGAATGGCAGCCACATCGGGACCGCAACCGGCGCTATAAACACCGGGGGTCAGGTGGTCTTTCGCCGTTGTAGACGCCAAAACCAAGACGTAGCTCATACACATCATTCCCTGCCGCTCCGTGTCTTCCACCATACGCTCCCATGCTGAAATCCGAGATGACTGGACTGGCGGCGGCCTTGCAAAAAAACACTGCCAATTTAGACAATAGGGTATCTAAGGTACAGGATTCAGGGCGTCATAGGAAATATCGGCACGGCTATACCGCGCCCCGAGCTGTAAAAAAACACTCAAAAAAGCGCCTCCAATCACAAGCACTGGAGCACAATATAGGGTGGGCGGCGCGCTCAGCGAGCCGTAAATCCTGATAGCTTAGAGGCGCCGCACGACCCAACAAGAAAGTGAGCAGTGAGAACGTCTCTCAAGACTTGGCAAGATAGTCCGCGATTTTACCCGCCGCCATACCACCACCGTAGAGCTGATCGCTATCGACGACGACCCTGTTCAGATACTGGGCCACAGCATTCACTATAGCTTCCTGGTTTGCAGCTACCAACACATTGGCACCCAAGTCCACGAGTTCCACCCACTCTGTTTGGTCACGTATTGTGACGCAAGCTTTGCTGAAGAAAAATGCTTCCTTCTGTACACCACCGCTGTCTGTGAGAACCAAGCCCGCCCGCTGAAGAAGCCAAATCATTTCCAGATAACCAACTGGTTCAATCAGATGCACTTCTAGCTTCAAACCCGCCCTATCAATCGCATCACGCGTACGTGGGTGCAGCGGCATCACCACCGGCGCGATAGTGCTGTGCACAGTGTTCAACGCCGAAACAATGGCAGTGAGCCTTTCAAGATCGTCCGTATTTTCGGCACGATGCAAGGTGGCGAGGGCAAAACCGTTGCTCTGCGCGAAGTCTTTTGGCGATTTTTCTCGTTGCGCGAAAAATAACGCACTGTCCTGCATGACATCGCCAACGTTCAATACTTGGACGGGCTTATTGGAAAAACCTTCACGTTGCAAGTTATCGACAGCAGTCTGCGTTGGGCAAAACAATATATCGCTTACCTGATCGGTAACAATTCGATTTATTTCTTCCGGCATCCGCATATTATAGCTACGTAGACCGGCCTCGATATGCGCCACCGGCACATGAAGCTTTGCCGCCACAAGAGCACCAGCCAGCGTCGAATTAGTATCACCGTAAACCAAGACACGGTCAGGTTTTTCCTTGAGCATTGCCTGCTCAATTTCAATCATCATGCGCCCGGTCATTTCGCCATGCGAACCACCATGGATATCCAACTGATAGTCTGGTCGCGGGATCCCCAACTGCTCAAAAAAAATATCAGACATGTTGGCATCGAAATGCTGACCCGTATGTACGATTATCTCTTCTAATTCTGCACGCTGCGCAATGGCCATCGAGACCACGCTGGCTTTAATAAATTGGGGACGCGCACCAATAATAGTAAAAATTTTCACCTACACCCCCAAACTAGAGCTTTTTATAAAACTCGATTAACTTTTTGCTTTCAACATCCCAATTATAATGAGTGTACACTGCATGCTGGCCATTACGACCCATCTGCTTGGCACGTTCAGGGTTACTGACCAGGAAATCAATCCCATCAGCAATAGCCTGTGGCTGCAACGGGTCTACGCAAATACCGCAATCACTGCCCTCTATAAGGTCCCGCCACAAGGGAAAATTTGAAGCAATGACTGGAATGCCGGAGGACATGTACTCAAACATTTTATTAGGCTGTGCATCTATGTGATTCGGAAGCGGGTGGAATGTCACCAACCCTGCCACTGAGCGCCCCAATACTTCTCTAACTTCGTTCCGCCCAAGTTGCCCACAGGCGTTGACTGAATCCCACCCAGCCAACGCTTTGACTTCTTGCTCGACGGCACTCTCAGAAAACTCACCTACCAAATTCAAACGCACCGGGCTCTTTTTTAACGCCAAAGATGCGACAACTTCCCGTATTCCTCGGATAGAGGCTATGCCACCCACGTAGCACACTTCATTCTGTTTATTCTCCCAGGGCACTTCTGCATCAAGCTCTCCGATCATCGGGAAGTTATTGATATCAAGAACGGTCGAATTCATCCCCAGAAATTTATCCCGAATAAATGGTGTTGCCGTAACAATTCCATCCAGCCTTGAACAAACAAACCGCTCATAGACAGCAAATACGGTCGATATTATTCGACGCAACAGTGGGTGAAGATAAGGCTTGCTGAGCAACTGTTTTGGCACATCTTCATGCGAGTCAAAAATGACGACCTTGCCTTGCCTTTTTAACTTCAAACCGATTGGCAGTAGTTCAGGATCATGCAAATGATAAATATCAGCGTTGATTTCCAACGCTTTTTTAAATACGTAGCGAGTAGTGC
>Ga0066798_10000617_pt1 | contig 17370 bp, 19 predicted proteins | sample PersoiDNA2013203_FD_70961 | JGI IMG/M metagenome (GOLD analysis project Ga0066798, IMG submission 70961) | Permafrost soil microbial communities from the Arctic, to analyse light accelerated degradation of dissolved organic matter (DOM) -... | ecosystem: Environmental > Terrestrial > Soil >... | reverse complement strand
GAAGCGTTTCATCGGTGCACCTCGAACAAGGTCATCTGTTCGTGTGACCTCGATCGCTGCAAATCGTTTACTTCAGATTAGAATTAATAGTCGACGGCGTTTTTACACAGCCTCGGCCAGAAGCAGTCGTTGAATAATTCAAAGGTCAGCGAAAATTACGCTATTGCTGACTATCGATAGTGGCATGTTTCGATAGCTGTATTTCGCTTGGCTGCGACATTTTGTCGCAACATATAAATGACGATCGGCCCATAATAACAACTATTCTCATTTATATTTTCGGGTTGCTAGCATGACTTGTCGTGCTGAAATCCGCCCTCCAAGGATGTCCATATTCCAATCCGTTGCACCTACCCTTGAGGCAAGTGCCAGAGATAATCTGACCAGTCTAGTAAAGGGCGAACTCGCTCGCATCAAATTCCTTTCGTCGGCGATTAATCCAGAACAAAGCGTCCTACGTGATCGCTTAGAAGAACTGGGATTTTTACCGGGAGAGAGCCTGCGCGTCGTCGCTGTCGCATTTCCTTCTGGAGATCCTGTCGCTGTACGCCTCGGCAATACCACTTTCGCTTTGCGTCGCCACGAGGCCGAAATGATTTACATCGACAGGCACGCATAGGTACCTGCCCCGGCGATATCCGCATCAACCCCATTTCCACCAGACATCATGCCGCAATCGAACACCATCAATCTGGCCCTCGTCGGCAATCCCAATTGCGGCAAGACTGCGCTTTTCAATCGTTTGACGGGAGCCCGGCAAAAGGTCGCCAATTACGCCGGCGTCACCGTCGAGCGCAAGGCAGGACGTTTTCATTCGGCGAAGGGGATGTCCTATCAGATCCTTGACTTGCCAGGCACCTACGGTCTGAGCGCCTTGACGCCGGATGAAGCTGTCACGCGCGCGGTCCTGCTAGGCGAGCGCAATGATGAAGCGCCACCAGATCTGATAGTGCTTGTCGTTGACGCCAGTAAATTGCAGCTGAACCTCAAATTGGTCATTGAAGTTTTACGTTTGAATCTTCCGACGATTCTGGCCTTGAACATGTGCGACATCGCGCGCAGTCGCGGCGTAGAGGTTTGTACGGACAAGCTTGGCGGAGAGCTCGGTATTCCTGTTGTCGAGACCGTCGCGGTGCAGAAGCATGGCACTGAAGTATTAATCGCGGCCATCGACGCCTGGAACTTGTCGGGCAACAAGAAAGACTCCTGGATATCCGATCGCTTCTCCGGAGCGGAATCGATGACAGGTACCGAACGGCAAGAAATTATCCGCAATATTCTGCGGGTTGCCGTCACTGAACGAATTCAGGAAAAAACGACGGAAGACAGGATAGATGCCTGGGTGCTGCATCCCTTCATCGGCTACGTGGTCTTGTTGACCTTGCTGTTTATCATCTTTCAGGCAGTATTCAGCTGGTCGGCATTCCCGATGGAGTTGATCAAAGACGGCGTGGACAGCCTTGGAGGACTTGTCACGCACCTGCTTCCCGATGGATTGCTGCGCAGTCTGATGGTTGATGGCATCATTGCCGGTGTTGGCAGCGTACTGGTGTTTTTGCCTCAGATCCTGATTCTGTTTTTCTTCATATTGCTGCTGGAAGATTCAGGTTATCTGCCGCGCGCGGCTTTTCTTCTCGACCGCTTGATGGGTAGCGTCGGGCTTTCCGGCCGCGCCTTCATTCCCTTGCTGTCGAGTTTTGCATGTGCGATTCCAGGCGTCATGGCCACCCGCACGATCCAGAACCCGCGTGATCGCCTTGCGACGATCATGATCGCTCCACTGATGACGTGTTCTGCGCGCTTGCCGGTCTATGCATTGATCATCGGTGCTTTCATTCCGGATCGCGCAATCGGCATTTTCAATCTGCAAGGATTGGTGCTGTTCGGCTTATACCTACTGGGCATCGTGTCGGCAATGGGAGTGGCTTACCTGTTCAAACGGATGATCGCCAAAGGCCAGCGGCAGCCGCTGATGCTGGAGCTGCCTGATTATCATCTGCCTAATTTGCGCAATCTGGCGCTGGGATTGTGCGAGCGCGCGCAGATATTTATTTCGCGCGTCGGCACCATCATCCTGGCTCTGATGGTCATTCTCTGGTTTCTCTCCACCTTTCCTGCGCCGCCTGCCGGCGCGGCAGGTCCTGCAATTGAGTACAGCCTTGCAGGCAAACTAGGATACGCACTGGAGCCGTTGTTTTCGCCTATCGGATTCAACTGGCAGATCGTCATTGCGCTTATTCCCGGATTGGCAGCCAGAGAAGTCGCCGTCGGCGCGCTCGGTACGGTGTATGCCTTATCGGCAACCGGTGATCAATTGTCTTCCGCGCTGGCCCCTATGCTCGCACAGACCTGGAGCTTGCCGACCGCGCTCTCGCTTCTGATCTGGTACGTGTTTGCACCTCAGTGTATTTCGACCTTATCAATCGTCAAGCGCGAAACAAATTCCTGGAAGCCAGCATTCGCAATGGCCGCCTATATGTTCTTACTGGCATATGTGGCGTCGCTGTTCACTTACCAGTTAGCTCGCTCCTTTCTTTGAGGAAGACCATGCAAGAGATCATCGTCGCAGTCATTGTCGTTTTCGCCTGCTGGTTTACGCTCAAGCGCTATTTGCCGTTATCGATCAGGATGGCGATCGCAGAACGCGTGGCAGACCTGTGTATCCGATTCGGCTGGATCACGCTGGCAAGGCGATTGCGCACCAGACATACAAGAGTTGCCCAGGCGCCGGCTTGCGGTGGCTGCAATCACTGCGATCAAGCCGGCGACGGACGGGCGCAGCAGCAAGTGCAAGGCTCAATTACCCCGGATGCGCTGAGAAATACCATTCGGCGTTAGCGAGGCGCCAGGATATTCGATCAAGATATCGCGCTATTCAGTCGACGTTCTTCCGAGCCAAATTCCCTCAAGACCAGACAAATTTCCAGCGGCTGTTTCTGGAATTCTCGACTATCTTCTGCTGGCCAGTTAAATAGCCGGCGCGTCAAATATCAAGACCAAACAATATAAATAACTTGGATAGGCCGGCTGCCTGTCGGGGGACGTCACGCCTCAGGAAAACCGGTGCAGCAATACCGGCACTCCAAATATCGTCGTGGATGCATTGGGGGGCGAACATGGAATTCCGCCTGTTCCTCCGATCGGAGCAGGCTCGTTGGCGAGCCTGGCCTTTTTGTAGAAAGACACGTTTTCCGTGCAAGCACAGCACCGTTTTCGCGCATTTTTGGATGCGCTGCACCATCAGGAAACACTGAAAAATTCCTGCAACATTTCTTGTAAAAATCGATGCGCCAGAGATTGACACCAACAGCATTTAATATAATATGTTCTAAGACATAAATTATATATGTCCTAATACATTAAATATTTTAGCTCTGAGTGGAGACGTAATGAGTATTGATTTGTCGATATTGCGCGATCCGGTGGCCTTGCTTCAGGCGATGCTTGCCATCGATACGGTGAATCCCCCTGGAAACGAAAGCCAGGTATGCGATTTGCTGGAGGCCCCCTTGAGGGCATATGGTTTTCAGGTGGTGCGCAGTCCGCTGGCGGACGGTCGCGATAATCTCATTGCCTATCCTGTGGCCGCCGACACGCCGGCAGAAGGAACCGGGGATCCTTCACGCGCGCCGCTGCTGTGCTTCACCGGTCACATGGACGTGGTACCCGTCGGCGGCGCTGCGTGGCAATACCCTCCGTTCGGTGCGCAGGTGGCGGCCGGCCGCGTGTATGGACGCGGCGCCAGCGACATGAAAGGCGGTATCGCTGCATTTCTCTGCGCAGTGGCCCGTTTCACAGAAGAACAACAACGTGTTCCCAATGTGCTGATCATCCTGACTGCCGGCGAAGAAACCGGATGCGAAGGTGCACGCTCTCTGTCGCATCTGCGTACGTTGAATCTGTCTGTGAACGCGATGATTGTCGGTGAACCGACCGCCAATGCCATGGTGGTCGGCCACAAAGGCGCGTTGTGGTTGAAGGCCGAAGTCGATGGCGTCACGGCACATGGCTCGATGCCAGAACTGGGCGACAACGCCATCTATCACGCGGCGGATGCCATTGGGAAGTTGCGCCGCTACGCCGTCTTGCCCGAACATAGTGAATTACTCGGTGGCTCCAGTCTCAACGTGGGCACGATCTCCGGAGGACTGAATGTCAATTCGGTGCCTGATCGCGCTGAGTTCGAGGTCGACATCCGGACCGTGGGATCTCATCCGCAAGGCTCCCTGATTGATCACGTGCAGGAATACCTCGGTGACAGGGTTCGGGTTCAGACCAGCGTCGACGCAGCCAGCCTGCAAACAGACCCTCATCATCCCTGGGTGAAATCGGTAGCTTATACGGTCGAAGCCGTGACCGGCATCGCACAGACGACAAAGACGGTTTCCTTCTTCAGCGACGGCCCTGCATTGCAGGACATCCTGGGTGCGGTACCCACGGTGGTGCTGGGTCCCGGCGAGCCGTCCATGGCGCATAAGGTGGATGAATATTGCGAAGTGAAAAAACTCAGGGAGGGTGCGGAAATCTACTTTCGTCTGATCCAAGCTCTCTGAAAACCCCTTCCTGCCTTGACTAAGGATATGTCATGAAAATGAGCGAACAAGATTTTTACCTCGAAAAAATAGAAGCGATTTCCGGACGCCAATTGCGTCTTGTGGTCCTGCTGATGGCCGGCTTCCTGATCTATTACGCGTCGTTGCTGTTCGGTGCGGCTTACTTTCCAAACATCTTCGCCGTACGGATTTCCGGAAACATCAATATCGGCATGCTGTTCACGGTATCTCAGTATTTCATGGCAGGGGTAATCGCCTGGATCTACGTGAAAAGAATGCAATCTATTGACGCCGATTTGTATAAATTGAACCCATAAGAGAACGCCATGAAAAGTTTTTCACATGCAATGAGAACAAGTCGCAGAGGCGTCGGCGCAATGACGTTGCTAGCCGGTCTTGCGGTGCTGCTATACAGTGGCCGCGCTTCCGCTGCCGGCCTCGTTTCAGATCAATACAAAAGCCTTACGCTCATGGTGTTTGCCGGCATCATCGCGCTCACCCTGATGGTGACCTATTTTGCTGCGCGGCGCGGTCAGACCATCCGGGATTTCTATACGGGAGGGGGTATCTCGGGATTCAAAAACGGCTTTGCCATCGCCGGCGACTATCTTTCAGCGGCGGCGTTCCTAGGGGCATCCGGACTGATTGCCCTGTACGGCTACGACGGCATGCTGTATCTGGCGGGATTCTTTGTCGCGTTCGTGCCTGTGATGTTGCTCGTCGCCGAGCCCTGCCGCAATCTTGGGCGATATACGCTGGGCGACATCCTCGCCTACCGCAATTCCTTTCGTTCCTCCAAGCTGGTCGCAGCGGTGTCTGGGATCTTCGTCTCGATCTTCTACATGGTGCCGCAGATTGTCGGTGGCGCTGTCCTCATCAAGGCCTTGGTCGGCATTGAATATGAAGTGTCGGTAGCGACCGTCGGCGTGCTGATGCTCATCTACGTGTTCTTCGGCGGCATGCGAGCAACCACGTGGGTGCAGATCATCAAGGCGGTCCTGTTGTTGAGCGCCTGTTTTATTCTGGTGCTCCTGAGTTGGGCGCCGTTCGGATTTTCGGCCCCCAGGATGCTGGGCGCCTTGTCGATCAATCCTCAATTCGTCAGTTACATGAGCACCCTGGTTGGCGGTAGCGGCGGCGACAGCACTGACGTCGTGCAACGGTTCTTTCAGCCGGGGCTGTACCTGACCAACCCGCTGGAGTTGATGTCGCTGGGCTTCGCGCTGATCCTGGGCACCGCAGCGATGCCGCATATCCTGATGCGATTTTTCACCGTGCCAGACGCGAGAACAGCACGTTCCTCGGTGCTGTGGGGCATGCTGCTCATCGGCGCCTGTCATCTGATGATTTTCGCCATCGGCTTTGCTGCCGCGCATTTTATCGGCGGCAAGCAGATCGCACTGCTCGACAAAGGCGGCAACCTGGCCGCACCCATCCTCGCGCAATATCTGGGCGGCGGTGCGGCGTCATTTTCCGGCAACCTGATGCTGGCCTTTGTCGCGGCGATTTCCTTTGCGACCATTGTCGCTGTCGTGGCAGGTCTGACGCTGGCGGCGGCATCATCGCTGGCGCATGACATCTACGTCGGCGCAATCAAGAACGGCGACGTCAGTCAGAAGGGCCAGATAGTCGCGGCAAAAATTGCATCGGTAGCGGTGGGCGTCATCGCCACCGCACTCGGCCTGATGGCGAAAGGTCAGAATGTCGCACAGTTGGTGGGACTGGCTTTCGCGGTCGCCTCATCGGCCAATTTTCCCGCATTGCTGCTCACCCTGTACTGGCGCCGCTGCAACACGATGGGCGTCATCTTCGGTGTGGTCGGAGGTACGGCGACGGCCATCATTCTGGTGCTGGTTTCCCCGAACATGCAGTATCCCGCTCTGCAACTTGAAGCCGCCCAGGCAAAAACGGAGAAACTTCGTGAAACACTCCGGCAGTCTGACAATCAGGAGCAGCGCATAAAAGTAGCCGCTGCCGAGGCTGAAGTGGCCCATCTTCAGCAGGGCAGCCAGACCAGTCTGATTGGGCTGGCGCGTCCTCTGATTCCATTGAAGAACCCAGGCATCATCTCTATCCCGGTGGGATTTCTGCTGGTGGTTCTGGGTTCGCTGCTGTCTCGCAAGCGTTCTGAAGATGAGGTGTGGAACAACATGCGAATACGGCGCCTCACCGGCGTAGGCAGGGCAGTAGCTTCCGATCACTGACAGGAGTCATTGCGGTCGCGGGCAGGCAACCGGCGGTCTGCCCAGCGACGCAGACAGCATGGGCGCCGGCCATTCGACCGTCCGTTGTTTGTTGCACCAGACAAAAGCCAAGCTTCAAGCCGACAAGGTGGTGCTTGACCTCGTGAAGGTGGATTTCAGCGTGGCCAGGAAGTCCTTCATTTGCCCGTCCGTCATGCGCGACGTAGTGATCCTCAGGCCTACCGGACTCGTCACGCAGAATTCGGCGCCGGGACGCACAAGCCAGCCGTGGGCAAGCAACTGCTGCGCCAACGCGGCCTCATTTTGTATCGGCAGCCAAAGATTGAATCCGGCCGTACCGATCACTTGCACCCCGTATGACTTCATCGCCTGGGACACCAGCTGATAGCGTCGCGTGTAGATTTTTCCATTCTCGGCAATGCGCTGCGTGATCTTGGGATTGGTGAGCAGCGCATGAACCAGGCGCTGAAGGAAGTTGCTGACCCAACCCATGCTCAGGCTTTGTGAGATTTCCAGTTTCTCGATGGTCATGGGATCGCCGGCGGTGACCGCCACGCGATAGTCGGGGCCTAAAAATTTGGAGAATGTTCGCACCACCGCCCATTTGGAGGCGGCCTTGCTATGCCAGTCATAGTAAGGCGAAAAATTGAGCAGGCTGGAATGATCGTCATCAATGAAGATGACGTTGTCGGCTTTGGCGGTGATTGCTTTGAGCTGGCGTGCGCGCGACTTGGAGGTATTGACACCGGTGGGATTCTGCCCGCGATTGGTAAAAATGACCGCACGGCATCCATTGTCGATGGCGCTGCTCAGGCTTTCAGGAAGGATGCCATCTTCGTCCATGGTCAGGCCCACCGGTCGCATGCCCATCGCTCGCACCAGAGACAGGGTGGTCATGTAGCCCGGGTCTTCGACTGCGACTTTATCGCCGACTCGCAGGTTGGTCCGCAAAATCCGTTCGATGGCGTCAAGTGCTCCGGAAGAAACGAAAATCGTGTCGGCGCGGATGTCGTCGCCTTGAAAATTGTCTTTGCTCCAGTCATGCAAGCCATGGAAGTTTCTTTCTTCACCATACAGCCTAGGTGTCAGCGAGATTGACGCCAGTATCTTGCGTACGTCTTTCTCATCGGGCAGCAAGGAGGGATCAGGATTGCCGTCATGCAAACGAACCACGTCGGCCGGGACTTCGGTATGCGCCCGAGCGATCTCTGACTGCCGCGGTCCGGCGACGATGGAACCGCGACGGCCATCGGCGACGACCAGACCGCACTCCTGCAGGAGGCGATAAGCCACTGCCGCCGTATTCTTGTTGACGCCCAATTCTTCTGCAAGGATGCGCAAAGGCGGCAACTGATCGCCAGGCTTCAACTTGCCTTGCAAGATGGACTCTTCCAATGCTTCGAAGATGTTCGTCGCTTTCTTTTCTTTTATCTGCAATTGTCCGAGGTTATACATTCGTTTGTCCTATCTGCATGAGCGTTGCGCCATTATAGTGCGAGTTCATTCTTTCTTCATGACAAAGAAAATGCAGTGGCGCAGGTGAGTTCCGTGCAAGCCGGCTTGACAGTCGCGAAGAATCATTTATTATATTTGTACTAGTTCAAACATCATTATGTGCTAGATCATTTTGCGTTTAAGCCGTAACCCCTGACCCCACCACGAGAGGATAGACAATGAGTACTCCCATCCCCAACGACATCCATTTGAAAATCGGCAGCCTGATCTTCCCCAACATGGATCAATGTGATTTCACTGGTCCCTTTGAAGCGTTGTCGCGTATTCCCAATTCGACCTTTTACACAATTTGGAAAGACAAGCAGCCCGTAGCCGACATGCGCAACATGCGGATCGTACCGGACACCACAATCGATGAGGCGCCACAGCTGGACGTTCTGCTAGTTCCAGGTGGATATGGCCAGGAAGACTTGATGAGCGACGAAGTTGTGCTGTCATTTCTGCGCCGCCAGGCGACAGGAGCCCGCTACGTCTATTCGGTCTGTACCGGCGCTTTGCTGTGCGGCGCCGCAGGGCTGCTGGAAGGCAAGCGCGCCACCTGCCACTGGACCGCGCTGGAAGTGTTGCCGTTCTTTGGCGCCACGCCAAGTGAGGAGCGCGTCGTCGTTGATGGCAACATGATCACTGCCGGAGGCGTCACATCGGGTATCGACGGTTCGTTGGTCGTCGCGGCGATTTTGCGCGGCGAGACGCTGGCTCAGGAACTGCAACTATACATGGCATACGATCCGCAGCCGCCTTTCAATGCGGGATCTCCTCAAAGCGCGCCGGCACACGTCTTGCAGACCGTGACCGCACGCTCCAAAGAAATGCTCGCCAGGCGCCTGGCAACCGCCGGTCGTTACAAGGCCGGCGCTGCAGCCGCGATCAGTGCATAGAGAGCTCGCAGGGGAGACGTCGCACATCCGTTCGTGCGACGCCATGATTGGTCTGGAACTATTTGCCTTCGGGGAAAACGGCGACGCTTCGGATTTCAATCTTGAGTTCGGGAAGAGCGAGCGATTCGACGCCAATGATCGACCAGGCAGGGAACGGACGTTCGGTGTAACGCGCCTTGACGGGCAGGAATTCGCCAACCGTGTCTTTCAGATTGACGTGATAGCTCACCACCTCGACGAGATCGGCCATCGTCAGTCCTTGCAGGCGAAGGATTTCCTTCGTCCGTTCAAGCGCAGCCTCGGTCTGTTCTGCGACACTCTCGGGAACCGAGCCATCAGGACGAAAACCGACTTCGCCGGCGATAAAGAGCAAGTGACCTGCGCGAACCGCAGGCGAGTAGCCATAGTGCTCGTAGCCACTACGGGTTGCGGCAAACATCGGGTTGTCTGCGGGGATTTCCAGCACGGTCTTGGTCATTTATCGTGTCCTTGTTTTTCAGGGTGTGCCGTGCGCACTTGCGCCGGCGTAATGCTTCGGTGAGGCTTTGCGGGCACCGACTATACGGCTGATCGGCAGAGCAGGAAAGGTCGTTTTCCCCTCGTTTCCAGACATGCGCCGATCTACCGTAGGAAACAGCAAAACAAGAAATTCTGCGGCGACGCAATCCAAGGTTTCTCTATAAAATACGCCATCGTCTTTCAGGAGTCGCGCCATCATGCACCGAGTAGGATTTTTCGTTTGTCGCGGCTACGAGACTCTTGATCTTGCGGGACCGCTTGCAGCTTTCAATCACGTGATCGCAGTCGCCGGCCAGACTCCATATGATCTTCATCTGATCTCGCAGCTGGGCGGCCCCGTGATCAGCAATGCAGGATTTCCGCTTGAGACGAAGTCGTTCGCGAGGAAGAAATTTGACACCATAATATTCGTGGGCGGCGATATCGCGCCGATGCAGACGCAAGAGAATATTGCGGTTGCGAAACGATTAAGCTCCAGTTCCCCACGAGTGGCAAGCGTATGCACGGCGGCATTTTTGCTTGCAGAAACCGGTTTGTTGGACGGCCGGAGAGCGACAACACACTGGGAGTATGCAGCTCAACTGCAATCACGCTTCCCCCGCATGAGGGTCGAGGGCGATAGTATCTACATCGCTGATGGACACGTTTGGACATCGGCAGGTGTCGCCTCAGGAATCGACCTGGCGCTCGCCATGATTGAAAGAGACCTGGGAGTAAAGATTGCGAGCGCTATCGCCAAACAACTGGTCGTTCCCTATCGTCGTCCGGGAGGCCAGTCTCAGTTTGCAGCAATGTCGCAAATGGAACCGGAATCGGATCGTATTCGGATTGCTCTGAATTTCGCCAGGGAACATCTGTCTGAAGCGCTGCCTCTTGAGCGGCTCGCCGATGCGGCGAGATTAAGCCCTAGGCAATTTGGCCGGGTGTTTCGCCGGGAAACCGGTGAAACACCGGCGAAGGCGGTCGAACGCTTGCGCGTTGAAGCTGCGCGGCTACGCCTGCAAGATGGCAGCGAACCGATCGAACAGATTGCTCTGGCTGTTGGATTTACCGATCCTGAACGGATGCGAAGGGCTTTCATCAAACTGCACGGACATCCGCCGCAGTCGATCCGTCGTGCAAACAGATTGAACACCGGGCGCTGATTGGCCGAATGACGCATTAGCGCTTGCGGGCATGCATTGTCTGCGTCTCTCCGGATTTCAGCTGAGCGACGTGATCAACGTTCTTTGAACTGGGTGAGGGGTAGGACCCGGCTGCGGGCCAGGTCCTCCAAGAAGGGGATTTCGGCAGGTCGCCGGATCGCTTCCGCCAGACCTGCCGCTGGGAATATGTTCTCCCGGTACCTGGCCTCAGTCGGATTTCACCGGACCGTAGTCATTCCAGATATCCCGGTGCAGCTTCCAGACGCCTCCTTGTTTCAGGAAGATCAGAATCTGTTTGCCGCGGATCTGGAGCTTTCCGCCATGATCACGAACCTCGGCATCCGAGACTTCGGTCATCACCTGATCATTACCGTAGAACTCGTAGTTGCTGAAAGATACCGTGCCTGGCTGGGAGCCGGCATATCCTTTGGTGAAGTATTCTGCGATTGCACGGGCCCCGGTGATCCTGTCGCCTCCGGGCGGCAGGAGTGCCCCTTCTTTTGTATAAAGACGGCCTATTGCTTCATAGTCGCCGCGCGCGAAGGCATCAGCCCATCGCGTATTCTCCGCTTTGATGGCCGCAGTGGGAAGACGTGGTGGACCGCCGGCAGTTGCAGGCGCGGCGACGGTGAAAAGAGAAAAACAGGCCGCGAAGACCGCAGCACTAAACCGAATTTGGCGCATGTAATGATTTCCTGTCTTGGTTTGAGTTGACGCCGACGTCGCCAGCTTGGCAAGTGGCGCAGTCAACGTCGGTTGTGGCTTTGCCAAGACCCGTGGCGTGGTCTCAGCCGCCTTGTCTGCACACGTTTCAGCGAACGCCCGGGATTCTTGCGAGTCCCCTGGACGCGCCAGGCAGTTCTTTGTCGACCATCGCGATGACTTCCGGCCGTGCTTCTCTTGGATGACCCGAATGGAATGGCGGAGCGGGATCATATTCGATCGCGAGTTGGGTGAATTCGGCCGCCTGTTGACCGCGCAGCCTGGCCGCAACCCGGAGTGCGAAATCGATGCCCGCCGTAACACCGCCGCCGCTCATGAAGCGACCGTTATCGTCTTCGACGAAACGATCCGCAACGCCGATGGCGCCGTATTCAGACAACTTGTTGACGAAGGCCCAGTGGCAGGCGCTTCGCTTTCCTTTGAGAATGCCCGTGGCGGCAAGCACCAGCGAACCGTTGCAGACCGACGTGACATGTTTGGCGCTTTCGGCCAGACGCCGGATCTGCGCCAGATACTCCGGACGCATCGGTGCTGACAGATCGGACCCACCGGGAACCAGCAGCAAGTCCGTTTTGTTAATATCGGCCAGTCGCTCGGTGTTGCCATATACGACCCCGAATTCGAGAGTCACATTGCCACCATTGAGGCTTGCATAGCGAACATGTGTATTCGGGAGTCGATGGAAGATTTCGCTGGGGCCGGCGAAATCGAGAAGCGTGCCGCCATCGTAATTGACGATCAGAATATTGAGCGGCTCGTTTGGTGCAAGCTCCCCCTGGCCGGCTGCCTGTGCAAGCGCAGGAGTGGCACGACCCAGCAGCGCGCCGCCGCCCAAGATGGCGCCGAGCGTGGCAATGCTTCCCAGTCTGAGTACGTCGCGACGGGAATGACCCGTACTGACAGGCCGCTCACCGGATGCGTTGTTTTTAATATTGTCGGTCAAGATAGTTTCTCCTTGGATGTTGGCCTCCTCTGCTTGCGCAGCCGGATTGGGCCGGATTGAAAGAACCGCCACAACAAAAGCGTTGCGGGTGCGTGATTGAAATCTGGAAGAGATGCAGTTGCGTCAAGCGCTCTCGGACAGGGAGCCGAAACCTCAAAGTTGCGAGGCGCCGCCATCAACGACAAGTTCCGTGCCGACGACATAAGAGGACTCATCGCTCGCAAGATAGAGTGCGGCGTAGGCAATGTCCTCGGCCTTGCCCATGTGGCCGACAGGAATGGTCCTGGCGAGCTCACTCTTGATATTGCGAAGGTCGGCGTCGGACATGCCCCATTTGCTGAGCAGAGGCGTGTCCATCGCGCCTGGCGCGATCGCGTTGAAGCGGATTTTTCGATCCAGAAATTCATAGGACCAGCTGCGGGCAAGTGATCGCACGGCAGCCTTCGCTGCCGCGGTCAGCGAGATGCCATGCTTACCCGTCTGCGCGACGAACGACGTATTGAGAATGACCGAAGCCCCTTCCCGCAAATCAGGAAGCACCGCCTGAAGCGTGAACACAACGCCCTTGACGTTGATGTCCATGATGTCGTCGTAGAGTTTTTCATCGATGTCATTGACCGCAGAAGGAAATGCCCGGCCAGCATTGGCGAACACGACATCCAGCCCGCCGAACTTCTCTTTCACCTTTGCGGCCACCGCCCGCATGTCCTCCAATGAACGGACGTCGCCCCGGAGGACGAGCGCGTTCTCGCCAAGCTCGGCCCTCACGCGTTCGAATGTCGATTCATCGCGCCCGGTTACCGCTACGCGGGCGCCTTCCGCAATGAAAAGCCTGGCGGTCGCTAGACCGATGCCGCTGGTGCCACCCGTAATCAAAATTGATTTGTTCTTGAGTCTCATCTCATGTTCCTTGGTTCATTGCACGATTAATCAGACCAAGGATTCAAAGCACAATCGTCTCTGCGCATTGATCTTGATTTGATTTTCCGCAGCAATTATGGAACGTGGGAAAAATGACGCAAAGGTCTTATAACCCTCAAAAAACGTCATTTATTCTAGAGGAATTGTTATAAACGGGAGTATCGAATTCCAAACCATCTTGAGCTATCGAGATGGAGTCATAGTCCGCAATCGGCCAAAAAGGGCGCGCAGAGTACCACTCCCTTTGATCAAGCTCCACATCTCTTTTTTCGGAGCCGGCCATAAGTCACCATCGGACGCAACCGTTATACTGTTCTTGAAAGAAATCCAAGGGAGAATAGGATGACAAACGCTGAATGGGACAAAGTGAGGGCGGAAATTACAGGCATGAAAGCCGTTCTTTATTCGCTTTGTGCAGTCCAAGCCCCGGAGCTGACTCGTCTTTTTCAGACGCTCCTACAACGACAGCTTGATTCCATTGAGGCAAACCTCGCCCCTTCACCCGGCGCGCGCGAATTTATTTGATACATTCAGATAGCCAGGAAGGTCAACTGAAGTGTCCACGGCGCCGATCTGCGTGTCCAATCACGGAAAATACGCCCCGGATGCGGTCGAACTCTTCTTATAGTCATTAATACAAGAATAAATCCACAGAGTGCATATGGCTGACAATCCTCGTTTTACGGTGAAAATCGCTTAAGCAAATAGCGTTCGGATCCTAAGGGCGGGGCAAAACGTGAACAGAGTACAGGTTTGGTTTTCCGGCTACGCATCCTCCTGACTTGCTCTTCCGCTGCAAGCGCTCGCTCGCGATGCTGATTGGCATCTCGTAACAACATTGCTACCTCATGCCAGTAGACGGCACCGAGGTCGCCGTCTTGTAGTTCCAATTGGCGCAGCTTCTTAAAAGCGATGTCCAAATCAATATCCATAGTGTCCTCGATTGGATTGACGGCAGCTATCTTCAAGCTGGAAGTGCCTCATGCAGCCTCCTTTCTATAAATAGACGTCTAAGTTCTTAACCACGGAAAGTAGGCGTTTTATGCGCTCTTGGCTCGTTTGCACCATGTACTTTCTTTGACATTCATCGACAGCGTCTCGCGTTTCATATGGCATACCGGCGAGAACCTCTGCCGGCGACAGTTCGTTGAGTTCATCGCGTTGAACGGTCCAGAATATGTGTATCTCAGATCCTGGCTTTTCAGAAAGATGAGGCAAGACTTTTTTGATCAAGTAAGGCGCCGGCCAAATAAATTGCCATGCAGGGAAGTCGGAGATGACATCCGCGCCATGTTTTTGTATCCCATATAAGCAATGAGCTTCGAGCGCGCCTAGGACGTCAGCATTGCTTCCGTGATTCTGCATACGCAAAATTAACTCGCTAACAGCCCATCTTGAAACAGGAAGTGTAGTGCGCACCTCTGGCGCTACATATGGAATGTTCATAGGAAAACCACGCTAATAAACGCCTGTTTCAGGTGCGGACCCGAGTGCCTATGTAAATGAAATGTATTGGGACAAGGTCGGAGCTTTGGGCTGAACTGGGCACTGATTAATCTTCGACTTTCCAGGTACCGTCAACTGGGAGGAGTGTCTTAGTGACTTCAACTGTAGAGTTCTTCAGTATGTTTTTGATTTCAGGAAAGGCATCCCGAATTTTCTTATTGGATGCCCATCCGGCCACACCATCCGTACGAACGATGTATTTAACCTCGGCCGTTTTCTTGCCGTCCTTACCCTCGATTTCTGTGATTGATTCGACCTTATCCAGGACGAACTTACCGTAACAGAACTCCGGCCGATTCACGTCAATCCATGCACCCATTGCGTAGGCTTCGCGAGGTTTCGCTCCAAAGAACTTATTCCCGAGCTCAGTGACTGTGAAGCGTACCACCGATATTTGAGCGCCGAAATTCCCGCCGGCACTGACACTCATCGAATTACGCCCCACTAAGTCTGCATTTTCCAATGCGCTTAGTTGTGCAGGTAGGCCATCGTTCATGATCTCCATAATGGAAGGATTTAGGTCCCGTGGACTAATATCGATCGGAAACTTACCGACATAGAGACAGAGATCGCCACGTTTTGCGTAGTACTGATCCAAGGTCAGCTTTGCCGCATCGTCGGATGGCTTTCCATCCTTTTTGCAGGCGCTAATCGTAAGCAAGCAAATAGCGCACATGAGTACGCGATACATTATGTTTTTCATTATGTTCTGGGAGTGAGATATTCGCTCATCGATTGTTCATGGGGAGGCCAGCGGACCAAATCCGCTCACAACTGGCGTATTTTCCAACCGCACAGGTTTTGCCCCCTACCACCTACGTCCGGAAAATCGCTTATAGAGCTGGTAGGCGATAAAACCCCAGAAGGCTAAAGAGCCTAAGCCAATGAATACCTCGGAGAGGTCCTTGCTTTTAAACAGCTGAGCGATGAAGCCTATGCCGAAGATTGTTCCGGCCACAACAACCACCAGCCAGCCAAAGATCGTTAGTTGCCCGCCAGACTGATACATGACGCCACCGCAAAACGGGCAGAGATGCTGTGTTGCCATGTATCGGAGGGCGCCAAAGGCTGGCCGGTAGTGCCACAGCTTGGGGACGCAATTCTTCTCACAATGCGGGCATTGGGTCTTATCCATTTTTCTTGGTCACTTTCTTAGGACGTATGAGAGTGTGTTGAGACGTACCTATTGGTTGCTCAGGTGATGCTCCAAATCTTTTGAGAGCGTCTGCTTCAATGCCTTCGCCCATCTGGCGAATTCATCGATTGGTTGTATGGATTCACTTAGTTCTTCCGATTGCCCGCGGGACCGGATCAGCCGCCATTGGACGAATAGGCTCCCATCTACCGCCATGCTGATGGATTTCACTTTTCTAATGACACCGCCATGTCCGATGTAGATGGAAAATGGTCGAATGTCGCTTCTTCTCATAGCTGTATTTCCTCTTGCTTAGATTTCGATGGTCTGCACCAGCTACGTCGTCGCCCATAACTCTCGCAGCATGAAAGGCTATCACAAATACTACGAAATTCGTAGTATCTGAAATATATCAAAATTACGACTCTCGTAGTTCTCTGGTCAATGAGAACTAAAATGAGTAGCGGAAATGAAACTTGGGGACGTCGAGTTAAAGAAGCACGAACTGCTGCAGGCCTGTCTCAGAAGCAATTAGGGATTCAGGCAGGCTTAGATCAGTTTGTTGCCAGCACACGTATTAACAGATACGAAGTGGGAACACATAAAGCTGACTATCAAATAGCCCAGCGCATCGCAACCGTTTTGGACGTGCCGACAAGCTACTTTTATACCGAGGATGACTCACTTGCTGAGCTGATCCTACTCTATCATCGGCTAGGCGCAAGAAAGAAAACAGAAGTACTAAAGATCCTCAGAGAACTCTGATGGTGTCTCTACATGCCTAATTTTCGCCAGTGCCTAAAACGCTCTTCTCGCTAAAAAATATTCACTTCAGATAGCGACTTGGTCGCAATGACAGAACATTTTATAAAGCAGCTTAGATAAGATTTTTTAATTCATACAACGTCTCTGCCCATCAACTCTGGCAATTAAATGGACAAATGATAATCAGCTACATCATTGATTTTTATCAAGAACTTACTGTCCATTTGCTGCCGACTTGGGTGTGCCTCAAAATCAACATCCAAAATCTACTGTCGCCTGCAGTAAGACGCACGAAATTGAAAATTTCACCGTCGTGCAGTCGAACTTGAAAGAAAATCAAAATGTACAAATATTATTATATATAACAAATAAAAATTCCATATGACCCGCAGAGATGCTCACTTACATCATAAATATTATATGTTTTACCCGGCATAGCACATGGGGCATTGTTTTTTGAAAGAAGAAAAAACAGCGGATTGAAATATGGAATGACGCCGCTCAGATCGCCTTGACGCCGACAGCACTCACGCCAACACCATGTCGTTGCAGACGATCATCCA
>Ga0066798_10000610_pt1 | contig 17537 bp, 14 predicted proteins | sample PersoiDNA2013203_FD_70961 | JGI IMG/M metagenome (GOLD analysis project Ga0066798, IMG submission 70961) | Permafrost soil microbial communities from the Arctic, to analyse light accelerated degradation of dissolved organic matter (DOM) -... | ecosystem: Environmental > Terrestrial > Soil >... | reverse complement strand
ACCGAATGCTTCTCCATGAATTCACTCATGTCGATACGGATCATCGCTTCTTCGGTATCAAAAAGATAAGACGCCAGGGCCTTGCACAACTCCGTCTTGCCAACGCCGGTTGGCCCCAGGAACATGAATGAACCATAAGGCTTACCGGGATCGCCCAGTCCAGCGCGCGAACGCCGGATTGCATCGGAGACTGCAACAATGGCCTCGTCCTGTCCGACCACGCGATGGTGCAGCTCATCTTCCATATGCAACAATTTCTCGCGTTCGCCCTGCATCATGCGCGAGACGGGGATACCGGTCGCGCGTGCGACGATTTCAGCGATTTCTTCGGCGCCGACCTGAGTGCGCACCAGCCTTGGCTTGTGGCCGGGCAGATTTTCAGTCGCAGCATCCTGCTTGTTCTGCGCCTCCAGCGCGGTTTCCAGTTCGGCCAGCTTGCCGTACTTGAGTTCCGACACCACTTGCCAATCGCTCTTGCGTGTGGCTTCTTCCATTTGCAGACGCACGCGCTCGATCTCTTCCTTCAGATGCTGGCTACCTTGCACGGTGGCTTTTTCAGACTTCCAAATTTCTTCCAGATCGGCATATTCACGTTCGAGCTTGATGATTTCTTCTGCGATCAAGCTCAGGCGTTTTTGCGATGCCTCATCCTTTTCGCGCTTGACCGCTTCGCGTTCGATTTTCAACTGAATCAGGCGGCGATCCAGTTTGTCCATGACTTCCGGCTTGGAGTCGATTTCAATCTTGATCTTGGCCGCTGCTTCATCAATGAGATCGATCGCCTTGTCCGGCAGGAAGCGGTCGGTAATATAGCGATGTGACAACTCGGCAGCAGCCACAATGGCCGGATCGGTAATATCGACACCATGGTGCACTTCATATTTTTCCTGCAACCCGCGCAAGATGGCGATAGTCGCTTCGACACTCGGTTCGTCCACCAGAATTTTCTGGAAACGGCGTTCCAGCGCGGCGTCCTTTTCAATGTACTTGCGATACTCATCGAGCGTGGTCGCACCGACGCAATGCAGTTCACCGCGCGCCAAGGCCGGCTTGAGCATATTGCCGGCATCCATCGCACCTTCGGCCTTGCCTGCGCCGACCATGGTATGCAACTCGTCGATGAAGACGATGGTCTGGCCTTCATCCTGAGCGATTTCCTTCAGCACTGCCTTGAGACGTTCCTCGAACTCGCCGCGATACTTGGCGCCGGCCAGCAAGGCCGCCATGTCAAGCGACAGCACGCGCTTGGATTTGAGGCTATCAGGCACTTCGCCATTGACAATACGCTGCGCCAGACCTTCCACGATGGCGGTCTTGCCCACGCCCGGCTCACCGATGAGTACCGGATTGTTCTTGCTGCGCCGTTGTAGCACCTGAATTGCGCGGCGAATTTCATCGTCGCGGCCGATCACCGGATCGAGCTTGCCATTGCGAGCGCGCTCGGTCAGGTCCAGCGTGTATTTCTTGAGCGCTTCGCGTTGCCCTTCCCCCTCCTGCGACGACACACTGGCGCCACCACGCACAGCGCTGACGGCCGCTTCCAGCGATTTACGCGTCAAACCGCTATCGCGCGCGGCGCGGCCGGCATCGGACTTGTCTTCGAGCAGGCCAAGCCAGATCATTTCGCTGGCGATGAACTGGTCGCCACGCTTTTGCGCTTCCTTGTCGGCCAGATTGAGCAACGCCACCAATTCGCGCCCAATCTGCACTTCGCCGCCATTGCCGGAGACTTTCGGCAAACGCGTCAATGCATGTTGCAAGGCCGAATTGAAGCTGACCACATTGACTCCGGCACGCTGCAACAGCGAACGGGCGCCGCCATCGTCCTGCGCCAGCAGCGCCAGCGCCAGATGGCTGGGTTCGATATATTGATTGTCGTTGCCGACGGCCTGGCTTTGTGCGTCAGCCAGCGCTTCCTGCAATTTGGTCGTTAGTTTGTCAAGACGCATGGTGTACTCCGAATTTTGAATACTTATAAAATTGGGCCGTACGTGGCGAATTCAAGCTGCGCAACGATGGCGACGGCAACGATACTCAGTAAACTTGATCCAGATCAATTCGCGCTGCCTCGCTCATCCGGCGCAACTGCTGCAAATGCTCATCCAGCGCTGCCAGCGATTGTTGCAAGACGGCGCAAATATCAGGGTCAGCCAACATGGCATCGCGGTCAAGTCGATTACTGGGTAAATTCACCGTCAGCGACGCTGCCAGCACCACGTCGGCATTCATCATCGCCAGCGTTTCCAGCAACGAGGCCTGCGCATGCATGGCGCGGCCCGATGCATTGAGCGCCGCCACCGGTTTGTTGATTAGTTCGCCACTGCCGACCAGCCAATCCAGGGCATTCTTGAACGCGCCTGGCAAGCCATGCGCATACTCCGGACAGGCAATCAGAACGGCATCGGCATCACGAACGGCGGCGCGCAGGCGCACAAGTGCCGCATCCTCGCTCAGCTCCTGGTCAGGATTGAATGAGGGGAGTTCCCCCCAACCAACATAGTGACGCAGTTGCACGTGCGACGGCGCCAATGCGGCTGCGGCCTGCAACAAAGCGCTATTGGACGAAGCCGCACGCAGGCTGCCCGACAAACTCAACACCGAAAACGAACTCATGATTTGATCCCTGCTAAGACTGCGGCAATTCTAGCCTGGCAAACAACCTAGTACCAGCGCTCATGGCGCATGCACCGCAATGCGCTCGAGCGCCTGATGATCATCTTGCAATGCCTTGTCGACGCTCTCATGCATCCAGTCGACCCAGGTGCTGATCTTGGCATCCAGATACTGGCGCGAGGGATACAACGCGTACACGCCCAACTGCTGCATGCGGTAATGCGGCAACACACGCACGATGGTGCCGGCGCGCAAGGCATCGACGGCAGCAAAAATTGGTAGCACGCCGATCCCCATGCCTTCCTTCAGGCTCAACAGCATGGCTTCGGCCACATTGACCTGAAAATTGGTCTTGAGTGCAATCTTGGAATTACCCTCCGGCCCCTCCAGCGCCCACTCATCAAGCGGCGACAGAGAACTGACCAGCTGCAGACAGTTGTGATGCGGCAAATCCTCAGGGCGCTGCGGTGTGCCGTGTTTTTCCAGATAGAACGGTGACGCGCACAGAATGCTGTAGACGCTGCCCAACTGACGATAGATCAAGCCCGAATCGGGTAACTCGCGCGCCAACACCAGCGACACATCGAAGCCATCTTCCAGCAAGTCGGGAATCCGTTGCGCCAGCGTCAGCTCGATCGCCACATCGGGATAGCGTTTCTGATAATTAGAAATGGCCGGGATCACATACCGCTGGCCAAAACTGGTCATGGTATGGATGCGCAAGCGCCCGGATGGCCGCACATAGGCATCGCTGGCCTCGGCCTCGGCTTCCTGCACATACGACATGATCTGTTCGCAGCGCAACAGATAGCGCTCGCCTGCTTCGGTCAATGCGATCCGGCGCGTGGTGCGATTGAGCAGGCGCGTACGCAGGTGCCGTTCCAAATCTGCAACAGCACGCGACACATGCGCTGTCGTTAAATCCATTTGTTGCGCCGCCAGCGTGAAACTGCCAGCATCGACAACGCGCATGAAAACGCGCATGTTTTGCAAGGTATCCATAGTTTTCCTGTCCTGATCCGGCTGAGTTACCGCGTTGCTTAGCGATACAGTCAATTCCGGATGCTGCATTGTTACCTAAAACAGCGGCCGCATTATTGCAAATATTGAAATAACCATTTGTGTTTCCTACTGTATTTCCCGCAATAATTACCAAATACAATGGCAAACACTGGATATTTGCATTTTTTTGGATAATCTCATGACTACCTTTGCCGACAAACGCTTGTCTGTGACGCCACTGCTGGCGCTGAGCCTGTGCCTTGCCATCGCGGGATGTGCCGACAATGGCGGCATCAAGCCGCAAGCCGCCCTGCAGCAGCCCAATACGCTCGATGTCGGCAATGCCATCCGTCAGGTCGGTGCCGAGGCCGGTTGGCCCAAGCGCGCCTGGTGGGAAAACTATGCCGATCCACAACTAAACCGGCTGGTGCTGGCCGCTGTGGCCGGCAACCCCAGCATGGCGATGGCCGCCGCCCGTGTGCGTCAGGCGCAATCGTTGGGGGAAGTGGCACATGCTGGTGAGTTGCCCACGGTAGGGTTTGAGGCTTCCATCAGTCGCAAGGACTGGTCCAACAACCCGTATTACGGCGCTGCTGGCCCGGGTGAGCTGACCTGGAACAATACCGCCACACTGGGCCTGTCGTATGGCCTCGACTTCTGGGGCAAAGACCGCAACACCAGCGAGCGCGCCCTGGATGAAATCCACGCCGTCGCCGCCGACGCCCGCGCCGCACAGCTAGAGCTGGAAGGCAATGTGGTGCGCACCTATGTGCATCTGTCGCTGCAATACGGCTTGCTGGACAACACCAAAAACACGCTGGAACAAGAGCAACGCATCCTCGATCTGGCGCAACGCCGCCTCAAAGGAGGTATCGGCACTCAGATGGAGATCACCCAGGCAGAAGTACCACTACCGGAAACCCGCCGTCAGATGGAAGCGTTGGAAGAAAGCATTGTGCTCACACGCAACCAGTTGGCAGCATTGCTTGGCCAAGGCCCTGGCGCCGGCGACAGCATTACCCGCCCCGGTCTCGATCTGCAAGCGGCAATCGGCCTGCCTAGTGCGCTGCCGGCAGAGCTGATCGGTCGCCGCCCGGACATCAGTGCCGCGCGCTGGCGGGTCGAAGCAGCCGCCAAAGGCATCGAAGTCGCCAAGGCAGCGTTTTATCCCGATATCAATCTGCTTGCCAGCATCGGCCCACAGGCAACCGGCGGCAGCCTGCTCAGTTTCCTCAGCGCCAAGAATCTGGCCACCAGCTATGGCCCGGCCATTTCATTGCCGATTTTTGAAGGCGGCCGGCTGCGTGGTCAGCTCGGCGCCACCACGGCTGGCTACGATCTGGCAGTGGAGCACTACAATCAACTGCTGAGCCTGGCGCTCAAAAACATTGCCGACCAGATTGTCACCCAGCAATCCTTGGCACGGCAACAAAAGCAAGCCGATCTGTCAGTGGCAGCGGCGCAAAAGAACGTCGACATTGCCACCCGCGCCTATCAGCGCGGCCTGACTAACTATCTCAATGTGCTGACCGCACAAACCCAATGGCTGCGCCAGCAACAAATGGTGCAGCAATTGCTGGCACAGAAGCTCAACTCCTATGCCAGCCTGACCGTGGCACTCGGCGGCGGCCTGGACAGCATAGCCATGCCTGAGCAACACGATCACAACGACAATAACGACAACCGCGACGACACTGCCGTCGCGGCGGCCGCCAAAGCAGGAGCAACACGGTGAACACGCCTGCCGCCTCTGCTGCTGCCGGTCTTGGCCGGCAAATACAAGAAGCCGCCCGCGACTGGGGCCGCACTGAATTTCCGAACTGGATCTACGTCTTCAAGATGGTGTTTGCCGGCTTGCTGGCGCTGGGCATCGGTTACGCGCTCGACCTGGAGTCGCCGCGCTCGGCGCTGATCACCGTGTTCATCGTCATGCAGCCGCAAAGCGGCATGATCCTCGCCAAGAGTTTTTATCGCGTCATCGGTACGCTGGTTGGCTCAGTCGCCATCGTGGTGCTGGTCGGCCTGTTTTCGCAAACGCCGGAACTGTTCCTGCTGGCGTCGGCGCTGTGGATTGGCCTGTGCACGTTTGGCTCTGCGCACAACCGCAATTTCCGCTCCTATGGCTTCGTGCTGTCCGGCTACACCGTGGCGTTGATTGGCTTGCCGGCGGCACTCAACCCGGCACTCACCTTTGATTCGGTAATGACCCGCGTGACCGAAATCACGGTCGGCATCGTCTGCGCCGGCGTGGTCAGCGCACTGGTATTGCCGCGCGCCAGTGCGCCTGATCTGGTACGCATCATTCGCGGCCGCTTTACCGCCTTTGTCGACCTGGTCGGCAATACGCTCGGCGGCAGCGCCGATCGCCAGCAACTGGAAGCCACCAACGCACGCTTTGTCGGCGACATCATCGGCCTCGAAGCCTTGCGTAGCGCCGCCATTTTTGAAGACCCGGAAATCCGTCTGCGCAGCGGCCGTCTGAGCCGCATGAACAGCGAATTCATGGCCCTGTCCACCCGGGTGCATGCATTGCACCAGTTAATGAACCGTTTGCATGCCGGCCACACGCCCGGTGCGCAATTTGTCATCGACTCCATCTCGCCCTACTTCCATGAAGTGCAACCCTTGCTCACGCGTACCGGCGGCGAACCGGTCATGAGCGCGCTGGATGCGGCCGAAGCGGCGCTCAAGCTGGAGAACTACAAACAGGATCTGCCGCGCCGGGTGCGTGCCACCCGCACCGAACAGGCACCGATGCTAAGCGACGAAGCGCTGCTCGACTTCGATACCGCCGCCGAGCTGCTGTACCGCGTCATCGACGAATTGCATGCCTATACGCTGACCTATGCCTCGCTAGTGCAGCGCCGCCACGAACGTGAAGAGTGGGACCACAGCTACGCACCCAAGACCAGCAAATTCATCGCTGGTATCGCCGGTGCCCGTGCCGCAATTACCTTGATCGGACTCTCAGCATTCTGGATCCTCAGCGGCTGGCCCACCGGCGATGTCGCCGCGCTCAATGCCGCGGCCTTCTGCGCCATTACCTCGGCCGCCCCGGACCCCGCCAAAGCTACCCGTACCGTGACCCTCGGTGTGGTCGGTGCGGTGGTGCTCGGTTACTTCTATACCTTCCATGTGATGCCGCGTCTGGATGGCTTCTGGATGCTGGCCGCAGCACTCACGCCGGTACTGCTGTTTGCCGTGTTGCTGACCACCAAGCCGGCCACGGCCGGTTATGGCCTGGGCATCTGCATTTTCTTCCCATTCCTGGCCGCGCCCGACAATCTGGTGAATTTCAACGCTGCCGGTTACCTCAATTCAGCGATTGCCCTGATGGTCTCGCTCATCGTCACTACCGGCGCCTTCGCCATACTGATGCCGCCGACCACCAACTGGACCGTGCGTCATCTGGAAAAACAGTTGCGCAAGCAAGTGATCCAAGCCTGCTTCGGCAAGCTGGCGCATCTGGCCTTGCAGTTCGAAAGCGGCACCCGTGATCTGATGCACCAAATCACCATGATCACCAGCGACCGCCCTGCCTTGCGTCAACAAGCATTTGGCTGGATGTTCGCCACGTTGGAAATCGGCCATGCCGTCATCGAATTGCGCACCGAACTCGATGGCATCCGCAGCCGCAATCCCGGTTTGTTGCCGCCGTCCGCCTACGCGGCACTGGATCGCCTGCGCCAGACATTGCCAAGCTTGTTCCAGCGGCCCGACCGAATCACGCTGGCGGCAGTGCTGATGGCCAACGACAGCGCCATTGTCGAAGTACAGACAGCGATCGGCCCGCATTATCGCGAACCCAGCGAACGGCACCGGCTGCAACGCACGCTGAGTTATCTGCACTTCATTCGTACTGCGCTACTCGATCCGCAATCGCCGCTGCACCCCATGCATACCGACGACATTACCTCAACCACCCGCGCCAACGGAGCCGCTCATGCCGCGTGAAATCTCTTTCTTTGACGCCTATGTGCCGACCCTGTTGCTGGCCGTGTTGCTGGCCGGCGCACTGGCACTGGCACTGGACCGCATCCTGTCCTGGCTGGGCCTGTACAACCTGGTATGGCATCCGGCGCTGTTCCGCGTGAGCATGTTTACCTGCATTGCGGCATTGCTGGGTCTGGCAATCTATCGCTAAGTACCGAAAAAAATAGTGAAATCTCAGGAGTATTCCATCATGCTGGTCAAATCGATTTTCCGTTTTCTCATCACCGCGCTGATTTTTGTCATCGCCATTTTCCTGGCTTACACGCTATGGCAACACTACATGGTCTCGCCCTGGACGCGCGATGGCCGGGTGCGTGCAGAAGTCATCAATATCGCGCCAGACGTGGCCGGACAGGTAGTTGATCTGCCCGTGCGTGACAATCAGCTGGTGCACAAGGGCGATTTATTGATGCAAATCGACCCGGCCCATTACCAACTGGCCTTGCAACAGGCGGAAGCCACCGTGCAGGGACGCAAGGCCGACCTCGACATGCGCCGCGCGCAAGCGCGCCGCCGTGCCGACATGGATAGTCTGGTGGTGTCGCGCGAAAACCGCGAAGACGCTAGCAGTCAGGTCGCCGCCGCCGACGCGCAATATCAGGTGGCGCTGGCCCAGCGCGATACTGCCAAGCTCAATCTCGACCGCACCAAGGTCTATGCGCCAGTCGATGGCTACGTCACCAATCTGAACGTGCGCCGCGGCGACTATGCCAGCGTCGGTGCGGCCAAGATTGCCATTATCGACAGCCATTCGTTCTGGGTCTATGCGTATTTTGAAGAAACCAAACTGCCGTATCTGGCCGTCGGCGACAAGGCCAAGATTCAATTGATCAACGGTGCTACCTTGCGCGGCCATGTCGACAGCATCTCGCGCGGCATTTACGACCGTGACAATCCACAAAGCCGGGAACTGCTGGCCGACGTCAATCCAACTTTCAACTGGGTGCGTCTGGCACAACGGATTCCCGTACGCATCCAGCTCGATGAAGTCCCCAAGGATGTCTTGCTGGCCACCGGCCTGACCTGCACCGTGGTACTGGAACCGGCCAGCCAGCAAAAGAAGTAAGCTGGCTCAGCCCTGAAACACTTGCAGCACCAGCCACAGATTGGCCGCACTGATGCCGAAAAAAAGTAACCAGGCCAGTGCGGCAGTCCACCAGCGATTGGCGAACTGGCCCATCAGATCGTGCCGACTGGTCAGCCGGATCAGTGGATACATCGCAAACGGCAATTGCAGGCTCAACACCACCTGACTCAATACCAGCAGTCGTCCGACCGAATGGTCGCCCAGCGTCAGCACGCCGATCATCGCCGGAATCAAGGCCAGCCCGCGCGTGACCAAGCGGCGCTGCCAGCACGGAATCTTCAGCTTTAAAAACCCTTCCATGATCACCTGACCCGCAATCGTGCCGGTAAAGGTCGAACTCTGCCCCGCGGCAAACAAACCAATGCCAAACAAAATCGCCGCCAGCGAACCACCAGTAATCGGATCCAGCAAATGATAGGCAACGTCGAGGTCAACCACGTCGGTACGGCCGCTATGATGAAATGCCGCAGCCGCCAAAATCAGGATGGCGGCATTGATCGCCATGGCAATGATCAATGACACCACGGTATCGACGCGGGTATACCGGATCGCTTCCAGCAGCGCGGGAGCATCGCGGCGCACTGCCCGTGTTTGCACGATTGAGGAATGCAGATACAGGTTGTGCGGCATCACGGTGGCGCCCAGCACGCCAATGGCCAGATACAGCGGTTCGCGCGAAGACAGGGCCTGCAAGGACGGCACAAAGCCTTGCACCACGGCATGCCAGTCAGCGTTGACCAGCGCCAGTTGGGCGAACAGGCACACTGCGATGGTCAGCACCAGGCCCAGAATGACCGCCTCAACCTGACGAAAGCCGCGTCCCTGCATGCCCAGCACCAGCACCGTATCCAATGCCGTCAACATCACGCCGACCGGCAGCGATACCCCCAGCAACAGTTTGAACGCCAGCGCACAACCGAGCACCTCCGCCAGATCGCAGGCAATGATCGATAGTTCGGCAAAGACCCACATACCCTTGCCAACCAGCGGCGGATAATTTTCGCGCGAGTGCACCGCCAAATCCTTGCCGGTCACGATCCCCAGCCGTGCGCACAGGCATTGCAGCACAATCGCTGCCAGGCTCGACAACATGACCACAAACAAGAGTTGATAACCGAATTGCGAACCGGCCTGGACCGAAGTGGCCCAATTGCCCGGATCCATGTAACCAATCGAAATCAGCAAACCTGGGCCGACATAGACCTTCAGTTTTTGCCATAGCGTGGCTTGCGGCGGCAATGTGACACTACCAGACACTTCGGAAGGACAAAACGGCGCGGTAGCGGTAGTCGGCAGACGATACATGGAGAATAGTAAAGAAGGTGAAAACGATAGAATCGGGTACTGCCCTGATGCTTTATTGGTCGGCGTCCAGCCATTTGGCACGCGCCTGCACGTCGCTTTCACGCGCATCGACCCAGCGCGCACCGTCAGGGGTCTGTTCTTTCTTCCAGAACGGCGCTTCGGTCTTGAGAAAATCCATGATGAATTCACAGGCCGCAAACGCCTCGCCGCGATGACGTGCGGCGACCGCCACCAGCACGATCTGGTCAAGCGGCTTGAGCGGGCCGACGCGATGTATCACCAAAGCATCGACAATATCCCAGCGGGCGCTGGCATCGCTGACGATCTGCTGCAAGGCTTTTTCGGTCATGCCGGGATAGTGCTCCAGCACCAACTCTGCCACACTGGCGCCGTCATTGAGATCGCGCACCGTGCCGACAAAACTGACCACTGCGCCCACCTTGGGATTGGCTGCGCGCAAGGCAGCAATGTCGCTGCTCAGGTCGAAATCGGCAGTCTGGATACGGATAGGCATAAGGACGACGGGAAAGTGAACTCCGCGTCATTGTACCGAATGTACGGGCACCACTGAAGTGGCTACCCAGAAAGCACAAATCCCGGACTGGCCGGGATTTGTCATGCAGATCAAGGCCCTGCGGCCAGATCGATCAGACCAGCACGCCCCACAACAGCAAGGTCATGCCCAGGCCAACCACCGAGACGATGGTTTGAATCACCGACCAGGTTGCAAAGGTTTGCTTGAGATCGAGGCCAAAGTATTCCTTGACCATCCAAAAGCCGGCATCATTGACGTGGCAGAAAAACACCGAACCGGCACCGATCGACAAGGCCATCAGCGCATTATGCGTACCCGACAACGTCGCCACCAGCGGCGCCACGATACCTGCGGTAGCAGTTGTCGCAACAGTGGCAGAACCGGTAGCCTGGCGCAAGGCCACGGCAATCAACCAAGCCAGCAAGATCAACGGCATATGGGTGCCGCTGGCGACCTTGATAATGGTATCGCTGATACCAGCAGTCAACAGCGCCTGCTTGAGGCCGCCACCGGCACCGATGGTCAGCAGCAGACCGGCAATCGGCGGCAAGGCCTTGCGCAGGATCACGCCCACGGCGACACGACTGACGCCACGGCTCCAACCCAGCACCACAATTGCAAACAAGACCGTCACAGTCAGCGCAATAATAGGTTCGCCGAAAAAGTTGAGCATCTCAAACACGGTGGTTTCCGGCGTCAGCCAGATCTTGGCCACGGTACGGCCCAACATCAGCACCACTGGCAACAGGATGGTCACGATCGACGGCAAGAAGTCTGGCTGCAGTGCAGCTTCCTGCTGGCCCTTGAACAAGGCGCCGATCTGCTCCGGCTCGCCGACCTTCAGGCGTGGGGCCAACCACATGCCATATAACGGACCCGCCAGAATCACTGCCGGAATCGCCACCACAAAGCCCAGCAACATAGTGGTGCCAAGGTCCGCATGCAAAGCGCTCACCGCAATCAACGGTCCCGGATGCGGCGGCAGCAAGGCGTGCAAAGTCGTCATACCGGCCAACGCAGGAATCGCCACGCGCAGGATCGGTTGTTGTGAACGGCGCGCCATCACAAAGATGATCGGTGCCATCATGACCAGACCGACTTCAAAGAACAGCGGCAAACCGATCACCAGGGCCACCACTGCCATCATCCACGGAATCGCCTTGCCCTTGGCATAACGCAGCAAGGTGGTGACGATCTTGTCAGCCGCACCAGAGTCCGCCATCAGCGCCCCCAGCATGGCGCCGAGTGCAATGATGATGCCAGCTTCGCCGAGGATGCTGCCGGCGCCTTTGCTGAAAGCCGATGCGATCTTTTCCAGCGGCAGACCGGCGCTGGCACCACCTAAAAAGGTGCCCAGCAAAATCGACAGGAATGGTGCGATCTTGAGAACGCTGATCAGCACCACAATCGAGATCAGCGCTGCCAATACGGACAACAACAGGCGCGTGTCCTGTGCCGCCCAGGCAACAATTGCGGTAGTAGAGTGCACGAGGTTTCCTTCTCTTCAGTCAGTTATTAGATTTTTTCTTGATTCAACCGGTAACTCAAGCCGGCTTGCGCCACACCGTCGCCAACCAAGCCTGCTCTGCGCGCAGCAACCCATCAGGGCGGTAATAATGGCGTATTTCAACGAATCCCGCCACCGTCATGAAACTGCGCCAGGCCTCCAGATCGTGATAAGAACCATAGCGACCGCTGCTCCAGCCTTCGCTATTATTGCCACGCGGATTGGAGCAAAACAGCACGCCGTCCGACTTCAGGCAGGCATGCAACTGGCTCAGCACGCGCGGCAACTCAGACGCTGGTATATGAAATAACGAAGCATTGGCAAACACGCCATCAAAATGCTGCACGGGCAGATCAAGGTCGAAGAAACTCTGCAACCAGACTTCGCAACCGGAATCGGCACGCGCCATCTCGACAAAGGCAGCGGTGCCGTCGAGACCGATGGCCTGATGGCCCAACCGCGTGAAGGTCTGCAAATCACGGCCAGGGCCGCAACCAAAATCGAGTATCGTCAGCGGCGCCGGCTGATCGCGCCCGATGGCGTCGAGCAAGGCATTGATATTCTGGCTGACATCATGATCGCGCGTGCCTGCACGGAAATCGTCGGCACGCTCGGCATAGTGCGTCAACGTACCTTCGGCGATGGCATCGAGTTGTTTTTTGGGCAGTGGCCGCGGCCGGCTCAATGCAGATTTATCCATCATTCAACCACCCGTGACAGGCGGAAAAAAAGCCACTTCACCGCCCTCTTCAATCACGGTATCCGGCTCGGTCATGACCTGATCATAAGCCATGCGCAAGGCCTTGTCCGGCGCCAGCACTTCCATCCACAAACCGCCGCGTCCCATCAGGAAGGCGCGCACGTCACCGATCGTCTTGACATGAGCCGGCAAGTCGATGATTTCTTCAGAAGCGCCGAGCGCCTCACGCACGCTGGCAAAAAAACGCAGTTCAATTTTCATGGTATTTACATTCAGTCAATGTCATTACAGGCGACCACCGCGATCAATGCAGCAACTCGGCGAAACTGAGGAAGCGTACCTGATCACCCGCAACAATGGTCTGTCCCGGCGCATTGTCGATCAAGCCATCAGCCCAGACCGTCGAGGTCAGTACGCCCGAGCCTTGATGCGCAAACAGATCGAGTCCGCCAGTATCGTTAAAACGCGCACGCAAAAATTCTTGACGGCGGTCAGCACGCGGCCAGTCGAAATCGGCGCGCATGTGCAACACCCGCGGCTGCACTTGTTGCACTCCCTGCAGTCGCAACAGGAAGGGCCGCACAAAAATCAGGAAGGTCACAAAGGTCGACACCGGATTGCCGGGCAAGCCAAAGAAAAAAGCCTTGCCGCCAGCGGCGCGATCAATTTCGCCGAACGCCAGCGGCTTACCTGGCTTCATGGCGATCTGCCACATGTTGAGCCGCCCTTCTGCCTGCACCGCCGGTCTCACATGATCTTCCTCGCCCACCGAAACACCACCGCTGGTGATGATCAAATCATGATTGGCAGCGGCCGCGCGCAAGGTCTCACGCGTGGCTTGCAATTGGTCGGGGACGATACCGTAATCACTGACTTCGCAACCCAGGTTTTCCAGCAGGCCGCGCAATAGAAAGCGGTTGGAGTTGTAAATTGCGCCAGGTGCCAAGGTTTCGCCCGGCATGGTCAATTCATCGCCAGTGAAGAACACCGCGACCCGTAATTTGCGCAGTACCGGCAACGTCGCCAGGCCAACCGATGCCGCCAGCCCCAATTCCTGCGCGCGCAGGCGGCCCCCGGCCGGCAGGATGATGGCGCCGCTGGTGATGTCTTCGCCGACGCGGCGGATCCATTGACCGGCTGTGGGCGTGGCGCGGATGATGACGTCGTCGCCATCCGGCTCGCAGTCTTCCTGCATGACGATGGCATCGGCACCAGCCGGCACCATGGCGCCGGTAAAAATGCGCGCTGCGGTACCTGGCGCCAACGCAGTGCCGACATGGCCGGCGGCAATACGTTGTGACACTGGCAAGCGCGCCGTGCCGCTGCTGCAATCGGCAGCGCGCACGGCATAGCCATCCATCTGCGAATTGTCCATGCCCGGCACATTGATTTGCGCCACTTGGTCGGCTGCCAGGACGCGGCCATTGGCGTTCAAGGTCGGCAGATTTTCTATTTCGCCAACGGCGACAGCAGCATTGAGCAGCAATTCGCTTGCGTCAACAACACTAAGCAATGGTGGTTTGGCTTGCATGAGGATAGAAATGGGGTTGCCTGAGAATCGCTGCCGAGGTGTTTGGCAGACACCGTGAATGGTGCGCCAAAGAGGCAAATAGTGCCACAAAAAGAAAAGGTGCGCCGTAGCGCACCTTCGGACCTGCTAACCCAGTCTCAGAGGCATGGCTCCTCCTTACGATACCCGCCATGCAACATCATCGGTATCGGGCCAGAGTATGTTCTTACCGGATCGATCAGCCGAGCGCATCAATGATGCGCGCCGCCACCGAGATAGGCCGCCTGCACCGCAGGATCATTTTGCAGTTTGTCAGCCGGGCCGTGCACCGAAATCCGGCCATTTTCCAGCACATAACCATAGTCCGCGACATTCAACGCTGCCGCTGCAAACTGCTCCACCAGCAACATCGTAATACCTTGCTGCTTCAAGCGCAGGATGATGCGAAACACTTCGTCGACCAGGATCGGTGCCAATCCCATTGACGGTTCATCAAGCAGAATCACGTCCGGATTGAGCATGACTGCCCGCGCCATCGCCAGCATTTGCTGCTCGCCACCGGACAAGGTTCCGGCCAACTGGGTCTGGCGTTCCTTAAGACGCGGGAACAATTCCAATGCTCGCTCCAGATCGTGCGCAATGTCGCCCTTGGGACGCGCCCGTGTGAAGCGCGGGAAAGCACCCAGCAACAGATTGTCGGTCACGCTCATGGTGGCAAACACGCGCCGTCCTTCCGGCGAATGGGCCAAACCAGCGCGCGCGATCTGGTGCGAATCCTGACCCGTGACATCCTTGCCCCCCAACATCACGCTACCGCCCTTGGGTTTGATCATGCCGGAAATGGCGCGCATGGTGGTGGTCTTGCCGGCACCGTTGGAACCGATCAGCGTCACCACTTTACCTTTGGGCACGTCCAGCGAAATGCCATGCAGCACTTGCACCTTACCGTAGGCGGCTTGCAAATTCGAAATCGTCAGCATCTCAAGCTCCCGCAGTGGTTGGATTGGCAAGATCGGCCTCGGCGGTGCTGCCGCCGAGATAGGCTTCGATCACCTTGGGATCGGCTTGCACCGCAGCTGGTTTGCCTTCGGCAATCTTTTGGCCGAAATCAAGCACGGTGACGGTGTCGCAAATCGACATGACCACATCCATATGGTGTTCGATCAGGATGATGGTGATGCCAACATCACGAATCTTGCGGATGATCGCTACCAGTTCCTTGATATCGGGTGCAGTCAGGCCGGCCGCGGGTTCGTCAAGCAGCAACAGGCTCGGATTGAGACCGAGCGCACGGCCAATCTCCAGCAGTCGCTGTTTGCCGTAAGGCAGATTACGCGCTTCCTCGTTGGCCAGATCGGCCAGGCCAATGAACTCCAGAATCGCTGCCGCACGTTCGCGCGCTGCGCGCTCTTCGCGCCGGTAACGGGGACTTTGTATCATGACATCGGCGACATTGCTGTTGAACGTGTGATGCAGACCAACCAGAATATTCTCGGTGGCACTCATCTCGCCGAACAACTGCACGTTCTGGAAAGTGCGCGCCACGCCGCCGAGTGCAATCAGCGATGGCGTCTGGCCGGTGATGGCGCGGCCATCGTATTCGACTGCACCGGCAGTGGGACGATAGATGCCGGTCAGCACATTCATCATGGTGCTCTTGCCGGAGCCGTTAGGGCCAATCAGGCCGTGTACGGTGCCCTTGCGCACATCGAGATCAACCTGGTTGAGCGCCTTGAGGCCGCCAAACTGCATCAACACTTGGTTAACCTTGAGCAAGGTCGCGCCGTCTTCCTTGAGCGCGGCCGTGGTGATCACTGCTGCGGTGTGGCTGCCATCAATCTGCAGTTGTGGCGGCATGGCCCGGCTCAACGCGCGGCCGAACAAATTGCGGCAAAAGCCGACAATGCCATCCTGCAGGTAGTACACCACAAACAGGGTCATTAGGCCGAAGATGGTCAGGCGCCAGTCGGTAATATTTTCCAGCTTGTAGGCAAATCCGGCCATCAAAATGGTCGCCGCCATAGGCACCGCGACTTCACGCGGCGTCTTGGTCTTCTTGACGACGGAGGCAATGCCGCCGGCCGTGACAATTACTGCCGCGACGGTCGCGATCTGGCGAAACAAGGCGATATCTGACAGCAGGCTGGGCAGCATGACCACAATCAAGGCGCCGATCAGCGACCCCATACGCGACTTGCGCCCGCCCATGATGACCGCCAGCAAGAACAAAATGGTCAACTCGAAATTATAGGTATTGGGTGAAATGTATTCTTCCGAATACGCATACAGGCATCCCGACAATCCCGCCAGACCGGCGCTGATGACGAAGGCATAGACCTTGTAGCGATACACCGACACGCCCATGCAATCAGAAGCGATCGGACTGTCGCGCAGTGCCTGGAATGCGCGTCCCAGATGCGAGCGCAGAATGCGATGCACGACGATCAGCGACAACACCATCAACACTGCCACCACATAGAAGAACTGTACCTCGGTCAATTTGACGTCATTGAACATGGGCTTGGCGACCTTTAGCCCCATCGGCCCTTCGGTCAGGAACGTCATTTCATTGATCAGAATCTGGATGATGGTGCCAAACGCCAGCGTCACCATGGCCAGATACGGTCCGGTCACACGCAAGGCCGGCAACGCCAGCACGGCACCGAACACCGCAGTCACGGCGATGCTGGCTGGCGCCACAATCAGAAACGGCAAGCCGAGTTTGAAATACAGCACGCCTGCAGTGTACGAGCCGATGCCAAACAAGCCGGCATGGCCGAGCGACACCTGGCCGGTGTAGCCGACCACGATATCGAGACCGAACAACAGAATGGCGTAGATCAGGATGGTCTCTGCCAGATGCAGATAATAAGGATTGGTCATCACCAGCGGCAGCGCCGCTAGCGCTGCGATGCCGAGCAAGGACAGCAAGAGGATTTTTTTGTTCATGGCATCAGACCTTTTTGATCGCAGTTTTGCCAAACAGGCCCGCCGGCTTGACAGCCAGCACCAGCAACAGCAACAGCAGACCCGGCACTTCCTTGTAGCCGGTGGAGATATAGAAACCGGTCAGTGTTTCCGCCACACCCAGAATCAGACCACCGACGATCGCCCCCATCCCCGAGGTCAGGCCGCCGACGATCGCCACGGCAAATGCCTTCAGACCGAGTGCCGTACCCATGGTGGCACCGGTCAGTGTCAGTGGCGCCACCAGCACGCCTGCGAACGCCGCCGTGGCAGACGACAAGGCGTAAGAAAAGGTGATTACCATGCTGGTATTGATAC
>Ga0066798_10000609_pt1 | contig 17623 bp, 16 predicted proteins | sample PersoiDNA2013203_FD_70961 | JGI IMG/M metagenome (GOLD analysis project Ga0066798, IMG submission 70961) | Permafrost soil microbial communities from the Arctic, to analyse light accelerated degradation of dissolved organic matter (DOM) -... | ecosystem: Environmental > Terrestrial > Soil >... | reverse complement strand
AACTGGTACTTTTGCAAACCTAACACTTTATCTAGGGGCATTACTTGATGTAGTAATTGGGTTGCTCACTATATTCAGACCTAGAAGATGGTTATGGGTAAGTCAGGCTGTTCTTATTTTTGTATACACCGGAATTATCTCTCTCTGGCTACCTGAATTCTGGATACATCCCTTCGGCCCATTGTCAAAAAATGTTCCTATTCTTGCCATGCTCTGGCTATTATATAAACATCAGCGACCACTCGTATGAACTTGTATTTGTGTTTAAAACTAGTGCATATTATTTCGAGCGTGATACTTGCTGGCGTTGGATTTGGTAGTGCCTATTACCTGTTCTTTATTAACCGGACAGGCAATGCAGAGGCGATTGCACAGGTCATCAAACTAGTCGTTCGTGCAGACTTTTGGTTTACAACTCCAGCCATTATTATTCAACCAATTACCGGTTTGGCTATGAGTTACCTTGCTGGCTTTTCCATGCACCAGTCTTGGTTATTCCTGAGTCTTTTGCTCTATCTAATTGCAGGTGTGTGCTGGTTACCAGTGGTATGGATCCAGATTCAAATGGCAAAACTTGCTGAAGTAGCCATTGAAGAACAGCAACCCCTCCCACTAAGATATTGGCAAGTTACAAAATACTGGGAGTATCTTGGCTATCCTGCATTCATAGCGGTTATACTAATTTATGGGCTAATGGTTTTTAAACCAATATTTTAATGATGAGAAATGGCAGCTTAGGGTTGTATCAAGACTCTGGTTAACAGCTTATTAGGCCAGTGCAATTCTCTTTTTATTTATCAATAGAATATGTCCCCAAAACTTTCAGAGCTGCCCTCTAACCTTCCAACTCCAATTGATGACGGCGCAGCAGCTCATCTACAAGGTTTGCAGTTACCAAATCTAGAGCTTTCGAGCACTAGTGGTAAAAGAATTAACTTAGGAGACATTCAAGGTAGAACTGTTATTTACATCTATCCGATGACAGGCAGGCCAGATGTGCCATTGCCTGATGGTTGGGATGGTATAGCAGGGGCCCGTGGCTGCACACCACAATCATGTGGTTTTCGTGATCATTACTCTAAGTTAAAAGCATTCAACACCAGCGTCTTTGGTCTCAGTGCGCAAACTTCTGAATATCAAAAAGAGGCGCAGGATAGACTTCATTTGCCATTTGAATTGCTGAGCGATGAAGCACTTCAATTGAAAAGTCTATTACAGTTACCGACATTTCTGATATCAGGAATGGAGCTCTATAAGCGCCTTACTATGATTGTAGACAACGGATACATAACCAAAGTCTTTTATCCAGTGTTTCCGCCAGACCGTAACGCAGAAGAAGTATTGAAATGGTTACAAAATGAAATATAAAACAGATAGATCACTTACCCAAATGTCTCCTTTAGGTCGTTAGCTGCCAGTAAAAATAACTTAACAATATCCCCAATATCCGAAAAATTTAATGACAAACTTCCATTTCAACGGGATTGAACGCTTACCTGAATCAGGTGAAATACAGCAGCTGTTTATCCTGATGCATGGCGTTGGTGGCTCTCCAGCGAATTTGATGCCCTTGGTAAACAAATTAAGAGAGGTCTATTCTGCTGCCGCATTCCTTTTGCCAGAAGGCACTGATCCTTTTGATGGTGGCGGTTCAGGGCGGCAATGGTTTTCTATTAAAGAGGTGACTGAGGAAAACCGCTATACGCGTGTTGAAAATGCGCTCCCAGCACTGCATGACCTTGTAGTGGCTGCACAAGCGCGATTCAAGGTGAATCAACAAAACACGGTGCTGGGCGGGTTTTCTCAGGGGGCAATTATGTCACTGGAATATAGTGTTGCGCATGATGGCATGGTGGGTAGCGTATTAGCGTTTTCAGGCCGCTCTGCCAGACTGCCAACAAAAGCGCCAACCATGAGCACTGTGCATCTGTTTCATGGGCAAGATGACCGTGTGATGCCAGTCAGTCATTCTTTAGCAGCGCTGGAACGCATTGAAGCGTTGCACGGCCATGCAACGCTGGATATTGCGCCATCAGTCGGGCATCAGATGCATCCTGTACTTATAGATCGCGCTCTTGCAAGACTTCAGGCAATTAATTGAATTAGCGACATTTAGCATGGCATCAGAAACTTAAGTCAGCATCGCTTAAAGCCCTGCCATATCAACTCAATACTCTCAATACTTACCAAAACCAATCTAAACGTAGCGTTGTAACAAGCTGAAACTCTGCTACATCTCTCCTACAAACCAGAACAATTGTCTATTAGCACTTGAAAACTGAGGGTGTTGCCCTTATTATTAGCACTCTAAGCACTAGAGTGCTAAAGCTGTGTTGCCTGTGTATTTAACGATACACATGGCAACAATGAATTCGTCGTTAAAATTTGATGTTAAAACTAACCAACAAGGAGAATACTCATGGCAATTCGTCCATTGCATGACCGCGTTATTGTAAAACGCCTGGAAGAAGAACGCACCACCGCATCTGGCATTGTGATTCCTGACACAGCCACCGAAAAACCTGATCAAGGCGAAATTCTTGCTGTTGGTCCAGGTAAAAAAGATGACAACGGCAAAAATATCGCACTGGATGTAAAAGTGGGCGACAAGGTCTTATTTGGCAAATACGCAGGCCAATCCGTCAAAGTGAATGGCGAAGAAGTATTAGTGCTGCGCGAAGAAGACATCCTGGGCGTAGTTGAAGCCTAAGCATTACTTTAAGCATTTATCCGTAAGTTAAGAATTTAGGAGATCCACATGTCAGCAAAACAAGTAATTTTCGGCGATGAAGCCCGTGCCAAGATCGTTAATGGTGTAAACATTCTGGCGAATGCCGTTAAGGTCACCCTCGGCCCTAAAGGCCGCAACGTAGTGCTGGAGCGTTCTTTCGGCGCGCCAACCGTGACTAAAGATGGTGTTTCAGTTGCTAAAGAAATTGAATTAAAAGACCGCCTGGAAAACATGGGCGCGCAGTTGGTGAAAGAAGTGGCTTCTAAGACCTCTGACAACGCAGGTGACGGTACGACTACTGCTACCGTATTGGCACAAGCCATCGTGCGTGAAGGTTTCAAATATGTAGCCGCTGGTTTTAACCCGGCAGATTTGAAGCGCGGCATTGATAAAGCGGTGATTGCCATTGTTGAAGAAATCAAAAAGATTTCAAAACCTACCACCACCAGCAAAGAAATCGCGCAAGTTGGTAGCATTTCAGCCAACTCTGATTTCCATATCGGTCAGATTATTGCTGATGCGATGGACAAAGTGGGTAAAGAAGGCGTGATTACCGTTGAAGATGGTTCAGGTCTGGAAAATGAACTGGATGTGGTTGAAGGTATGCAGTTTGACCGCGGTTACCTGTCACCTTACTTCATCAACAATCCAGAGCGTCAAATCGCTTTGCTGGAAAATCCATTCGTGCTGTTGTTTGACAAGAAAATCTCAAACATCCGTGATTTGTTACCTACACTGGAACAAGTGGCAAAAGCTGGCCGTCCATTGCTGATTATTGCTGAAGATATCGAAGGCGAAGCATTGGCAACCCTGGTAGTGAACAACATCCGCGGCATTCTGAAGACGGTGGCTGTTAAGGCACCTGGTTTCGGTGATCGTCGTAAAGCTATGTTGGAAGACATTGCTATCCTGACTGGTGGTACCGTGATTGCTGAAGAACTGGGTCTGAAGCTTGAGAATGTGAAGCTGGAAGATTTGGGTCAAGCCAAGCGTATTGAAGTGAACAAAGAAAATACCATCATCATTGACGGTGCTGGCGTTGAAAACAACATCAAGGTACGTATTGAGCAAATCAAGAAGCAAATCGAAGAAGCAAGTAGCGATTATGACCGTGAAAAACTGCAAGAACGTGTAGCCAAGCTGGCTGGCGGTGTTGCTGTGATCAAGGTTGGCGCTGCGACCGAAATCGAAATGAAAGAAAAGAAAGCCCGCGTTGAAGATGCATTGCATGCAACTCGTGCAGCGGTTGAAGAAGGTATTGTGCCAGGCGGCGGTGTTGCCCTGTTGCGTGCCCGTTCAGCCATCAAGGAACTCAAGGGTGACAATCCTGATCAAGATGCTGGCATCAAGATCGTATTGCGTGCGATTGAAGAACCACTGCGCCAGATCGTGGCTAACGCTGGTGACGAGCCATCAGTCGTCGTTAACAAGGTACTTGAAGGTACTGGCAACTATGGCTACAACGCGGCTAACGGCACCTATGGTGACTTGGTTGAGCTTGGCGTGCTGGATCCAGCCAAGGTCACCCGTTCTGCATTGCAAAATGCAGCATCAGTGGCTTCACTGATCCTGACTACCGATGCATTAGTAGCAGAACTGCCTAAGGATGACGCACCTGCTATGGGTGGCGGTGATATGGGCGGTATGGGTGGCATGGGCGGTATGATGTAATAAATCACGATTATCGAAAGATAATATTGTGAATAAAAAGCCCCGCAATGCGGGGCTTTTTATTTGCACTTGAACTTCGATCAAGACCAGCTAATCTATCAATTAGCTCTATTTTTAGTAAAAAGAGTACCATCATTTATTTATGATGTGAGAGTTTCGATATGCGCTCAATTAAATCCATCATAGTGCTGGGGCTGATGCTTTGAAGTCCACACGCCGTCTGTTTCATTAGCAAATGGACAGATGCAGATGGCAAAGTACACTACTGAGACTACCCACTGCGAGTAATTAATCAAATGCCAAAACTTGCCTTGCATATTGCATATATTGCGGACAAAAAAACCCCCGATTAAAGGGGAGTAAAATCGGGGGCATAATAAAGCCTTACAAGATAAGGCTCCCCGCTCAGGGAGGAGAAGCGGGAGACGATTTCTCATCTGCAAGTAAGACGTTAGTATTACTCTATAGTTCATGCGCTGCCAGCTAAAATGGCCGACTTTACATAGTTTTACACACCCTAACATTCAAAACTCAATCTGTGACTAAATGTTCTCAAGCCAGGCCTGACCTGCGATAATTAGGTATGAAAGATCAAACCCACGCACCATCCACATACGCATCAAGTAGCGACTCCATGCTTGCTGGCCTAAATAACAAACAACTTGAAGCGGTGACACTACCACATCAATCCGCTTTGATTCTGGCGGGTGCTGGCAGTGGCAAAACCCGCGTGCTGACAACGCGCATTGCCTGGCTGATTCAGACTGGGCAGATTTCGCCCAACGGTTTGCTGGCAGTAACCTTTACTAATAAAGCCGCAAAAGAAATGCTAACGCGGCTGACCACCATGTTGCCTATCAATACCCGCGGCATGTGGGTGGGTACTTTTCACGGGCTTTGTAATCGCCTGTTGCGCGCACATCATCGTGAAGCATTACTACCCGCCACTTTTCAGATTCTGGACACCGCTGATCAACTCTCCGCCATTAAGCGCGTAATGAAGCTGATGAACGTGGATGATGAGAAATTTCCACCCAAGCAGGTGCAAGGCTACATCAATAGCTGCAAGGATGAAGGCATGCGCGCGCATAGCGTAGACGCCTACGACCCGCATTCGCAAAAACTACGCGAAATCTTTGAAGAATACGACAAACAATGCCAGCGCGAAGGTGTGGCTGATTTTGCTGAGCTGCTTTTGCGCTGTTATGAACTGCTGGAACGTGATGCCAATATTCGCCAACATTACCAGAACCGCTTTAAATACGTGCTGGTCGATGAGTTCCAGGATACCAATCGTCTGCAATACCAATGGCTAAAACTGCTTGCTGGCCACGCACAAGGCCAGCAGCGCAACTGCATATTCGCTGTGGGCGACGATGACCAGTCCATCTATGCCTTCCGTGGCGCACGCGTGGGCAATATGCGCGATTTTGAGCAAGATTTTGCGATTGAGAATATCGTTAAACTGGAGCAAAACTACCGCTCACACAGCAATATTCTCGATGCCGCCAATGCCATCATCACCCATAACCGCAATCGCCTGGGCAAAAACTTATGGACGTCCGCTGGCGCTGGCGAACCTGTGCGTGTGTACGAAGCGTATAACGACATTGATGAAGCCAATTTCATCGTGGAAGAAATCCAGTCACTGCATCGCGATGGCGTGGATTTGAGCGAGATTGCCATGCTGTATCGCTCCAACGCGCAATCACGTGTGATTGAGCATGCGCTGTTTTCTGTCGGCTTACCCTACCGCGTATATGGTGGTTTACGCTTTTTTGAACGGGCGGAAATCAAGCACGCACTGGCGTATATGCGCCTGATGGCCAACCCCAATGACGATACTGCGCTACTGCGCGTCATTAACTTTCCCACACGTGGCATAGGCGCACGCAGCCTGGAACAACTGCAAGAAGTTGCACGGCAGAATGACAGCAGCTTATGGGAAGCGGCCTTACTGAACACAGGAAAAATTGGCAACTTTGTCACCCTCATCAAGCAAATGCAGGAAGAATCCATAGGCATTAGCCTGCCAGAAGTAGCTGAGCTAGCCACTACATTATCGGGCTTGAAAACCTTTTACCAGGGTGAAAAAGAAGGCGAAGACCGCATCGCCAACCTTGAAGAACTGGTCTCCGCCGCCACTGCATTCATGAACCAAGACCTCGGCCTGCGCATAGAGCAAAGCGATGTCGATGAAAATGGCGAAATTGTGCAATCCCTACTTACCCAGTTTTTAGGCCACGCCAGCCTTGAGGCTGGCGAACATCAGGCGGATGTCGGGCGTGATGCCTTACAACTCATGACAGTACATGCCGCCAAAGGGCTTGAGTTCAAGGCAGTATTTATCAGCGGACTGGAAGAAGGCTTATGCCCGCACGAGCAAAGTTTATATGAAGCGAATGGGCTGGAAGAAGAGCGCCGCCTGATGTACGTGGCAGTCACGCGCGCGCGCGAAAGGCTGTATTTAAGCCATGCGCAAAGCCGTATGCTGCATGGGCAAGTGCGCTATGGTATTCCTTCACGTTTTCTCGATGAAATCCCCGAGGAATTATTAAAACGCCTGAATGCAAAACCTGTAGCAAAACCCTTCTTCCAACCCGCCAGCACCAGCAGCGAACAAAAAAGTGCCATGCCCTGGAAGATCGGCCAACAAGTTGGGCATAGCAAATTCGGGCAAGGCGTGGTGGTGAGCTATGAAGGCAATACCGATGATTTACGTATACAAATCAACTTTGGCAAACAAGGCATGAAATGGCTGGCGCTGGAATATGCCAAACTTGAAGCGCTTTAATTAGGGGCTAGCGCCGCGTTAACTGGCAGAACGGAATTGGCTTTACAGCTTAAATAATTTGCAGTGGATGTGTAATTTATGCAGCAAATACCCGCTGCAAACTGTCCGCATTGAATGCCAAGTTTGCACGCCCTGTTTGAATGCCAAGTTTGAATACCTAGTTTGAACACCTAGCTAAGCACCCACTTAAGCTTGAGCAGCACCTTGCTTTTTTGGTATCTGAGGGTTCATATTATCCCAAGGCGCGGCACTCGCCACATGAAAATCTAATTGGGGTACATAGTTTGCAGGATGGTCTAATGTACCCGCCTTAATACCCAGCATTCCAGGCATGGCGCTGAATTTTGCAAACAGCTGCGAACCGCAATTTTGGCAGAACCCTCTTCGATGGACATTGCCAGTATCAGAGGCAGAATCGAAATATTTTGCTTCACCGCTAATGGACACACTTTTTTCTGGGAAAAGCATGGCGGGAATAAATGCACTACCCGATGACCTTTGGCAATCCTTGCAATGGCAATTTCCAGCAAATAGCGGCTCCACCTCCGTTGAATAATTTATTGCTCCGCAAAGACATCTTCCTGAATATTTTGAGCTCATCAATACCTCCATATTTACTTATTTTGACTAAGTTCTAAAAACCACTTGAGGCTGTCAAATGCATGATTTTTGGCACGACGGCTTCTGGCACATAAGCCTTTACGAAAGGGTCAAATCAACAGGGTTTTGTTTGTGGCCTGACTATACGCTAATATCGACTTTTGCCAGATTCGCAAATTTCTTCGCGAACACATCCCGATAACTCACATATTGAAATGCGAGCATCATTGCGGTGGCGACTAGGAAACAGTTAAGCAAGGTGAGCGATGCCAGCACCAGCGCAAAGGGTTGCGAAATGGCTGAAACAATGCCCACCAATACGCCAATGAACATCATGGCGACTGAAAATGCCAGGGTAAGAAACAGCCAGGCAAACCCCAGTGACAAGGCGCTATACAGTGAGCCAGCAATACTGGATTTGATAGCGCGAAATACTGAAAACTGATGATGCACAATCAACATGGGTGCAAACCAGGTAGCCATCAATAATGGCGCCAGCAAAAGTAATACTTTGAGCATCAAAGGCAATACTTTGGTCGCAATCGCTTCATTCTGGTCACCAGCTTTGATCATGTCATTCAAGTTATTCAAGTCGCCGCTGGTAAATCCACTGACCAATACCCCATAAAGCAAGCAGATGGCGCCGAGCAACACCAGTTTGGCGATATAGGGCTGTATATGTTTAAGCAGCGTTGCAAGCTGGAAAGGCTGATTTTTATCCAACTCAAGAAAAAACGTAATTGCCAGCACCATATACGCTGGCCATGCCAGCATGATCATGAGTTTTAGCAGGGTTGGCATGCCCTGAATGGCTGGGATCACAATAAACAGAAACACGTAGGAGAGCGCTACCAACATGCACATGGCAGGCTTTTTTCTAAACAAGGCTACGCTGTCTTTAATCCAGACCAGGCTTTCTTTTATGCTGTGTTTAAACATTATTTTCCCTGAATGACAATATTATTATTGATGCTGCTATATCCACAATGTAGCCAAACTGGCTTGCTCATTGATACGTTGTTGTAGAATCTTGCGAAACTGTGTGGGGTCTTTGGCGTGTGTAAGTTCGCCAGTATTAGGAAAGTGAGCGTCGTACAGGCGCGATAACCAAAAGCGTAAGGCTGCGTTCATTAACTGGCCTGGCCAGGCTTGATGCTCAAGTTCGGTCAGTGGCCGTACCGCATGGTAGGCTTTAAGCAAGGCGATGGTTAGTTTAGGGTTCAGGCTACCATCTTGAGCAGCGCACCAATCATTTACAGCGATTGCTACGTCATATAACAGCACATCGTTGCAGGCATAATAAAAATCAATCACGCCACCCATTTGATCACCATCAAACAACACATTGTCGCGGAATAAATCCGCATGAATCACGCCTTGCGGCAATCCATCAAGAGATTGCCTGGCTTCTGCACTGAGGGCGGCCTGCAATAGCGCACGATCTTCAGCGCTCAATAAATCTACCAGTTGCTTGCCTATGGTCAAGCGCCATTGGCTACCGCGCGGATTTTCCATTCTGGCAGTGAAAGATTCACCAGCCAGATGCATAGTAGCCAATATGCGCCCCACCTCTGCACAATGCACAGCAGTTGGCACTTCCAGTGAGCGTCCCTTGAGGCGACTGATTAAAGCAGCAGGTTTGCCATTGAGCTCGCCTAAACTATTGCCAGCAATATTGCGCATGGGTGCAGGGCAAAGTACCTGGTGTTGCGCCAGATGACTCATCAAATCGAGAAAATAGGGCAGTTCTTCAGCTGTATTAGCCTCAAACAAGGTCAGCACATAACGACCAGTGCTGGTGGTCACAAAATAATTGGTATTGGTAATGCCAGAAGCAATGCCCTGCAAATCCAACAGCTCTCCCAGTGGATAAGCTTTCAACCATGCGCTGAGTTGTTGTGGCGTAACCGTGGTAAATACAGACATAATGAAGTTCAGTGCAGACAGGTGAAGAGGGCTAAAGCGCCCTCTTTTTGTGGAAGATTTAAAAGCGGAACAGTATCCATTTAGGCACGACAAGCGGTGGATTTGGGCCATCTGAACGAGACCAGCCACCCTCTTGATCTTCTTTCATCAGGTAATAAGGCACGCCATGTGCAGGGGTGATCTTCTGCATGTAGAGCTCGCCATTGATACGATATTCCTCTACCGTATTTTCACCTTTTTTAATGATGGTAACTTCAGGCGTTTGATTAGCATCTTCAGCCCCTGGCGGCGGCGGGGGCGCTTCTGGCAAAGGCTCCAGATTATCAGGTTGACCAGCAGCTTTTGCCAGTAGAGGCAAAACTGCAATCAGCAGCAAACAATATCGAAACAGGCCCATGGTAACCTCTAACTTTAGAATATAAGCTGATTTTAGCAAAAAGCCGATTAGCGCGGTGAAGCGATTGCCAGTTCAGCACAAAAATCTTGAGCACTTTGTCATTATAGTCAACGGCTACAGATAAAACTGCACCTGCTTTTCTGCCGCCGAAAGCTCAAAGCCGCGTGCTTCATAATGCTTGAATATAGCCTCAACAATCTCTTTGGGGTCATCAATCATCTGCACCAGATCAATATCTCCAGCTGAAACCAGCCCCTCTGCCACCAATGTATTTTTGAACCAATCCACCAGCCCTCGCCAGAATGGCTCACATACCAGAATGATAGGAATCTTGCGCGTCTTACCTGTTTGCACCAGTGTTAGCGCTTCCATCAACTCATCCAGCGTACCAAAACCGCCTGGCATGACCACGTAAGCCGATGCGTATTTAACGAACATCACCTTGCGCATAAAAAAATGCTGAAAATTGATGCCTATATCCTGAAAGGCGTTACCCTTTTGCTCAAACGGCAACTCAATATTGAGGCCAATACTGGGCGACTTACCCGCAAACGCACCTTTGTTAGCAGCCTCCATAATGCCAGGGCCACCGCCTGAAATCACGCTGAAGCCTGCATCAGATAACTGGCGGGCAATTTCTTCGGTGAGTTGGTAATACTGGGTATCTGGCTTGGTACGTGCGCTGCCAAAGATAGAGACCGCTGGCGTGATTTGCTTAAGCCGCTCGGTCGCATCCACGAATTCTGCCATAATCTCAAACGCATGCCATGACTCATGCGAGGTGCCCTCGCTTTCAGGCAACGCCTGATTAGGCATTTTGGGAAGTTTTTTAGTAGTAAATATCGACATAAGGGATGCCCAAATCAAGATGAAAACGTTGTTATTAGTGGATGGCTCGTCTTACCTGTATCGCGCATTTCACGCCATGCCAGATTTGCGCAATAAAGCCAATGAGCCAACGGGCGCGATACAAGGTGTGCTCAATATGCTACGCCGTTTGCACAAAGATTACCCAGCGGATTATAGCGCGTGTATTTTTGATGCCAAAGGCAAAACCTTCCGCGACGATATTTACCCCGAATATAAAGCCAACCGCGCCGCAATGCCCGACGACTTACGACCACAGATCGCACCGCTGCACGAGGCCATCAAAGCCATGGGCTGGCCGCTGATTGTTGAAGAAGGTGTGGAGGCTGACGATGTGATTGGTGCATTGGCCAAACAGGCGGAACGAGAAGGCGTGCGCGTGATTATTTCCACGGGCGACAAAGACATCTCGCAACTGGTGAATGAGCATGTCACCGTCGTCAACACCATGCGCGATGCGTTCAGAAAAACCGATGAAGTGCTGGATGTCGCAGGCGTAGAAAACAAATTTGGCATACCGCCCAGCCTGATGATTGATTACCTGGTATTGATTGGCGACACCTCAGACAACGTGCCGGGTGTAGAAAAAGTCGGGCCAAAAACCGCCGTCAAATGGCTCAAGCAATATGGTTCTTTAGATAATATTGTTGCCCATGCCGATGAAATTACAGGCGTGGTCGGTGAAAATCTGCGCAAGGCTCTGCCATGGCTACCAACCGCGCGTGAGCTCATTACCATACGCTGCGATGTCGGCATACAGGAGAGCCTGACTGACCTTGCCACGCAGCCACAAGACAAAGCCAAGCTCGCTGAATTATTCGACCGTTTTGATTTCAAGACCTGGCGGCGCGAGTTGGATTTGCCTGCCGCACCAACCAATAAGCCGACTGCGACAACACCAACCCATGCATCTGCTGACTTATTCGCTGCCGCCGCGGTGCATACTCGCAATTACGAGACGATTCTTAGCGAACAAGATTTAAGCAAATGGCTGGATAAAATCAGCCAAGCTGAACTCGTCTGTTTCGATACCGAAACCACATCCCTAGACCCGATGACCGCCAAGTTAGTCGGTATGTCGTTCGCCATCACTGCGGGCGAAGCAGCCTACTTGCCGCTTAAACATGACTACCCTGGTGCGCCAGACCAATTGCCGTTTGAAGCCACATTAGCGCGAATCAAACCCTTGCTGGAAAACCCCACCATTAAAAAGGTCGGGCAAAACCTTAAGTACGATAAACATGTACTCGCCAACCTGAATATTGAATTAAACGGCATTGCCCACGATACCCTGCTGCAATCCTATGTACTGGAAAGTCACCGCAGCCATGGCATGGACGACCTTGCCATGCGACATCTTGGTGTAAAAACCATCACCTACGAAGAAATCGCAGGCAAAGGCGCAAAGTCGGTTGGTTTCTCACAAGTTGCGCTGGAGCAAGCCAGCGAATACGCGGCTGAAGACGCCGACATCACACTGCAATTACATGAAAATTTGTATCCTCAAATTAAGCCTGATACCAAACTGGAATTCATTTATAGCCAGATTGAAATGCCCTCAATGGAGATTTTATTCGCCATCGAACGCAACGGCGTGCTGATAGACAGCAATATGCTGAATAGGCAAAGCAACGAAATCGGCCTGAAGTTGATGGAACTTGAAAAACAGGCATATGAACTAGCCGGCCAGCCATTTAACTTAGGCTCACCTAAACAGTTACAGGAAATATTGTTCGGCAAACTAGGCATCAAACCTACCAAGAAAACACCCAGCGGCGCGCCATCTACCGATGAAGATGTGTTGCAGGAGTTAGCACTGGATCACCCTCTACCCAAAGTGCTGCTGGAATATCGCGGATTAGCCAAACTCAAATCCACCTATACCGATAAGCTACCCAAAATGATTAACGCGCAAACTGGTCGCGTGCACACCAGCTACAACCAGGCGGTGGCAATCACAGGCAGATTGGCAAGCTCAGACCCCAATTTGCAAAATATTCCAGTACGCAGCACCGAAGGCCGTCGTATCCGCGAAGCCTTTATTGCGCCAGCAGGCAGCGTGATTGTTTCTGCCGACTACTCGCAAATTGAACTACGCATCATGGCGCATTTGTCGCAGGATGAAGGCATGCTGCAGGCCTTCGCCAAGAATGAAGACATCCACCGCGCCACCGCCGCCGAGATTTTTGGCGTTGAGCGCGAAACCGTCAGCAACGAACAGCGCCGCTATGCCAAAGTCATCAATTTTGGCCTGATTTATGGCATGAGTGCCTTCGGTTTAGCACAAACCCTGAATATTGAACGCAGCGCCGCAGCCACCTATATTGAGCGCTACTTCGCCCGCTACCCAGGGGTGCGGCAATACATGCAAAACACGCGCGAAATCGCTAAACAGAATGGCTATGTGGAAACCTACTTCGGCCGCCGTTTATGGGTGCCAGAAATCAACAGCCCCAACGGCATGAGGAGAGCAGGCGCCGAACGCGCCGCCATCAACGCCCCCATGCAAGGCACCGCCGCCGACCTGATTAAAATCGCGATGATTGCAGTACAAAACTGGTTAGTCGGCGAAAAACTAGCAACCAAATTGATTATGCAGGTACACGATGAACTGGTGCTTGAAGTGCCAGAGAGCGAGTTGGAATTGGTTAAATCAACACTACCCGAGTTGATGCAAAATGTGGCGAAGCTTGATGTGCCTTTGTTGGCAGAAGTAGGCGTTGGTAGTAACTGGGAAAGCGCACATTAGAGACACGCTTCATATACTAAATTAGTTAAGGATTTGGCTTGTTATCAAGTGGTATGGGCTTCTGATTCTCAGAATCCTTACCAAGCTCATCCAAATAAACTTCAATATCCCACTCACAGCCACCACAGCCGCTAAGCGCCCCAGTCCACCGCGAGATGGCATCTTTATCTTTACCCTGCAAAAATAGCTCGCGGATTTGATTGCGTCGGGTGCCACTGCAGTGGCACATGACTTCGTTTTCAGGGTTGTCTTTACCAGCAGTCATGACAGGAGATTTTGTGGCATATGTTTTAAGCGTCTATTTTATAATCATTCCCTCACTAGACAGCGTTATTTGATTATTATTCATTATGCAAAACTTTGGCATCTATATCATCGGCGATGAAATTCTCTCTGGCAAACGTCAGGACAAGCATTTAACACAAGCCATCAGCATTTTAAAAGCACGTGGATTGACGCTGGCATGGGCTGAATATCTGGCGGATGACCCAAGGCGGTTGACCGAGCATTTCAGTCGCAGCCTGGCGAGCAGCGATATTGTGTTTAGTTTTGGTGGCATAGGCGCAACCCCTGATGATTTCACCCGGCAATCAGCGGCAGCGGCGGCCAATTTGCCTATTGAACGACATGCAGGCGCGGTGGCAGAAATTGAAGCGCGGTTTGGCGAATCGGCTTATCCTAATCGGGTACTGATGGCGGATTTTCCTGCAGGAGTGAACTTGATCCCTAACCCAATCAATCGGGTTGCAGGGTTTTCGCTGGGATTGAATCCAGCGCAAGCAACGCATCACTTCCTGCCTGGCTTTCCCGAAATGGCGCACCCGATGATGGAATGGGTGCTGGATACATACTACAGCCAGTATTTTCATCAGCAAACCATGGTGGAAGCTTCGATTTTGGTCACGGCAACTGAGAGCCAGTTGCTTGCTATCATGCAAGACATCGTAGTGCGCTACCCAGCACTCAAGCTATTCAGCTTGCCGAAATTAACTGAAATCCGCCAGGTAGAACTGGGTGTTAAAGGTGGAGAAAACATAGTATTGCAAGCTATTGAGGAAATTAAAGCATTAGTCACTGCGGCTGGATTTCCATGGAGTGAAATTAGTAATTGATTTCGCCGAGTATATTCCTGCTATTGTTTAATTCATCATCATTAAAAGTAATCTGAATCTCTAGTTCTCCGTCAGTCAATTTGCGTATAAAATAGGCAACTTTTCCACAGTCACCACAAAAGTCATCGCAAAGAAGCAATCTAGTGCAAATCGGCCCTTACAAATTAAAGAATAACCTGGTGGTCGCGCCCATGGCTGGTGTGACTGATCGGCCTTTTCGCATTCTGTGCAAAAAACTGGGGGCTGGGCTGGCGGTTTCTGAAATGGTCACGTCCAATTCATTGCTATACGGCAGCGCAAAAACCCTGCGCCGTGCCAACCATGAAGGCGAAGCCGACCCTATTTCGGTGCAGATTGCAGGTGCCGACCCCAAAATGATGGCGGAAGCAGCGCGTTACAACGTAGATAACGGTGCGCAGATCATTGACATCAACATGGGTTGCCCAGCCAAGAAAATCTGTAATGTCATGGCGGGCTCGGCATTGCTAAAAGACGAACCACTGGTATCGCAAATACTTAAAGCTGTGGTCAATGCCGTGGATGTTCCAGTCACGCTTAAGATTCGTACTGGCTGGGATAAACAGAACCGTAATGCGGTGGCTGTAGCCAAAATGGCAGAAGATATTGGTATCCAGGCTTTAGCCATGCATGGCCGTACCCGTGCTTGCCTGTATATGGGTGATGCTGAATACGAAACAATTGCTGCTGTAAAACAAGCAATCAAGATTCCCTTGATTGCCAATGGCGACATCACCACCCCTGAAAAAGCCAAGTATGTACTGGATTACACGGGTGCTGATGCGGTCATGATAGGCCGCGCTGCACAAGGCCGCCCCTGGATATTCCGCGAGATTGCGCACTACCTGGCCACTGGCGAGCACATGTTGCCGCCTGAAGTATCAGAAATCCACAGTGTCATGCTTGAGCATGTGAACGATTTGTACGGATTTTATGGTGAGTTGGCTGGCATGCGTGTTGCCAGAAAGCATATCTCCTGGTACACCAAGGGGCTGAAAGACTCTGCGAATTTCCGCCACATGATGAACCAGCTGCAAACGATAGACGAACAACAAGCTGCAATAAATGCATTTTTTGAACAGTTGAAACAACAGAACCAGCATTTGCAATATGCTGAAGACACAGACGAAGCACTGGCCGAAGCGCTGGCAGCCTAGCAAAACAGTACGACCCAGGGATAAAATAAAAATGAGCAATCAACAAATAGGCGAGTGTGTTCGTGCAGCTTTGGACGAATACTTTAAAGACCTTGATGGACAACCGCCGCATGCCGTCTACGACATGGTGCTGCAATGTGTAGAAAAACCGTTGCTGGAATACGTACTTAACCGTGCGGGTGGCAATCAGAGCAAAACAGCAGACATACTGGGTTTGAACCGCAACACCCTGCGCAAAAAACTTCAGCAGCACAACATTCAGTAACGCTACCTAGACACTCTCCAACTCAACCTTTCGATAAGTTTTCCCATATGGCTATCAAGCGCGCGCTCATTAGTGTTTCCGATAAACAAGGCATACTCGAGTTTGCAAAAGACCTAAGCAGCTTTGGCGTAGAGATACTTTCTACCGGCGGCACTGCAAAACTATTCCGTGATCACAACATTCCTGTTATCGAAGTTAGTGATTACACTGGCTTCCCTGAAATGCTGGATGGACGCGTGAAAACGCTGCATCCTAAAGTACATGGCGGCATTTTGGGTAGGCGCGATCTACCTGAGCATGTCGCGGCCATGACTGATGCTGCAATCCCTAATATCGATATGGTCGTAGTTAATCTTTACCCGTTTGAAGCTACAGTTGCCAAAGCTGACTGTACGCTAGAAGACGCTATTGAAAACATCGACATAGGCGGCCCAGCCATGGTGCGCTCCGCAGCGAAAAACTGGAAGGATGTCGCAGTGCTCACAGATGCTACGCAATATGCCAGTGTCATCGCTGAAATGAAAAGCACGGGTGGCGCGACCAGCCAGGCAACACGCTTTGCACTATCAATAGCCGCATTCAACCGTATCAGTAATTACGATGCTGCCATTAGCGATTATTTATCATCGTTTAATGCCGATGGTACACGCAATGATTTTCCAGCCCAAACCAATAGTCGCTTCGTCAAACTACAAGATCTACGCTATGGCGAGAACCCGCACCAGCAGGCTGCGTTTTATCGTGACCTTTATCCCGCACCTGGCTCTCTGGTCACAGCAGAACAACTGCAAGGCAAAGAACTTTCATATAACAATATCGCCGATGCCGATGCTGCCTGGGAATGCGTTAAATCTTTTGACAGCACACTCAATACTGCCGCCTGCGTCATCGTCAAACATGCCAACCCATGCGGCGTAGCCGTCGGCATCAATGCGCTGGAAGCCTATAGCAAAGCCTTCAAGACTGATCCGACCTCAGCTTTCGGCGGCATTATCGCATTCAATGCAACGGTAGATGCAGCCGCAGCCGAAGCCGTCGCCAAGCAATTCGTAGAAGTGCTGATTGCGCCTGACTTTACTGCAGATGCCCTGGCTATTTTCAAGGCTAAAGCCAATGTGCGGGTACTGAAGATTGCCCTGCCTGCTGGCGGTGAAACTGCCTGGCAGAAAGGCCGTAACTCGCACGATAGCAAACGCGTGGGTTCAGGCCTGTTGATTCAGACCGCGGATAACCATGAAATCAGCATGAGCGATCTCAAGATTGTCACCAAAAAACAACCAACACCAGAGCAATTACAAGACCTGCTGTTTGCCTGGCGCGTAGCCAAATATGTGAA
>Ga0066798_10000604_pt1 | contig 17824 bp, 16 predicted proteins | sample PersoiDNA2013203_FD_70961 | JGI IMG/M metagenome (GOLD analysis project Ga0066798, IMG submission 70961) | Permafrost soil microbial communities from the Arctic, to analyse light accelerated degradation of dissolved organic matter (DOM) -... | ecosystem: Environmental > Terrestrial > Soil >... | reverse complement strand
CTACACCTTCGCCGAGGCCACCTGGTCGCAGAAACTGCCCGACTGGCTGGGCTCGCACGCCCGCTGTTTTGCTTTTTTCGGCGGCACATCGCAGATCCTGGTGCCCGATAATCTGCGCAGCGGCGTCACCAAGGCGCATCGCTACGAGCCGGATATCAACCCCAGTTACCGCGATCTCGCCGAGCATTACGGCGTAGCCGTGCTGCCCGCGCGCTCGCGTAAACCCAAGGACAAAGCCAAGGTTGAAGTCGGCGTACAGGTCGTCGAGCGGTGGATACTGGCGGTGCTGTGCAACCGCCAGTTCTTCTCCTTGGGCGAACTCAACACAGCCATCGCGCTGCTGCTGGATCGCCTCAATCAGAAGCCCTTCAAGAAACTGCCCGGCTCACGCCGCTCGGCCTTCGAGACCCTCGACCAACCCGCGCTGCAACCGCTACCAGAACATCCGTATGTCTACGCCGAATGGAAAAAGGTGCGGGTGCACATCGACTACCACGTGGAGGTCGACGGCCATTACTACTCGGTGCCGTACCAGCTGGTGAAGCACCAACTCGAAGTGCGGCTAACCGCTAAGACCGTCGAGTGCTTCCACGCCAACCAGCGGGTGGCCAGCCATCTGCGCTCGCCGCACAAAGGCCGCCACACCACCCAAACCGAGCACATGCCCAAAAGTCACCGCGAACATGCCGAATGGACGCCGCAGCGACTGATCCACTGGGCTGAGCAGACCGGGCCGAACACCGCTGGTGTCATCGCTCATATCCTCGAACGCCGAATCCATCCGCAGCACGGCTTCCGCGCCTGCCTGGGGATCCTGCGCCTGAGCAAACAGCACGGCGAAGAGCGGCTGGAAGCCGCTTGCCAGCGAGCGCTGGCACTGGGCGCGTGCAGCTACAAAAGCTTGGAATCGATCCTGCGCCAAGGGCTGGAACGGCTGCCGCTTGCCCAGCAAAACCTGCCGTTACTACCCGAAGAACACATCAATCTGCGCGGCCCTGGCTACTACCACTGACCTGAAAAAGGAGCACCAAAATGCTGCCCAACCCGACACTCGACAAGCTACAAACCCTGCGCCTGCACGGCATGATCAAGGCGCTTGGCGAACAACACGCAACGCCTGACATCAACGATCTCAGCTTCGACGAACGCCTCGGTCTGATGGTCGACCGCGAGCTGACCGAGCGCGAAGACGCACGCCTGACTACTCGCCTCAAGGCCGCACGACTGCGCCATAACGCCTGTCTGGAAGACATCGACTACCGCAGTCCACGTGGTCTGGACAAGGCGTTGATCCTGCAACTGGGCAGCGGCCAATGGCTGCGCGATGGCCTGAACCTGATCATCGGCGGGCCAACAGGCGTAGGCAAAACCTGGCTCGCCTGCGCGCTGGCCCACAAGGCCTGCCGCGACGGTTACAGCGTGCGTTATCTGCGCTTGCCACGCTTGATGGAAGAACTAGGCCTGGCCCACGGCGACGGTCGCTTCGCGAAACTGATGGCGGGCTATGCCAAGACCGACTTGCTGATCCTGGACGACTGGGGCCTGGCACCGTTTAGCGCTCAACAACGGCGCGACATGCTGGAACTGCTGGACGACCGCTACGGGAACCGCTCGACGCTGGTGACCAGCCAAATGCCGGTGGACAAATGGCATGCGCTGATCGGCGATCCAACCTTGGGCGATGCGATCCTCGACCGGCTGGTGCACAACGCTTATCGGATCGAACTGAAGGGCGAATCGATGCGCAGACGCGCAACGAAATTGACGGCGACAGAGACTTCAGACTAACAATGCAAACCTGCGTCGCTGCGCTCCGACTGCCCGGCCGGATGACCGTGGAATAGGTGGCCGGATGTTGGTGGACTGAGTGGCCGGATGGCGTGGAATGCGCAGTCTGAAGTAGGCAGACGTTTTTAACCCCCCGTTGCTTCAGGCTTTCAAAAAACGTCGATTCAATCGAAAATCAGGTCTTTGTTTCGCCCAATTCCTCCTTTTTCTGCGAACAAGCGCTTTTCAGCGCTCATTCTGCACATTACAGGCGCACCTCTCCTGCATTCAGCAATCGCTTTCGCATCATCCACAGGTTGGACAGCGCAAACAGCGTGGTCTGTTGCGCAGTGTTTTTCAGCAGGCCTCGGAAGCGTACTTTCGTATAACCAAACTGGCGCTTGATCACTCGAAACGGATGCTCAACCTTGGCGCGCAGTTGAGCTTTCGCGTATTCGATTTTGCGACGCATGCGCCCGATCAGGCTTTTCTTTGCATGCTTTTTATAACTGCTGGGCCTCGCTGCAATCGACCATATCATTTGGCGATTTTGATGCTCGGGACGCTTTTCGACACCGGTATAACCCGCGTCGCCAGAGACGTAAGTTTCTTCTCCGTGTAGTAACTGATCGACCTGAGTTACGTCCGCTACATTCGCCGCCGTGCCCACCACGCTATGCACCAAACCGGATTCGGCATCGACACCGATGTGCGCTTTCATCCCGAAGAAATATTGATTTCCTTTCTTCGTCTGATGCATCTCAGGGTCACGTTTTCCGTCCTTGTTCTTGGTCGAACTCGGCGCATGAATAATCGTTGCATCGACCACGGTGCCTTGGCGCAGCAACAAACCACGGTCGCCCAAATAGCCATTGATGACCTGCAAAATCCCACCGGCCAGCTCATGTTTTTCCAGCAGTCGGCGGAAATTGAGGATCGTGGTTTCGTCCGGAATCCGATCCAGGTGCAGTCCTGCAAACTGTCGCAGGATCGTAGTTTCGTAGAGCGATTCTTCCATGGCCGGATCGCTGTAGCCGAACCAGTTTTGCATCAGATGAACCCGCAACATCGCCATCAACGGATAGGCCGGGCGACCACCTTCGCCCTTTGGATAGTGTGGCTCGATCAGTTTGACCAAGCCATTCCAGGGCACGACCTGATCCATCTCGATCAGGAAGCGTTCACGGCGGGTTTGTTTGCGTTTGCCAGCGTATTCGGCGTCAGCGAAGGACATCTGCTTCATCGGGACTCAACCGTTCAGTGCTTGGGACTGGCGTATTTCACCAGATTTGGAAGTCTTTTTCAGAGTTTCCTTAAACGGCGGAGTCAGCGACACCGTCTGAATTGGGAGCGCATGACTGCGCTGGCCCGGCTGTTCATACCCTATCCACGAGAGCTAACTATGCATCCTTATCCCATAACCCGCTTCGGCGTCAAAACCCAAGGCAGGAGCCGTATGCGGTAATTCCGCACGTACGGATCTGTGCGGGGGGTGGCAGGTGACTGCCATTCCTACCGCGACCGTTACACCGGTGTAGACAAGCGTCCCGAACATCAGGGTCGCCAGATGATCTGGTCGATTGCCGCTCGGCCCAGCAGCTATAAACAGCATGCGAAAACGAGTTTGATCGGTCGCCTGCGCCGCAAGATCGAATATGCGAAAGCGCAAGTGCGGGCCAAGGTTGAGCATCCGTTTCGAGTGATCAAGCGCCAGTTTGGCTATACGAAAGTGCGCTTTCGTGGTCTGGCGAAAAACATCGCTCAGCAGACGACGTTGTTCGCGTTGTCGAACCTGTGGATGGTGCGAAAGCGATTGTTGAATGCAGGAGAGGTGCGCCTGTAATGCGGGCTAATCGCCCTGAAACAGCGCGATTAGAGGAAAAATCATGAATTAAAAAGTGGAACGGTTTGATTTCCGACCGAATCAGCGTTTTTTGAACATCACGCAGCGAGGGCATCAAAAATCGGTGGGTACTTCAGACCTTCCCTGGCTATTTCGCGCTGACTGAGATTCTGATATTGCCCGACCTGAATCGTGGCGCGTTCTTCAATGCTGAGTTCGGTATATGACATGGCGGCACCTTACCTGAGGTGAGGTGTTGCACTCACTTTTTGCGGCCGCCGACCTTTAAAAACGCAATTATAAGATTATTCAGCTGATTTTTTTATTATATTTTCTCGATAATCAAAAAACTGAGAGAACAGCCGTTGAAGAGGCGAAATAGTTGAGTATTCCTCCACGGTATAACCACTTACTGCACGCAGTTGCTCGTTGTGGCAAATACTATTTAAAACATGGAGGGTGGGTGGTTCATCGGCCTCGATGCTTAATCTGTCGACTGTAATGGACATCAATAGCTCCTCGGATACGGGTTGGAGCATTCTCTTTTCAAGCTCAACGTAGCGACGCATAAAATCGCGGTGATCGCGAGCGCGTACAGCACTATTGAATACTACATTTACAGTTGCAAGGCAGACTAGCCCTGCGGATGCCCAAAGGGCTAGGATTTGCGCCCTCTCCCCCTGAAGAACGCCTACAAACGCCGTCGATCCAAACACGACCGACGCTATACTGGATGTCCGGGAGAGGCGGTTAAAAAAGGCACGTCTATATTGATGATATCGGCATGATCTGCAGATACCGAAAAACATAGTCTCCCAACGCCTATCGAGATCAATGTCGTCAGTCATTACCGTTTCCTCGGTCCGGGATCCTTTGGGGGGAACGTATCTACCCCCTCAGGAGACCCTCTTTATTTGTAGCCTTCCAAAGCCGGGCGGCGATTTACGTGAGTCGGTTGTTCATGGATGCTGTCGCTGTTTTTGCTATCCGATTTATGGCCATTTTCATCGTTGTTTACTGTCAATTTCTGGCTACCTGAATGAACGTTTTTTGCTGATAACAGCATCGGTGTAGTGACCTTCTCTGGCCTTAAAAATGCCGAGTAAGGCATTTTGTCCTAGAGGGCGCGGTCGCCCACGGGCCAACCGATTGGTTTAAGACTAGCGACGTCATACTTTACGAGTACGGCGCTGATTTCACCGACCTATAAGTCGAAAGGCAGCCCTGCAAAATGTGGCTACCGCCGTATTACTGATACAGCTTGTCGACTTACAGCAGGTTCGAATCCGCTCAAATCTCCCTAGTAGTGAGGTTTGCCTGCAATGAGGCCATTACAGGCATTGGAGAATCAACCCGCCAACAGCCAGGCTCCGGTCGCCGCCGAAGCCGCACCCGCCATACGAATCAACGGTGCAGCGGCCTTAGGCAAGAAGCGAACCACCGCATAACCTGCTGCATGCAACGCCGCCGTTGCCGCCACAAACCCTGCGGCATACGCCCAAGGGTTCGACATGTCCGGCAGCTCCAAGCCATGGGCCACACCATGGAACAATGCGAACAACGCTGTCGCCGCAACAGCGACGCTCAACGGCGGACGCACTACCAGCGCGACCGCCAGGCCCAGTGCCAGCACTGAGGCGGCAATTCCGTTTTCCAGCGCTGGCAGATTTAACCCTTCAAAACCCAACAACCCTCCGATTAGCATCGTACCGACGAAAGTGCAGGGCAGCGCCCAACGAGCGGCGCCTTTCTGTTGCGCTGCCCACAGCCCCACCGCGACCATCGCGAGCAAATGATCAAGGCCGCCAATCGGGTGGCTGATGCCGGCGATCAAACCATTCTCGTCGTGACCTGGATGGGCGAAGGCAATAGCCGGGGTCAGCAGCAGCGCCAGGGTGCCCAGAATGTGTTTAAGTGTCATAAGTAAGCTTCCTCGTAGATTATGCTCGATTGCGCTCAGGATGCGTTCAGCAGCCCCTGACGTTCGATGAAGGCAATGATTGCTTCCAGGCCCATACCGGTTTTCTGGTTACTGAAAACGTATGGCTTGCCGTTGCGCATGCGTTTGGTGTCGCTGTCCATTAACTCCAGCGATGCGCCCACCAATGGCGCGAGGTCGATCTTGTTGATCACCAACAAATCGGATTTGCAAATTCCCGGCCCGCCCTTGCGAGGCAGCTTGTCGCCGGCCGAAACGTCGATCACGTAGATGGTCAGGTCGGACAGTTCCGGGCTGAACGTCGCCGACAGGTTGTCCCCACCGGACTCCACCAGAATCAGGTCCAGTCCTGGGAAGCGGCGCTTGAGTAGGTCGACCGCTTCGAGATTGATCGAAGCGTCTTCACGGATCGCCGTGTGGGGGCAGCCACCGGTTTCCACGCCGATGATGCGTTCCGGCGGAAGAGCTTCGTTGAACATCAGAAAGTCGGCGTCTTCGCGGGTGTAAATGTCGTTGGTCACGACCGCCAGGTTGTAGCGGTCGCGCAGGGACAGGCACAGTGCCAGGCACAGGGCGGTTTTACCGGAGCCGACGGGCCCGCCGATGCCGACGCGCAGAGGTTGTGTGTTCATGTGTGAGTCTCCAAAATAACAGGTCCTAGGAACGGAACAAGCGACTGTACTGGCGCTCATGGGCCATGCCCGCCAGGGACAGCCCGAAAGCGGCGCTGCCATAGTGCGCTGGATTGATTCGAGTAGCGTTCTGCTGAGCTTCTTGCAGTAAGGGCAGCAGTAGACTGGTGAGGCGTTGGGCGGCTTGCTGGCCCAGGGGCAGAGTTTTCATCAGCACCGCCAGTTGGTTTTCCAACCAACTCCAAAGCCATGCAGACAAGGCATCTTGCGGATTTACCCCCCAGGCCCGGGCAGCCAATGCCCAACCGAGGGCCAGATGCGGTTCGGGGTTTTGTTTGAGAAAGAGCCGGGCTGGTGCATCCAACTCCGGCAAACCGTCGAGCAGTTGCTGCAACGAATAGCCCATTTGCTGGCTTTCCCGATGCAACTCGCGGGTTTCCCGGCTGGCGCGATGTTCTTCGCAGTATTGCAACAATTCGGTCCAACTTTCTTCTACTGCGGCCATGCAATGGGCGAGCAACAACGGCGCTTCGAACCGTGCGAGATTCAGTAGCAGTTGATCGCTGATCCAGCGTCGGGCGCTGTCGGCATCTTTGACGCAACCGTTATCCACCGCCATTTCCAGACCCTGAGAATAGCTGTAACCGCCAATTGGCAACTGCGGGCTGGCCAGCCGTAGCAGTGCCCAGGCCAGATTCATAACTGCACGCCAAATTGATGCAGTTTCGGTGGGTAGTTGAAATCTTCGTCGCCGTGCCGTGAGTGGTGATAGCCACCACCATAGGCGCCGTGTTCCGGCTGGAACGGGGCTTCAATATTTTTGACCTTGGCATCAAGCTGTTCGAGCATGGCCTTGAGTACGTAGTCGTCGAGCAGGCGTAGCCAGCCGTCACCGACTTGCAGGGCGACGTGGCGATTACCCAGGTGATAGGCCGCGCGGGTCAGTTCGAAAGTATTGGCGCACGTAACGTGCAGCAGTTGTTCAGGACGGGCGCAAACGCGCACAATGCGCCCGTCTTCAGCCTGTAGGCATTCGCTGTCATACAGGGGCGGCTGACCGTGTTCCAAGAACAACCTGACGTCTTCACCCTCAGCACTGAAACAGAGTAAACGACTTTTGCTTCGGGCTTCGAAGGTCAGGTGCAGCTCGACGGCCCAGATGGGTTGAGGGTCAATTTTTCGATGAATTACCAGCATTGGAGATTCTCCTATAATGGACAACGCTTAGGCTAATCTAGAGTGATGAAGCCCCTCACCGGGAAGGACTGCTCTTCACTGCGAGTATTTTTTTGCTGCCTCAGAACAGAAAGTATCGTTGCGCCATCGGCAGGTTCTCGGCCGGCTCACACCACAACAGCACTCCATCGATCGTGACCTGATAGGTCTGCGGGTCGACATCGATGTTCGGTAGGTAGTCGTTATGAATCAGGTCAGTTTTCTGCACATCCCGGCAGCCTTTGACCACCACGATTTTCTTCTTCAACCCCAAGGTTTCTGGCAGACCAGCGTCCTGGGCTGCCTGGCTGATGAAGGTCAGGCTGGTTGCATGCAGGGAGCTACCATAGCTGGCGAACATGGGGCGGTAGTGCACCGGTTGTGGCGTCGGAATCGAGCCGTTGATGTCGCCGATCAAGCTACCCGCGATGGCCCCTCCCTTGATAATCAAGGTCGGTTTAATGCCGAAGAACGCCGGGCGCCAGAGCACCAAATCCGCCCATTTTCCAACTTCGATTGAACCCACTTCATGGCTGATGCCGTGGGCAATCGCCGGGTTGATGGTGTACTTGGCGATGTAGCGTTTGGCACGAAAGTTGTCATTGTCTTTGCCGTCGCCCGGTAGCGGACCACGCTGCTTTTTCATTTTGTCGGCGGTCTGCCAGGCGCGGGTGATGACTTCAGCAACCCGGCCCATCGCTTGACTATCGGAGCTGATCATCGAGAACGCACCGAGGTCATGCAGGATGTCTTCGGCGGCAATTGTCTCACGGCGGATTCGGCTTTCCGCAAAGGCTACGTCTTCGGGAATGCTTGGGTCCAAGTTGTGGGCGATCATTACCATGTCCAGGTGTTCGTCGACGGTGTTGACGGTAAATGGCGAGGTCGGGTTGGTGGAGCTCGGCAGCACGTAGGCAAGACCACAGGTCTTGATGATGTCCGGGGCGTGGCCGCCGCCGGCACCTTCGGTGTGATAGGAGTGGATGGTGCGGCCCTTGAACGCGGCGATGGTGCTTTCCACGAAACCGGATTCATTAAGGGTGTCGGCGTGGATCGCTACCACCACGTCGTACTGATCGGCCACTGTCAGGCAGTTGTCTATGCTTGCCGGAGTGGCGCCCCAGTCTTCGTGCAGCTTGAAGCCTATGGCACCGGCCTTGATCTGCTCGATCAACGGCTCTGGAACGCTAGCGCTCCCCTTGCCGAGGAGGCCGATATTCATCGGGAGGACATCGGTGGCCTGGAGCATACGTGCCAAGTGCCATGGACCGGGAGTGCAGTTGGTGGCGTTGCTGCCCGTCGCTGGACCGGTGCCCCCGCCGATCATCGTGGTGAGGCCACTCATCAGTGCTTCTTCAATCTGCTGCGGGCAGATGAAATGAATGTGGGTGTCGATACCGCCAGCCGTGAGGATCATGCCTTCACCGGCGATGACTTCGGTGCTGGCACCGACCATGATGGTCACGTTTGGTTGGACATCCGGGTTGCCGGCCTTGCCGATACCGGCGATGCGCCCGTCCTTGAGGCCCACGTCGGCCTTGACGATGCCCCAGTGATCAATTATCAGGACATTTGTGATCAGGGTGTCGACAACTTCGGCAGCCAGCAGTTGGCTTTGGCCCATTCCATCGCGGATGGCTTTTCCTCCACCGAATGTCACTTCTTCGCCGTAGGTAGTGAAGTCTTTTTCCACTTCGACCCACAGTTCGGTATCGGCCAAGCGGACCTTGTCGCCGACAGTGGGGCCGAACATTTCGGCATAGGCTTTGCGGGAGGTTTTCATTGGAACTCCTTGCTCAAACATATTGTGGCGAGGGTCATTCCCCCGTACGACGCGCGTCGCGTTCGAGTGCAATGCGGTTGATGAGTCCTATCTGTCAGGTTTACGACCGCTGTGCGGTTGAACGGGTGACAGGCCCTTTGCTATAGTGATTTGTGTCAATCCAGATCTCCCATGATTAGCCCGGCAAAACCGAATACCCGGCGATTCCCGGAAAAGTCCACCAGCTCGACTTCACGGCGCTGCCCAGGCTCGAAGCGCACGGCTGTGCCTGCCGGGATGTTCAGGCGCATGCCGCGGCTGGCGGCCCGGTCGAAGGTCAAGGCTTTATTTATTTCAAAAAAGTGGTAATGGGAGCCGACTTGAATCGGCCGGTCGCCGCTGTTGGCTACCTTCAGGCTGATGGTACGGCGGCCGACGTTGAGTTCTATGTCGCCAGGTTGGGTTTGGTATTCACCGGGAATCATTAATAGGTTCCTTGAAGAGTTCTGTGGTGGAGGTGTAGCGAGCGCAGTCAAATAACAGCCGGGCACGAAATGGAATGGGGTCCGCCAAGTTATCGTCAGGCAATCGGTTGGTGGACGGTGATCAGTTTGGTGCCGTCGGGGAATGTCGCTTCGACCTGGACCATCGGGATCATCTCCGGAATGCCTTCCATGACTTGTTCGCGGCTAAGCAGGGTGGTGCCGTAATGCATCAGATCGGCCACGGTCTCGCCATCACGTGCACCTTCCATCAGCGCTGCGGAGATGTAGGCTATTGTTTCCGGGTAATTGAGTATCACCCCACGAGCCAAACGCCGCTCAGCCACCAGGGCTGCAGTGAAGATCAAAAGCTTGTCTTTTTCGCGAGGGGTAAGGTCCATTGGGAGTCCTTGGAGGCTGATAAAAAAGTCTTCGATTTATAGGTTCGTGTTCAACTGTTCCATATTCTCAGCGAGACACCCTCGCGCCGCAGAAGCTCTGGACGCAACAGTCGCCACAAATCAATTAGCCAGTCCCGCGCTAACAACGCCTCACTGGCCAGGCATCGGGCGACTAACAGCCCCGGCAACTGGGTTAGATTCCCGCGCACCTCATTGGGCAGCGAACGACAAACCTCCAGTAGTTCGCCATCGATCTCACCAGTCACCAATAAGGTCGCAAACACCGGTTGACCATCCAAGCCGATCGCAGAATCGAGCAAGCCGTCATCTCCGACGATGCGTTGGCGTTCGTGCCAGAGCAATTTTCCGTCGCGGCGGACATCCAGTTGTGCATGAAAGTGTCCGAGGTCGAAACGCTCATCGCTGGCTGGGCGCCCCAGCGCCACAACATCCCAATAGAACAAACGGGCACTGCCTTCAAGGTCGATGGAGGTACTGATTTCTGCCTGGGCGCCGCTGAAGATAATGGTTTCTTGTGGCAGCCATTCAAGCGTGGCGCCGTCGGCAACTCGAAAATTGAATCGTTGATAAGCTGGTCGTGTCGAGCGATACCACTTGGCGGCGCCCGGACCGGTGAGTTGGGCCCAAGCATCAGCACCTACGTTAACGGTGATACTCAGCTGATCCCCGCCGGCAATCCCGCCCGGCAGATGAAGAATTATATGCTGGCAAACCTCTGGTCCTTCCTCATACATATGTTTTAGCACGCGCAGCGGGCCTTTATACCGGCGCAGAACCGGGCACGTACTATCACCAACTCGGGCGTAACTCAGTTCCAGTTCGGCATGCCAGTCGGGCGTAGATAGGATGCTAGGGTTAGGTATGTTCATATCATTCAATGATCATTATGAATGCGCGAAGTGAAAACTTCACATGCGCCGATACCATGCCGCGTTTCTTGCTTGCAACTGCTTTCATGGTAAGTCTCCGTAAAAAACAAAACGCAGAGTGACTCAGAAAATATCTAATAACTCGGCATGAGCAGAGGTGCTCGGTGTACTTTATATATAGTTGCGCTGCAATATCGACCAACCAAAGAGTAATTGTCTTTTTTTAGAATTACTAGGCTTGCTAAGTTAAAAAAACCAATTAATACTTTGGTATCACGAAACAAATGATTACGAAAACCTTAATTGGTAACTTAGCAACTCGAAACCACCGACTGTCTTTCGTAAGCTTGAGCCGTATGCGGGGAAACTCGCACGTACGGTTCTAAGGGGGCCCTGGATCAGTAATGATCCGGGGCTACCCAACAATTTGATGCCCGATGACCTCCCTGATGACCCTGTTCTGCTCAAGCAAATGTTGCTTGGCACTTAGCCGTCTGCAGGTAACGGCTGATGCATACCAGACTCATATCGTTGATCTGAAAGAACAGATCAAGTTGCTTCGCGACCGTTTATTCGGGCTTTTTTACAACTGGATTTCACATTGTTTCAGTGCATTGACCAGTCAACACAATAAGTTTATTTAGCGCCAATTTTTTTAACGCAAACCTCTGTGCCGTGTCCACCTGTTGAACGCCCCTCTTTTGCAGTGCGCATGTAGTAAGGTAAGTAATAAGATTTATGCAGCGTCGTTGTGTATGCGCCGTTGGCATCTTGATCATGGGAGACCAACGCCATGCCAACCCCTCGATCTGTCGGTGCTTCTTGACTGTCGTTGGCAAAATACATAGCCAAGGATTGCCCTTGCGCCGCAGCAAAACCGGAATAGGTGGTAAGTACTCCCTCTATATCCACGAGGAGCTTGAACTGGTAGGCACCAAAACTTTGCTTAAATTGGCTGGCTTGTTCATCGAGAGTGAGTGTCAAATCACCTTTAAAGTGGCCGTCATAGTTGTCGTAGCCGGTGCATGTGTAATTACCAATGATATGCAATGGGTCGGAGGGCTGCGCCGTGACATAGCTGGACAACGAAAAGGACATCAACAATGCCGCCGATATTTTCTTTTTCATCATTTATTGCTCCATTTTTATTTTTTCGCACAGAATATATTTCAATGCGGCACCGCTGCTTTGATCAATATATTTGTCGCGGTTTACAAAAAATCACACGCTCTGTAATTTGTTTTTTCGCGTTAAAAAACGCTAACCTATGATAGAAAAGGTTGGCCGTACTGATTAACGACGTACTAAATCTAAACCATAAGGTCTGTATGCTCATCATTTCTAGCCGGGGGCCTAGAGAACTGCACACGTCTGCGATCCTCCGTTGGAGCATTAAAATAGAACAGCCTTACACGGGTATGTGAAGTCGAGTCATGTAACGGTCGAGGTGGGTTCCAGTGTGCAGAGACATGGATGTATCGCTGTTTGAGCAAGCGCTCTTCATCTGGAGTCGTGCTGAAGTCTCCAACGATAAAACGGTTACACATAGCTTGAAGCTCTGTCGGAATGACGTAGTCTGAATGTAGTTCTTTATAAGGCACCAAGGGCACCCCTTTTTGCTTGGCCAACTCATACATGACCCGTAAGTACACCTGCGATAGTTCACCACGTACTTGACGTTTAATTTGCAAGGCTGCACAAATGCGTTTTCGAGAGGTTGTGGGCAGCACCTCGGTGGTCGGAGTGACTATCTCCAGCGCGTCGGCAGGCCAATCTTTAGCAAGCCACTGCGCCATAGCGTGCTGTGCATCGTGATAAATCGACGTGTCTTTTACATCCGCTGTCAAGGAAACTTCCAGCACTTGCATAGGGCTGACCAGCAAACACTCATTGGACACTGGGGGATAGCCGCCACCAATGTCTGAATGTGCGCCTGGGAGAGTGATTTCTGGATGATCGGGTTCAACGCCGGCCAAAGGGAAATTCGAACGCATTTCATCCCTAGCCGCCAAATGGAGCACATTGGGAAACAACTTTCGAGGCAGGTCGAGTTTGAGTCCGGGAGTTTTTTTGCACTGTACATAGCCCAACTTGCCCAGGCCACTAAGCGAGTTCACTGTGTCGAACAGTCCGATAAACCCGATCTGGACATCGTATTGATACTCACTTGTGAAGGTCTCATGAAATGACCTTTTTAGCAGTTTGAACAATGCCCCCAAGGGGCCATAAGAGCCGAGAGCTACCTCATTAGCAAAGTGTCTTGCTGCAGCGCCTCCTAGGCCGACACCGAAGATGTCGAGAGTCAGATTAGCAATTTTTTCGTTGGAGTTAGCCAGAGAGAATTTTAAGATGGATTTCGTCAATAGACGGAAAGCTTCGTCTACTTTGTCTAACACCTCTGTTTCATCGCTCCCCCCATTATTTTTGTTGCCTGAACGCGTGTTGAGATCCTCAATGTAGAGCATTTTAAAGACTTCGTGCCACGGATCAGATTTCTTGATGGGGTCTGTGGTGCGGTACAACTCGCTGAGCTTTTTGGCGTTCGACGGACCATTTTCGTAGCCTCTATCGGGCTCATCCATGTACTTAAAGCTGGCGCCGAGCTCTCTAAGCTTTATAGGATGAGTAGCACTACTTAGTAGTCCTAGGGGGCGATGATTCGCATTGCTCAGCGCACCTTCAAAAAACACACCAATACGTAAAGTGATACCCACGGATTTTTCTTGTTTCAACTCCTTTCTTTCTTCTCCAACCTCTTGTACAGGTACTGTGACGATAGAGTGGGGCAGTGTTGACGTGAGAGGACTTCCGACAACAACGATCGATGCTTCACCTTCAGTTAGTGTCGATGCCTTCCCTCTTGGGATCACCACGCTACCGTAGCTGACACCGTTCGTTACTCGTGCTGCGGAGAGCTTATCGAAAAGCATATTGGGAGAACTTTGGGGGATTACAGGCGAGCCACAGCAAGGACAACTGGCGATATAGTTCTTGCGAGCAACAAATTTTTTGGACATTGCCGGCCTCGATATCAGGGCAGTTAAGAAACCTAACAATGCACAGTCCCATTCTACGGCGCAATCAGAAAAGTCTGACATAAAGCAGGTAAAATACAACAAGTTGTGTCTGATACAACTTGACGCACGCCTAAAAAATCGTAGGATATTTCTCGCGCCAACTCTGATGACTGCGGCCGTTGCGGGTTGATCCGTGTTTCACATTGCGAAGTCATGGGTAAAGTTTTGCATAGCGATTGATACGCCGGAAATATCTAGCAAAATATGAGTGTCTGAGGCGAGGCGATATGCGCTCATCGTGCATCCATAGAAACGTCACAGCTATGGCGGATTACAACAGAAATAATTATCACTCTCCTCCAGTGCGTGAGCATCCGACTCAATGTCCAAGTAAACTATTTGAAGGCTGGCAGCATTAATAGATAAGAAACGTTGGCTTACGATATTCAGATCATAAATTGGCAGATTAGATTGAGTTGTCAGATGGTTAGTTATTCATTCGTAAACTACATAATCGGCTCAATTGATTCCTTTCATGCGGGCACAAGGGTTTTTACCAGCCACGAGACTCCTCTCCCTCTCCCTCATCTTGGTCCTGAAGGACGAGGGGGTATAGAAATCTGAGGCGATTCTGGACTCGAGATTTTGAAATGATCGTTGACACTGCCACAGTGTCAGCGGTGTTCATATATAAAAGAGGGGTGTACCAGTTTGGTCTTTGTGAAAGTCTAGGCTGAAAATTGGCCGGGCCTCTTATGTATCTACCCGCCAAAACTCCAAGGCCTGCTTAGAATCACCATCAATCAGGTCGACAGGCAGGGCAGAACGCTAACCAGGACCTTTCGATTGTTGAAGGGACTATCCTTGCGGCCTATTGTCGGGGCTTTGCTGCTGGCCGTGATCAAATACTGGGACGGATTTGTATGGCTATTGATGACTATCCATTCGATCATTTTTTCCGCGTCCAACGTGGCCTCTATATTTCTCAACCAGTAAAGGTTTGGCAACACGTTTGCTTTTCATCAATGGGAGAGTAGTAGTTGCCGGCCTTCGTCGGTAACGGGCGGTAGGCACCGATCGTTACTGATACGTAGCTGCCCCGATCAGCCGAACCAAGCGTGATAGCAGGCCTGGCCTGCTGCCCAAAGGAATCCGCTCAAGGGCACGAGTATGATGGTGGTGCCAAAAAAAAACGGGCGTTTTTTTGTATTTGCTTATGAGTCGGAAGATGGTGAATCTCAAGCATACCGATATGTTTTTATTTTGTTCAGTCGCTGGCGTCGGCTGAACAAAATGAAACTTGTTTTGTCTGTAATTGCGTAGGTTTTTGCGTTGTATACCACAGAGTAGAGCTTTTATCGCCCCTGTACAGCCGTCAACAGTACGGCAGCATCTGGGATGGGCATAGTGCGCTCGGAGTATAAAAAATGATAAATTCAAATTGGTACCCTCTTATCGGTGCTGGCTGCCTTTTCGTCGTGTTCCTGGTATTCATTGGGTGGAATTCCCATCCCAAAGGGGCTCGTGACTGGCCGCTTGGAGAGTGCTGATAACCGATGGCCGAAAGGCTACCTTGAGGCCCGCCCCTGGTGGGCTTCTTTGCCTTCCCTTCGTCAAAGATCTTTCGTGGCTGCCGCAGACACAGTTTCCTCCGATGTGGCGCTCGAAAGTGAAAACGGCGGGCGTGTAATTGAGCTTTTCGCTGGCATCTTCGGCAATGCCCCGGTAGGCATAGCCGCTCGTCGCAATGACCAGCACAAATTGCCTCTATGCACGATTATCCAATGACGGGATCAGCTCTGCGCGCGAGCATAATGATGTGTCTTCTCTAATGACGAAATGAGAGGCGGACTATCATGAATGAAAGCGAGCACTGGATAGTCAAATGCCAGGATACTGCGGACGGTAGCGGCGACGTCATCGTTGATTTACCTCCAGAATTGCTTGCCAAAATGGGGGTAGGAGTTGGGGACGATCTGATGATTATGGTAGCGAAAGGCGCAATAGAGCTGAAGCCTACGCATAGCACAACATCAGTGCGGCCCGTGTTTGCCGGAGTCCTGCGTGATAATGCGCATCGTGCTTACCGCATCCGGCTGGAGGCGTCTCTTCGTATTCCCTTAGACGCCTCAGATCAAGACATTCACGACATGATCGAAGCTGGCTTCGCGGCCAGCTTGATCAAGTCGCTTTGCGACGTTGGAACCATAAGTCCGGTAGAACGCGACAGAATCATTCCACTCAAAACGCTCAAAACAAAATTGGTCAGCCATCAGCGCTTAACGGTGGATGAGAGCGATCGACTGTTCCGCGTTGCACACATTACCGCCATGGCCGAGGTGATTTTCGGGGATGCTGGGAAGGCCAAACACTGGCTTTCCAAACCCAAATCCCGTTTTTCGGGCAAAAGTCCAACTGTGATGCTCTCTACAACCTACGGCACACATCGGGTCGAAGAAATGCTGATTCAGGTATCTGAGGGCATTTCATTTTGATCCAACTGCAGCTAAGTAGAACCGGCACAAGCGGATATGCGACTGCAATGGGCATTGTTGTCAAAAGATTCATTCAGCTGGCGTGCTCCGTCATGCCGCTTACCCCCTGAACTCACTGAGCCTCTGGTATCTAAATATTCTGTTCGGCACCACTCTCGACTTTAAAATGGCTTCCGCAGGTAGTGTCAAACTATGTTGTTATTGACTCATCCCGTCATTCGAATATCGTCATGGGTAGTGTCAAGCTATGTTGTCATCGCTGCGTCGATGCAGTCTCCGTAAATGACTGATTTTATTGATTTTCTGTGTCTAACTATGATGTTAGACACCAGTCGGCGGCAACCTGCTGCCCGCCCCGCGGGTGCTCGACGCGGAGAATGGCATCATCGACCTGGCGGTGCTGGGTGACAAGGATGCCCGGGTGCAAACCCCGGTGTACACCACCCGCATGGAGGTGGACGACAAGGTTGTGCTGACCTGGACCGGCTACACCGCGGAAGGCCCGGCGCTCGACGATATCGTGCTGGAGAAAACCGTGGGCGCCGACGATATCGGCTGGCCGCTGGAGTTTCTGATCCCCAATGACAAGGTCCGGGCAATCGCCCAGGGCAATGCCGTGGCACGCTATGAAGTCACGCCCAAGGTCGGTCAACCCCGTCGATCGCGGCACAGTCAGGTCGATGTGATCGGGCGGGTCGAACAACTGGACGCGCCCACCGTGGACAGGGTGGTGGGGGATGTGCTCGACCCAAGCACCTTGCCCCCTGAAGGCGCGCTGGTGACCATCAAAGCCAATGAGCTGATCGCTGCCGGCGATACCATCCTGTTGCTCTGGGATGGCCTGACGGCCGACAACACGCCCTTGCCCTATAGCCTCCCGATCTTCGTCACCGGAGGCATGGTTGGCCAACCGATCGAGCGGCAGGTCCCGCTGGAGAACATCACCCCGCTGCAGGGCGGCTCGGTCAAGGTCAGTTACACGCTGACCAAGAGCGGCGGCGCCACGCTACCATCGGGTACTTTGCCGCTGCAGGTTAAAAGCATCGGGGTGCAGTTTCCTAAACCGACCGTCGATTTCGCCCAGGGCGATCGACTCGATCCCGCGGACGTGCCGGCCAACGGCACCACGGTACGGATCAACTACAGCCCCATGCAGACCAACGACCGCATCGATATTAGCTGGGACGGGGTGCTCGACTACAATGACTTCTTCCCGGTGCCGGCCAACTGGGGCAACAAGGAGGTGCCGTTCCCGATCGAGAAGCGTTACGTCGACCTCAACAAGGATGAGACGGTGCAGGTGTTCTACACCGTGACCCGCGGTGGCCAACCGTTGCCACCCTCGGTCAAGCAGCCGTTGCTGATCGGCAGTGCCCTGGAC
>Ga0066798_10000601_pt1 | contig 17864 bp, 18 predicted proteins | sample PersoiDNA2013203_FD_70961 | JGI IMG/M metagenome (GOLD analysis project Ga0066798, IMG submission 70961) | Permafrost soil microbial communities from the Arctic, to analyse light accelerated degradation of dissolved organic matter (DOM) -... | ecosystem: Environmental > Terrestrial > Soil >... | reverse complement strand
CAGTTTGTCGCGACGAAGATGTTTGAAACTTCTGGTAAAGTGCTTCCAACAACCTGAAAGAATACATTGGCAACACCGAATTACGGATACGAGAAACGTCAGAAAGAACTGGCGAAAAAGAAGAAAAAAGAAGAGAAACTTAAACACAAAGCCGACCGCAAGGTGGGCGAGGGTGCTGAGGCCGAGTTGCCCGATGACAATGATGCGGCTCAATCGACTGAGCGCGGCGCTGAAGGCCCCGTGTCATCCTGAGTCTGACTGCGGACATAAGAGGCGTGGGTTGTTTGAACAAACATCCCCGCTTTGCAGATGGACTCAAACTGCGACGCTATAGAACTGCTTTGCTGCGGACATGGTTGGGCCGGCGGGGCAGTTCATCTGGTTTTGTGACTCTGTCGCATTAACGCTTGCCTGAAGTTTTGGCACACCATGGGTAGCCCAAATTGTTGACCAGAGACACTGCCTGTGCGGGATGCCTGAAGCGCAAGCTGTGATAATTCAACCATGTCTTCACCTAAAGTTTTATTCGGCTTTCATGCCGTTGGCGTGCGTCTCAAAACCGCACCCCAATCCATCATCGAGATTTATTTCGAACCGACACGCCGTGATGCGCGCATGCGCCAGTTTCTGGATAAAGCCAATGAGGCCGGTGCGCGCCTGATCGAGGCCGACGGCATCCGTCTGGCCAAGCTCTGTGGTGGTCACGGCCACCAAGGCGTGGCGGCGCGGGTGCACGAGCTGGCGCAAGTGAAATCGCTGGATGAATTGCTGGAGCAGCTCGAAGCGGCGCAAGCTGACAGGCCACCCACCGAGCGGGAACAAGCGTTGCTCTTGGTGCTCGATGGTGTGACCGATCCACACAACCTGGGTGCTTGCCTGCGGGTGGCCGATGGCGCCGGTGTGCACGCCGTGATCGCCCCCAAAGATCACGCCGCTGGCATCAACGCCACAGTGGCCAAGGTCGCCAGCGGTGCGGCTGAGACCGTGCCCTATTTCATGGTGACCAATCTGGCGCGTACCCTGAATGAACTTAAAGAACGCAATATCTGGATCATCGGCACCAGCGACGTGGCGCCTAAAACCATTTACCAGGCCGACCTCAAAGGGCCGGTGGCGCTGGTGCTGGGGGCCGAGGGCGATGGCATGCGCGCGCTCACCGCCAAGACCTGCGATGAGTTGGTCAGCATCCCGATGCGCGGTGCTGTTGAAAGCCTCAATGTGTCGGTGGCCAGTGGTGTGTGTTTGTATGAGGCACTGCGCCAGCGAATGGGCTGAGGACACAGCCTGTTTGCTTCGCGTCACTTCGGTCTGTCTTTTACGGAGTTTCATGATTACTATTAAATCAAGAGCTTCTAAAGCAATACTGGCGGGGGCTAGCGCCTTATTTCTTCTATCAAGCTGCACGCAGGAGCAACAGAACAAAATTAGCCGCGACATCCAGAACTGGACTGGAACCAACGGTGTGCTGGAGGTCTATGCGGGCGACAAGGTCGTGCGCCGCTTCCTCAAGATCGACAAACTCAGCACCGCGATGGGCACCGAAGACAACAAGCCGCGTCCTTACCGCTATGGTTATGGCGTACTGGACGAAAACCTGAATTTTGTGGCGGATCCGGGCGAGAAAAAAGTCTACTTCGAAATCAGTGACTACGGCTCGAATTACCTGTTCTTTGAGAGCCCGCGCTGATCAACAAGCGTCAAACGCGCGCGCCGGGGTTTTGGCTGGTGCAAGCCAGCAAAGGATGGATCAAAGTTGATTTGATCCGCACTTCCCTATATCTTGCCGACCAGGTCCAGTGAAGGGGTCAGCGTCTTGGCGCCTTCGTGCCACTTGGCGGGGCAAACTTCACCGGGGTTGGAAGCCACGTACTGGGCCGCTTTGACCTTGCGAAGCAGTTCTGTGGCATCACGGCCGATGCCGTTGTCATGGATTTCGCACAGTTTGATCACGCCATCGGGGTTGATCACGAAGGTGCCGCGCAGGGCCAGGCCTTCTTCCTCAATCATCACGTCAAAGTTGCGGGTGATGGCGCCGGTCGGGTCGCCAACCATCACGTAGTTCACCTTCTTGATGGCGGGCGAAGTGTCGTGCCAAGCCTTGTGCGCGAAATGGGTGTCGGTGGACACGCTGTAGACCTCGACGCCCAGCTTCTGGAACGTGGCGTAGTTGTCGGCCAGGTCTTCCAGTTCGGTCGGGCAGACAAAAGTAAAGTCGGCTGGGTAGAACACCACCACAGACCACTTGCCCTTGAGGCTTTCGTTGGTGACAGGCACAAACTGGCCATTGTGGAAGGCAGTGGCAGCAAAAGGTTTGACTTCTGTATTGATCAGAGACATGGGGTAGTTTCCTATTAATAAATCGGGTTAATCAGTGAGGGATCAAGTGCAATCCTATTGCATCACAGCATTTTTTGGGGTTAATTGATTAAATGCAAGCGATTGGAAAATCCTATTTGGACCTTGTTACGGTGCACGAAAAGAGAGCTGAATTTTGAGCCGGATTGATTAAACTCCGCCTTACACCACTGCGGTGGTCATAGCTGATTTAATCCGGGCTTTCTTAGAGGTCATAAAAGGTCCGTATGACCTCCCACGCCGCATCGGCATCATCCACATAGGTGAACAGGTCCAGGTCTTGTGCCGAGATCACGCCTTCTTCCACCAAGACGTCCATGTTGACCAGTCGCTTCCAGTAGTCGGTGCCAAACAAGACAATTGGCACCGGCTTGGACTTGCGGGTCTGCACCAGGGTGATGACTTCAAACAATTCATCGAGCGTGCCAAAGCCGCCGGGGAACGCCACCAGGGCTTTGGCTCGCATCATGAAGTGCATCTTGCGCAGCGCAAAGTAGTGAAACTTGAAACTCAAGGTCGGCGTGATGTAGGGGTTGGGGTGCTGCTCGTGCAAAAGGGATATGTTCAGGCCCACGCTCGGGGCGCCCATCTCGTGCGAACCGCGATTGGCCGCCTCCATGATGCCGGGACCACCGCCGGTCGCAATGAACAGACGCTCTTCAGGCCGTCGGTGTGCGCTGTGTCCGGCGACTTGTCGGGCAAATAGTCGCGCCTGATCATAGTAATGGGCGCTTCGCACTTGCCGCTGCGCCACTATCAGCGCATTGGGGTCACCGCTGGTCTGCGCTTGTTGCAGAGAGACTTGGGCCATCTCGGGCGAGGCCGAGCGGGCGCTGCCGAAAACCACGATGGTGCTGTCGATGCCTTGTTCAGCCTGGTCCAGATCGGGCTTGAGCATTTCCAGTTGAAACCGGATGCCGCGTGTTTCCCGCCGCACCAAGAACTCGGGATCGGCAAATGCCAGACGGTAGGCGTCGGCCTCCAACGCATGGCCGAGGTCAGCCTGGCTTTTCAGTTCCGTCTCGGAATCAGGCAGGCGAGGTTCGGAAAGGTTCTGAGTGGTGTCCATAACTTCGATTGTGTGCGAAAAACTGTGACACGTCGCTTGGCCAAGCCGTGCCGGATCGACTCAATTCAGGGAGAGAGTTTTTGCAAGGACTGTTTGGTCAACCATTTTTGCGTTTGCTTGAACGTTTTCCAAGCCCACCACAGGCGCCCACCCCACACGATGGCGCGTCGCGGCCGCACAAGAACCACAAGCACCAGGGCGCCCAGCGGCCACTGTGGGTTGCGATAAAGCCATTGCAGGCCGCTTTGTGCCTGGTCGGCCAAGGCGAAAGGTCGCTGCAAGACTTGCGCCTGATCGCTCAAAACCAGTCGCAACTGCGCACTGCGCACCAGCAAGCGCTGTTGGCGCAAGACCAGTTCATCGTGTTTCATGAGAGCCTGAGGGGTGGAGCCCGGCGCGATCCCGCTGCAACTCAGCAAGGCTGGCTTCAAACATGCCATTCGGACTCTGCAGTCGGTGTCGCGCCGCGCGCACCAGCCAGGCGCCTGCAGCAAGAAAAAGCAGCGCCAGCACGCCCACTGCGGCCAGGCGATAACCATCCCAAAACAGCAGGATGATGAAGCCGCACACCAGCACCACGCCGACGCCCAACATCAGCAGGGCAGCAAGACCCCAGAGCAGACCGTCAAAGAGGCGTCGTTTCTCAAGTTCAACCTCGGTACTCAGCAGGTCCAAGCGCACTTGGGCGATCTCGAGCACCGTGCCAAGCAGGCGGCGCAAAGAGGCGAATAAACCAACGTTCTTGCCCGGTTCGCTCATAAATTTGGCCGGTTCGCTGCCGTTTTAACGGCGACTGACCAGCAAGCCGATCACCAACCCAACTCCCGCCGCGATACCGATGGATTTCCAGGGGTTGTCATGCACAAAATCGTCAGCGACGTGACCGGCGGCTTTGGCTTTGGCGACCGCTGCTTCCTGTAAATGAACCAGATCGGCCTTGGCCTGATTCATTCGGGCTTGTACTCGGCTGCGCAGATCGGCTGCGCCTTCGCCCACCTCGTCAGCCGTCATGCGCAGCACCTCTTCCGCGTCGGCAATCACCATGCGCAAGTCGCTCATCAATTTGTCTTTTTGAATCGTCGTCATATCATTCATTGCAAACCTCCTTTGAAATTGAAACCAAGTCTGACGATAGTGACCGATCCTGTTGCACGTCTTGATAAAAATCACATGCGTTGATCGTGCACAATTTTGATGCTCTGGAGTCGCACTAATATGTTTTGCGTATGACGACAGTTTTTGATCCCTTGCGCTTGGCTGCTGTGGCGCTGGATGTGCTGGCCAGCGGGCGCGCCGCGCCGGACGCGATCGCTGCGCGCCAGAAAACCCGACTGGCTCATCTGCTTGATGCCACTGTGCGCGGTTCCCGGCTGTACCGGGAGCGCCTGCAAGGCAAGACGCCCGCCACCCTGGCTCTGAGCGCGCTGCCGGTTCTGGACCGGGCTGAGTTGATGGCGCGCTTTGACGATTGGGTGACTGACCCGCAACTCAAATTGGCCGAGCTTCGCGCCTTCACCGCCGATACCCAGCGCATTGGCGAGCCTTACCTGGGCAAGTACCTGGTCTGGGAGAGTTCTGGCACCCAGCATCAACCGGGTGTGTTTGTCCAGGATGCACGCGCGATGGCGGTTTACGATGCACTGGAGGCGTTGCGCCGCAGCGCGCCACGGCCGCTGCAGCGCTGGTTTGATCCCCTGTTGCTGGCGGAACGCATCGCTTTTGTGGGTGCCACCACCGGCCACTTCGCCAGTATGGTGAGCATGCAACGGCTGCGCCAACTCAATCCGTTCATGGCGCAAAGCTTGCGTTGCTTTTCCATTTTGCAGTCACCCAGCGCTTTGTTTGATGAGCTCAATGCGTTTGCGCCGACCGTCATTGCCACCTATCCGACCGTGGCGGCCTTGTTGGCCGATGTGGCTGCGCAGGGCGCGCTGCACTTCGCGCCAAGAGAAATCTGGACCGGTGGTGAAACGCTGAGCGCCGCCGTGCGCCGACACGTAGAGCAGGGGCTTGGGTGCACAGTGCGCAATAGCTATGGTGCCTCGGAATTCATGTCGATTGGCTGGGAGTGCCAACACGGGCAGATGCATGCCAATACCGACTGGTTGATTCTGGAGCCGATTGATGCGCAGGGACAGCCGGTGCCGCCGGGGCAGGTTTCACATTCCACCTTGTTGACCAATCTGGCCAATTTCGTGCAACCGCTGATTCGTTACGACCTGGGTGACCAGATCACGGTGCATCCAGAGCGCTGTGAATGCGGCTCGTCACTGCCGGTGATTGAGGTGCAGGGTCGCAGGGATGATCCGTTGCTGATGGCGGGACTGGATGGGCACCTGGTCACGCTCTTGCCGCTGGCGCTGACGACGGTGCTTGAAGACGATGCTGGCGTGTTCGATTTTCAATTGCGCCAGCAGGACGATCACACGCTGGTGCTCAGGCTTGATCCGCATGGGGCCGATGCCGCAGCCGCTGCAGCGCGCTGCCGCAACGCCTTGGAGAAATTTGCCGTGACGCAGGGCCTGACGCGGCTGCGCGTTATGACGGAATTGGGGCGGCCGGTAACCCGGGGGCGCAGCGGCAAGCCGCAACGCGTCGTCGCCAAAATGCAACGCAAGCACCGCTGATTTCGCAATACCCCGCCACGCTGGCGCTCAGCGTGTCATGGTCATGGCGCCGATCCGGGTCAAAGCCTCGCCAATGGGTGCGCTCATGCTGACGGCGTTGCTGGCATGTTTGACGCAGTCGGTACTCCACACCTCACGTGCACCCGCTTTCAGAATCATTGACCAGGCATCGTCAATAAAGAGCGCGTGCGTGACCGCAACATCGACCGAGGCTGCGCCCGCCGCCAGCAGTTGCCGCGTCGCCTGGGCCAGGGTGTGGCCGGTGCTGACCACGTCGTCGAGCAGAACCACTTGACGGCCCGACACAGGGATGTCCGGCAGTGCAATTTCTACTGCTCGGTCGCCGAGGCGCACCTTGCGGCAAACGGCGTGGTCAAAGCCATGGCGCGATGCGGCCAGGGCCAGCCACTGCGCGGACTCTTCATCCGGGCCCAAGAGCAAAGCTTGCGGGCGCTGGGTGGCAATCAGATCTGACAGCAACGGTGCGGCGCTGAGCACCACAGCGTTGGCCACTGGCACAGCCTGCTGCAGCGCGGCGACGCGGTGTAGATGGGGGTCAACAGTGATCATGGCATCAAACAGGCCGGCTAAAAATCTCCCGACAATGCGCTGGCTGATGGCCTCGCCCGGTTGAAACGCCACGTCCTGTCGCATGTAGCCGAGGTAAGGGGCGACCAGCGTCAAGTGCCGGGCGCCCAGGTCACGCGCGGTCTGGGCTGCCAACAGCAGTTCGACCAATTTTTCATTCGGGTCGTTGAGCGTGCGCAGGATGACCGCATGATCCGGCAGGGTCGGGGGCAGGCGCAGCTTGATTTCGCCGTCGGGAAAGCGGTGACGATCGATACAAACCAGCTGGTGCCCAGCGGCCTGGGCGATGCGTGCAGCGTTCTCTTGCTCATCCTCAAAGCACAGCAAAACAGGTGTTGATGGCATCAGAATTCCGTAAATACATGGGGCACATCTTCGGCTCGCCCGATGGTATAGCCGGTAGACTTGGCGCAGGCTTGGCGCGCAAAGTCGAGGTCGCTTTGAAACCCGGCGTGAACGCGGTACAGAACCTCGCCGCTGGCCACCGCGTCCCCCAGTTTGTGAAACAGATCAATGCCGGCGCCGATGACTTTGGGCGCACCCGCCAAACGGGCGATGCGCGCCACCTGCAGGTTGTCAATGCCGGTGACCACGCCGGACCCGGTGGCGCAAATATCAAAGGTCAAGGCGCCGAGTTGCGGATGGTTGTGATCAAACGGCTGAGCGCCCTGGGCGGCAATAATGGCGTTCATTTTCGCCAGCGCCCGGCCAGAATCCAGAATGTCCCGCGCAATCGCAAAACCGTCGCCACCGCGCACGTCCGGGTGGAATTCAATCAGTCGGCCAGCCAATCGCAAGGATTTTTGTCGCAGGTCGTTGGGTGCCCGTGGGTCATTCTCCAGCACCCGCATCACATCGCGCGCCTCAAGCACCGGGCCGATGCCGTTGCCGATGGGTTGGCGTCCATCGGTCACGACCACATCCAGCGACAGATGCATGCGCCCCGCCACGTACTCAAAAAGTCGGCGCAGACGTTGGGCCTCGGGCATGGAACGTACTTTGGCGCTGGGGCCGATGGGGATATCAAGGACCAGATGGGTGGAGCCAGCGGCGATTTTCTTGGAGAGTATGGAGGCCACCATTTGCCCCGGAGAGTCAATCGCCAGCGGTCGCTCTACCGAAATCAGCACATCGTCGGCTGGTGACAAATGGGCGGCGCCGCCCCAGGCCAGGCAGCCCCGGTGCGCGCGCACGATGTCCGCCAGCTGATCAAAAGGCAGCTCAACCTTGGCCAGCACTTCCATCGTGTCGGCCGTGCCGGCCGGGGAGGTGATGGCGCGCGATGATGTTTTGGGGCACAGCAGGCCGTGCGCCGCCACAATGGGCACTACCAGCATGGAGCTGCGGTTGCCGGGAATGCCACCAATACAGTGTTTGTCCACCACCAGGGGTTCGTGCCAGTTGAGCGTTCGACCACTGGCCACCATCGCCTCGGTCAAAAAGTACACCTCTTCGCGGTCCAGTTCATCCCGGTTGGTGGCCACAACAAAAGCACTCAACTCAATTTTGGAGTAGTGCAGCTCGGCAATGTCGTGCACGATACCCAGAAAGTCCTCACGGCCGAGCCGTTCACCGGCCAATTTGCGGTGCAGCGCGCCAATGGACTGCGGTGGTTCAGCCTGAGACACCGAGGCTGGCTGACCATCGATCATAGCCATCTGAGCAAAAGCGTCCTCTGACAGGCCGAGCTCATCGCAGGCGACGATATTGGGGTCATCCACCACGTTCAGGGTGGCCAGAATGTGGCGTCCGTTGGCGCGGACCTCGACTTTGGACAGGGCCTGAAAGCCTTCAGCCCGGTATACCGCGCAGTCCCGGTGCAGGTAGGCCACGTTTTCGCGGTAGGTGTCGATCGCCACCCGGCGCAGCACCAGCTTGCTAGCGACCTCCGTTTTGTCGGTGTGTTTGCTCATAGTTGAAGCCTACATCGGTTTGGTGTACTGGATCGGATAAGTTTGCGAGAAGAAGGCCTTGGAGTCGCCCATAAAAAAAGGCTTCCAGGAAGCCTTTTTTTTACTGCGACCCGGCGTGCGGGCCGGCGCTTAAACGCGTTTGCGGTATTCGCCGGTGCGGGTGTCGATCTCGACCTTGTCGCCTTGCGCTACAAAGATCGGTACACCAATGTCAAAACCGGTGGAGATTTTGGCCGGCTTGAGCACCTTGCCGGAGGTGTCGCCCTTGACGGCGGGTTCGGTCCAGGTGATTTCGCGCACGACGCTGGTTGGCATTTCAACCGAAATGGCTTTTTCGTCGTAGAACACCACCTCGAGCTCCATGCCATCTTCGAGGTAGTTCAGCGAGTCACCCATGTTTTCGGCTTCAACCTCGTACTGGTTGAACTCGGTGTCCATGCAGATGTACATCGGTTCGGCAAAATAAGAGTAGGTGCACTCTTTCTTGTCCAGGATGACCTGTTCCAGCTTGTCGTCGGCCTTGTACACCACTTCCGTATTGAAGTTGGCGATCAGACTTTTGAGTTTCATACGGACGGTGGACGAGTTGCGGCCACCGCGGCTGTATTCGGTCCGCAGCACGACCATGGGGTCTTTGCCGTACATGATGACATTACCAGCGCGAATTTCTTGAGCGGTTTTCATAGCGAAATGTGTGAAAGTTGGCCGCTTGTGTCGCGGCAAGGGCGGTATGGACGGATGAAAAACCCGGTCAAGTCCCGCAAAGTCTGCTATTTTAAAGGTTTTTTAATGCAAAACGCATGATCTGGGTCACAAGGTCATCTTGCTGGCGCAGTTGCTGCCCCGCTCTGGTCACGATTTGCTGCCATGAATCCAGTTCCAGCACAGGCAGTTGCGGCTGATGGTTGCCATTACCATTTGTGCGGCTATTCACGCCATTCCAGACCTGGTGAAACGCCCGCAGTGAGGGCGGAGCGGCCAAAATGTCCAGAAAAGCTTCCAGCTTGCGGTGATGGGCGTCGTCCTGTTGCGGGTAGATCTGCCAGACAAAGGGTTTGTTCGCCCACAAGGCGCGCACCAATGAATCTTCACCACGGACAAAATTCAGGTCACAGGCCCACAGCAGATGGTCGTAGTCGTATTGGGTGAGTGGCGGCAGGTAGCTAATTGATAGCAGCTCACGTTTGTTCCATAAGGGCTGGAGCCTTGTTTTGTTCAAAATGCAAGCGGTAACCGCCGCTGTCGCCCGGCCTGCGGTCACCAGCAGTTGGGTGGCTTGCGGACCAGTGGCCAACCGGTCCAACAAGTCGGCCAAGGCCGGGGGTTCGTAGCAAAACAAGGACACCAGGCGTTCGCCGTGCCAGTTGACGCCCCGTTGTTGCAACCAGTCGGCACGCTCGAAGCGGGCCTGACGCTCGGCCAGATCGGGTTCACGCAACAGGCCACCCGTGGCCATGCTGAAGCCGGGGTAGAAAAAGTATTTGCTCAAACCCGCACCCGGCCCCGTCATGACCGGGGAGGGCAGGCCGTGATTGCGTTCGGCGTAACTTTCAGCGCTCAGGTACTCCAGGTTAATCCATAAGCCTTTTTGGCCTCTAGCCCCCGTCCAGCCTTCGTAAGCAGCTATAAATTCAGGATCTATTTCACAAGCAAAGGTTTCCAGCAAAATATCGCCTGGCGCCAGGCCTTCGGTCTGGATCGGCTGGGTCCAGTGGCGGATTTCGACGTTGGGCGCACCAAAGGGTGCCATCCAAGCCAGCGCGCTGGTATCGTCCAGCCAGAAGCGCACGCGCTCGCCGCGCGCGGCCAAGCCAACGCTCAAGCGCCAGCCAACGCCGATGTCACCGTAGTTGTCGATGACCCTGCAAAAGATGTCCCAAAGTTTTCCTGTCGTCACGCCTGAATTGTCCACAATACGCACCTATGCCTGTTTTGCCTGATTCCATTTCATTTGAAGCGCCCGCTGGCCCAGCACCCGCAGCCGTGTCCGCACACCCTGCGCAGTTGCTCAGCGACGTGGCGAGTTTGCCGCCGCTGCCGGGCGTGTACCGCTATTTCGACGCCGAGGGCGCTGTGCTCTACGTGGGCAAGGCGATCAATTTGAAAAAGCGGGTGTCGAGCTATTTTCAGAAGAATCACGGCGGCACGCGCATCGGCCACATGGTGGGCAAGATCGTGCGGCTGGAAACGACGGTGGTGCGCTCGGAGGCCGAGGCGCTGCTGCTGGAAAACAACCTGATCAAGACGCTCAACCCCAAGTACAACATTTTGTTTCGGGATGACAAGAGCTATCCGTACTTGAAGATGACCGGTGCGAGTTCTTCTTTGAATCCGGGCACCAGCTTTCCCCGGGTGTCCTACTACCGGGGCGCGGTGGAGAAAAAGCATCAGTATTTCGGACCCTACCCGAGCGCCTGGGCGGTCAAGGAAGCGATTTTGCTGATGCAGAAGGTGTTTCATCTGCGCACCTGTGAAGACCCGGTGTTCAACAACCGCACGCGCCCGTGTCTGCTGTACCAGATCAAGCGTTGCTCAGCGCCTTGCGTCGGCCATATTTCTGCCTCGGACTATGCGCAGGACGTGGCCAACGCCGAGCGTTTTTTGCGTGGCGATGCGCGTCAGGTCATGGAGGCGCTGGAGGCCCGCATGATGGCGCATGCTGAAAAGCTGGAGTTCGAGCAGGCGGCCGAACTGCGCAATCAGGTGGCGGCGCTGTCCAATGTGCTGCACCAACAGTCGGTAGACAACGTGGCGGATCGCGATGTGGACATTCTGGCGGTGAAGGTGCGGGGTGGTCGTGCCTGCGTCAATCTGGCGATGGTGCGCGGCGGGCGCCATCTGGGGGATCGGCCCTATTTCCCGGCGCATGTGGAAGACGCGACCGAGATTTACAGCGCCGGCGGTTTTGAAGAAGCGGTGGAAGACAGCACGACAGCGCCCCCCGCACCCAGTGTCGAAACCCAGGTGCTGGAAGCCTTCGTGGCACAGCATTATCTGAACGTGCCCGTGCCCCCGACACTGATTGTCAGTGCGCCGGTGAATAGACAACTGCTCGAAGCGCTCGCTATCCAGTCCGGTGTCAAGGTCGCGGCGGTGCATCAGCCGCGCGAGCAGCGCCGTGTCTGGCTGGAAATGGCGCAAACCAATGCCGGGCTGCAGTTGGCCCGCCTGCTCTCTGAAGAAGGCTCGCAGCAGGCGCGTACCCGGGCGTTGGCCGATGCGCTGGATCTGGCGCTGGACGATCTGGACGCGCTGCGGGTCGAGTGTTTTGATATATCCCATACGGCGGGCGAGGCCACCCAAGCCTCTTGTGTGGTGTTTGCGCACCACAAAATGCAAAACGCCGAGTACCGGCGTTACAACATCAACGACATCACACCAGGCGACGATTACGCGGCCATGCGCCAGGTGTTGCTGCGTCGCTATGGCAAGCTGGCCGAGACCTTGCGCGAGGCGCAACAGACCGGGCAAATGCCTGCGGGCACCGGCCGACTGCCGGACCTGGTCTTGGTGGACGGCGGCAGAGGCCAGGTGAGCATGGCGCGCGAGGTGTTTGAGCACTTGGGCCTGGATTTGTCACTGATCGTCGGCGTTGAGAAAGGCGAGGGGCGCAAGGTCGGGCTGGAAGAACTGGTGTTTGCCGATGGCCGCGAGAAAGTCTACCTGGGCAAAGACTCGGCCGCGCTGATGCTGGTGGCGCAGATTCGCGACGAGGCGCATCGTTTTGCCATTACCGGCATGCGTGCCAAACGCGCCAAGGTGCGGGTGGATGGCGGCAAGCTCGAAGAAATCCCTGGCATTGGCCCCAAGCGCCGATCCAAATTGTTGCAGCGCTTTGGTGGTGTGCGTGGCGTGGCGCTGGCGGGGGCGGAAGATATTGCGACGGTGGCGGGTATCTCGCGCGAGTTGGCGGAAGAAATTTACCGCGCCCTGCACTGATCAGGCGACGTTACCAGTCATTTGGTGTACTGGGCCGTGCCACAATAACAGCATGTTTTTTAACATTCCAACCATCATGACCTGGGCGCGCATCGTGGCGATCCCCTTGATCGTCGGCGTGTTTTATTTGCCCATTGAGCCCGCCAGCCGCAATTTGATAGCGACGGTCATGTTTGTGGTGTTTGCGGCCACCGATTGGCTTGACGGTTATCTGGCGCGCAAACTTAACATGGTGTCGGCATTTGGCGCGTTTCTGGACCCGGTCGCCGACAAATTTCTGGTCTGTGCCTGCGTGCTGGTGCTCGTGCATCTGGGACGTGCTGACGTGTTTGTCGCGCTTATCATCATTGGCCGTGAAATTGCGATCTCCGCCCTGCGTGAGTGGATGGCGCAGATTGGCGCCGCCAAAAGCGTGGCCGTGCACATGATTGGCAAGCTCAAAACCGTGGTGCAAATGGTGGCGATCCCGTTTTTGCTGTTTGATGGCCAATTGCTGGGGCTCATTGACACCCATGTGTGGGGCGTCTGGCTGATCTGGCTGGCGGCGGTGATGACGGTCTGGTCCATGGTGTACTACCTGCAGAAAGCCTTGCCAGAAATTCGGGCGCGGGCCAGGTGAGGGCACATGATGATCGAGCCTTGATCCGGGCCATGCCAGCGGTGTTTGTTCTGATCTGGAGCACCGGCTTTATCGTGGCACGCTATGGCATGCCGCATGCCCCACCGCTGAAGTTTTTGGTCGTTCGCTACGCGCTGTCGATCGCGTGTTTTTTGCCGTGGATCGTGCTGGCGCGGGTCAAGTGGCCAACCCACCGTGCACAGTGGACGCATCTGGCCGTTACCGGTATCTTTATGCATGCGGGTTATCTGGGTGGTGTATGGGCTGCGGTGAAGCTCGGCATGGGCTCGGGGCTGTCGTCGCTGATCGTGGGTTTGCAGCCCGTGCTGACGGCCCTTTGGCTGGCCGCCACAGGAGGGAAAATTGCCGCGCGGCAGTGGGCTGGACTGGTACTGGGTTTTGTCGGGTTGGTGCTGGTGGTGTCGCGCAAGTTCGGGCAGGGCGGCGAGGCCGATTGGGTGAATATGTCCTTGGCGATTGGTGCACTGTTGAGCATCACCACCGGGACGCTGTATCAAAAGCGCTTTGTGACACCCTGTGATGTGCGTACCGCCAACACGGTTCAACTGGGTGCCGCCTTGCTGGTAACGCTGCCGCTGGCGCTGCTGGAGGTCGAGGTGATGCACTGGAATGTTGAACTCGTGGGCGCCGTGGCCTGGTCGGTAATTGCGCTGACACTGGGCGGCAGTTCCTTGCTGTATTTGTTGATTCAGCGTGGCGCAGCGGCCTCGGTCACCAGCCTGATGTATCTGGTGCCACCGGTGACGGCGCTGATTGCGTGGATGCTGTTTGGTGAGTCGATAACGGTCGTCACAGTGATTGGAACTCTGCTGACGGCCTTTGGAGTTGCTTTGGTGGTGCGTCAGCCCCGGCTTGTGTTGCCTGTCGGACCTGACTGATGGGTTCATTTTTTTAACGCTTGATTACAGAGGTTTCATTGATGAGTCAAAAAAGAATCGCCGTCATCGCGGGTGACGGTATTGGCCAGGAAGTAATGCCCGAAGGGGTGCGTGTGCTGGAGGCGGTGGCGCGCAAATTTGGCATTGACCTGCGGTTTGATCATTTTGATTTTTCCAGCTGGGATTACTTCGAGAAGCACGGCCAGATGCTGCCCGACAACTGGAAAGATCAAATTGGGGGTCACGACGCGATCTACTTTGGCGCGGTTGGCTGGCCCGACAAAATTGCCGATCATGTCTCGCTATGGGGTTCTTTGCTGCTCTTTCGACGCGAGTTCGATCAGTATGTGAACCTTCGTCCGGTGCGCCTGATGCCGGGCATCATTGCGCCGGTGGTGCGGCGTGATGGCAGCCGACGCGAGCCGGGTGAAATCGACATGCTGATCGTGCGCGAAAATACCGAAGGTGAATACTCCAGTGTGGGTGGGCGCATGTACGCGGGCACTGAGCGCGAAATCGTGCTGCAGGAAACCGTGATGTCGCGCGTTGGCGTCGATCGGGTGTTGAAGTTTGCGTTTGAGTTGGCCCAGTCGCGGCCCAAAAAGCATTTGACCAGCGCCACCAAATCCAACGGTATTGCCATCACGATGCCGTATTGGGATGAGCGTGTTGTAGAAATGGCAAAGGCTTATCCTGAAATAAAAGTGGATAAATTTCACATCGATATCCTGTGTGCCCATTTTGTACAGCGTCCCGATTTTTTTGATGTGGTGGTGGCAAGCAATCTTTTTGGCGACATCCTGAGTGATCTGGGGCCGGCTTGTACTGGCACGATTGGCATTGCCCCCAGTGCCAATCTGAATCCCGAACGTAAATTCCCTTCACTGTTCGAGCCTGTTCACGGCTCAGCGCCCGACATTGCCGGCAAAGGCATTGCCAACCCGATCGGCCAGATTTGGAGCGGCGCCTTGATGCTGGACTTTTTGGGGCACAGGGATGCGCATGATGCAGTTATGAAAGCGATAGAAAAAGTGCTTGATCCCGAGAACGGGGCGCCACGTACGCAGGATTTGGGGGGGACTTCAAGTACGAAGGACGTCGGGTTGGCCATTGTGGGTGCGCTCTAATCCATATGGAATTTGGACGATGTGTCTTTTATCGGTAAATCGGAAATATCTACGAGCAATGAACGTGCATTGAACCCGGCGAGCACTAAAAAACCGACTAGAATTCCAATTCGCACTGCTGCAAAGCTATCGGTTGTGTTGTCAGATTGGAGCCTGTGGCTCTTAGTACCTGTGGCATGACAAGTGCAAGTTTTTTAAAGAGACAATTCGATTAACTCTGTTTCCATACCAAGGGTTCTTTGTGAATAAAACCGAACTAATTGAGCACATTGCACTAAATGCTGACATTTCCAAGGCGGCGGCTACCCGGGCGCTGGAGTCCGCCATTGGCGCAGTCAAGATCACACTGAAAAAAGGCGGCTCTGTTTCGCTGGTGGGTTTTGGTACCTTTGCCGTTGGCAAACGTGCTGCGCGTGTGGGGCGTAACCCACGCACTGGCGCCGCGATTAAAATCAAAGCGGCCAAAGTGCCAAAATTCCGTCCGGGTAAAGCGTTGAAAGATGCCCTGAACTGATAGCCGGTTTAGGTGGGGTGCTTAGCTCAGTTGGTAGAGCGGCGCCCTTACAAGGCGTAGGTCGGCGGTTCGAACCCGTCAGCACCCACCACCCACCCAGATAAAGGCGAGCAGCATGTTCGCCTTTTTTGTTTTTATTACTGGAGAATTCGCGCATGTTCGATTTTGTTCGTAAGCATACGAAGATCATGATGGCGGTGATGTTCTTGCTGATCATCCCTTCGTTTGTGCTTTTTGGCATTGATGGCTACAACCGGTCTCGCGATGCGGGTAGCGTCGTTGCCCGCGTCGGTGGTCATGACATCACGCAGGGAGAATGGGATGCGGTGCACAAGTCAGAATCGGATCGCCTGCGCGCCTCCATGCCCACTCTGGATGCCAAACTGCTGGATTCACCGGCAGCCCGTTTCGCCACGCTGGAGCGATTGGTGCACGAGCGCGTGCTGGTCCAAGCTGCGGATAAATTCAAACTGACGACCAGTGACGCCCGACTCGCGCGCAACTTGCACGAGAATCCGTCCATCGCGTCCCTGCGCCAGCCCGATGGCAAGCTGGACATGGACCGCTATCGTCAACTGGTTGCCAGCCAGGGCCTGACACCCGAAGGGTTTGAAGCCCGTGTTCGGCAAGACCTGTCTGTTCGGCAAGTAGAGGCGGGCGTGGGGGATACAGGCTTTGCGGCAGCAGGCGTCGCCGACGTGGCATTGAATGCTTTCTTTGAAAAACGTGAAGTGCAAATTGCCAGCTTCACTGCCTCGGATTTCGCTTCGAAGGTCAGCCCGACGGATGCCGAACTGGATGCGTTTTACAAGGCCAATCAGGCCCTGTTCCAGTCTCCTGAACATGCCAGTGTCGAGTATGTGGTGCTGGATCTGGATTCGGTCAAGAAAAGCATCACGATCAGCGAGGCCGATAGCAAGTCATATTACGAACAAAATGCGGCACGGCTCAGCGGCAAGGAAGAGCGACGTGCCAGCCATATCCTGATCAATGCCGCCAAGGATGCTCCTGCAGCTGAGCGCCAGAAAGCCAAAGCACGTGCTGATGAATTGCTAAAGACGGTGCGTCAATCGCCTGACAGTTTTGCGGATGTGGCCAAAAAGAACTCGCAAGATACAGGTTCCGCCGCCAATGGGGGCGATCTTGACTTTTTTACGCGTGGCGCCATGGTCAAACCATTTGAAGATGCAGCTTTCGCCATGAAAAAGGGCGATATCAGTGCGGTGGTGGAATCTGATTTCGGTTATCACATCATCAAGCTTACCGATATCAAAACACCGGTTCAGCGCAGCTTTGAAGAGTTGCGCGCGGGTATCGAGGCCGATCTGAAGACGCAGCAGGCCCAAGCCAAGTTTGCAGAGACTGCCGAGGCCTTTACCAATGGTGTTTATGAGCAGTCCGACAGCCTCAAGCCGGTCGCAGACAAGCTCAAGCTGGAGATCAAGACGGCCACCAATGTTTTGCGTCAACCGGCTGCGGGTACAACCAGTGTGTTGACCAATGCAAAATTTCTGGCTGCCATTTTCAGCACTGACTCGATTGAAAAAAAGCGCAATACCGAAGCGATTGAAACAGCACCCAACCAATTGACAGCAGGCCGTGTCACTCAATACATCCCTGCCCGAACCCTGCCGTTTGCCGATGTGAGTCGTGTTGTGCATGAACGCGTTGTTGCCGCCCGCGCTGCCGAACTGGCGAAGAAAGAGGGCATGGAAAAATTGCTGGCCTGGAAGGCATCGCCAGCCGCTGCCGTCATGCCAGCAGCTGTAGTGATATCGCGCGATCAGCCCCAAAGCACGCCACCGCAGGTTTTGACCGCGGCCTTGCGTGCAGATGCAGCCGCCTTACCGACCTTTGTTGGTGTTGATCTGGGTGCCAAGGGCTATAGCGTGGTTCGGATCAACAAAATCGTGCCGCGAATGGCACCGGCTGAAGCAGCCGCCAAACAGGACCGTGCGCAATATGCCCAATGGTGGAGCAGAGCCGAAACTCAAGCTTATTACGATCTTCTCAAAGAACGCTTCAAAGCGCAGATCATGACTTCACGCCCAGCGCTTACCTCAACAGAATTGCCGGTGAGTTCTCAGAATTAGACGACAGTGGTTATAATATTACCTGCGGTGGCTGTAGCTCAGTTGGTAGAGTCCAGGATTGTGATTCCTGTTGTCGTGGGTTCGAGCCCCATCAGCCACCCCATATAGAATAAGGAAAGCC
>Ga0066798_10000595_pt1 | contig 17971 bp, 17 predicted proteins | sample PersoiDNA2013203_FD_70961 | JGI IMG/M metagenome (GOLD analysis project Ga0066798, IMG submission 70961) | Permafrost soil microbial communities from the Arctic, to analyse light accelerated degradation of dissolved organic matter (DOM) -... | ecosystem: Environmental > Terrestrial > Soil >... | reverse complement strand
TTTCTTCTACATCTGGCACAATCTGGGCATTCCCCCTAAAACCAAAAGTTGCATCAGAAGGAGTGACTAAACCGAATGCAGCGCCTGGAATAATCCCTTCTTCAATGTATTCACCTAGTCTCTCCTCCAGAAATTTGACTCTTTCAGCCAGAATCATTTCATGAGCCTCCTCTTAACACTCGTTGTGCCAGCTTGTAATCGCTTCAGCTCTCCTACCTGTTATGCTCACGACCCCAGTATTTGCGCCTGATTCAATTGCATTTGCTGCTTCAGCACCTAGTGCATTAGTGTACTCAAACTCTGGATAGGCTACTTGCTGTATTTCTGGCCATTTGTGCGGCATCGACCGGTATGATGTCGCCCCGGACAGCCAGGATCTCAGGGTCATCGGTCAATTCACGCCTGCATCAATCTCTGCACAGCCGCTGACGTAGGGGTGCGCCACATTCTACTCCACAAGGATCTACATTTATATTTGGGTTCCTATGGGTGCCTATATCGCCATGCTGGGGTATCCATCCCGAAGCTCCTTGAAAGCCGACCTAGTTGTAGCTGCGGCAACAATGGACAGTAGACAAGCACCTATCAGGCCCGCGGAGCCTAGCACTAGCGAGCGCACATAGAGCGTATGCATCCTGGACGAGGCAGTTTTGGCTCTGACGATTCACTAGAGAGTATTACAGAGTGCCTTCCTCCGGCGGAAATTTGGTATAGCTGGTCCAGAGACCGTGCACATATGATTGCATATGCCGCAGTCAGCGTTATGCAACTAGGGCGTGCACGTGTATTTGCTTTGCGTCGTGCGCCTGCACCTCGTAAGTTGCCCACACGATGCTACAGATTACTTCCTTAAGGGGCTTTGTACGAACAGATATTACGTAGTCAACCACTTTTTTTGATTTCAATAACCAATGATGTACATTGGACGACGGATGGCTACCTAGTTGTAATTGCTAATGAGGGAGGCTGATCATGGAACATGCTACCAAGAAATACCACTGAGCAACACCCCTTTAAGACCAAATGCTAGCCAATCTTTACTGCGGGGTCCCCTATGAGGAGAACCCCGCGCCCTGTGAAGAAGGATTATGTATGACAACAATAGTATTGCTAACACTAATATGCGCAGAATCCTGCATATAACTGTTCTCTTGTCTCCCTGGATTTTAGCGGCACTCGAAATCCAAGGAGACTTTAGGAGGCTGTTACCACTTACATGTAACGATCACAGTTCACTGGCCGAGCGCTCGTTCGAGTTTTTGCTATGAGCCTTTCACCCCACGATCGGGCCCACCCCATTCATATATTTTTCAGTTCCTCCACAAACCATGATGTAATGATCTCGGGTCTGGTGATTGCTGTCCCGACCACAACGCTGTGGCACCCCATTCTAAGAAGTCTTAGTACATCTTCCTTTGTATGAATCCTTCCTTCAGCAATAATGGGTTTGGGAACGTTTTTCACCAATGTCTCAACGAGATCGAAGTTGATTCCTCTAATCTCGCTCGTTTGGGGCGTATAACCACAGAGCGTTGTTGAAATAACGTCCGCACCACATTCGCTCGCATAAACGCCTTCCTCAAAAGTAGAGATGTCGGCCATGATCAGAACATCCGGGTAGACTCGTCGTACTTCCTCGATTATGAAGGTTAGCGTTTCACCATTTGGTCTTTCCCTTTTGGTTCCGTCCATGGCAACAATTGATGCTCCGGCATCGATCACTCTCTTGGCACTGTCAAAGTCAGGTGTAATGAAGACGCGCATGTCTTCGTCCCAAACTTTTTTAATGCCGATAATTGGCAATTTCACCTTTTGAGAAATCGCACGGACATCTTCTTCTCCATTCGCCCTAATACCAACTGCGCCGCCTTCTTGCGCGGCTTTTGCGAAGGCCGCCATGATGTTGCTTCCATGCATTGCCCAACCCTCTCTAGCTTGGCAGGAAACAATCAGGCCGTTCCTAATCTGCCCCAAGATCTCGATTTGTCTCGAGGTCATTGAATTCCCTTTGGAGGAAATCAAGTTGATTATTAGAGAACGTGGAACAGCTTGCCAAAAATGCCGATTGCGAAACTCAGAAGAATGCACCAGTAGATGCCGCTTCTCGAAGTCTTGCCCAGAATCCTGTAATAGATCAGCGTAATTGCTACTGGAAGAAGGCTGGGGTAGAGTTTATCCAGAAGGTCCTGAATCGCGATCGTCTTCCCTGCAGACGTGAATTTCAGTGCAATGGGGAGCGACACAAAACCTACAATCATTGCGCCAGTTACCATGAGGCCAATAATCGTTGCCGCCTGAAGAAACTTCTCTGTCAGACGGGACTCCTGAACTCTAGCGACCAGCTTAATGCCATATTTGTAACCATCTGCGAGGAAATACCATCTTGAAAAGATGTTCAACAAGACATTGGGAACAATGAAAACGATCGGCCCAAACCAGTTGCCTTGCAAGCACATGCCGGCGCCAATCGCTGCAAAAATGGTCATGAAGGTTGCCTTGAACAAGGAATCGCCAATTCCAGAAAGGGGTCCCATTAGCGCAGCCTTGGTAGCAGAAATCGTCTCAGGAGTAACCAATCCGGTCCTTGACTTCTCTTCTTCCAGTGCAAGGTTGACCCCCATTACCAAATTGCCGGTAAATGGATGGCAGTTATAGAATTCATTGCTCCTTGCCAATGCCTCCTTATAATCGTCTTTATTTGGGTAATATCTCTTCAGTGCTGGGATCATTGCATAACAAAAGCCGAGGGCGCAAAACCTTTCGTAATTTATCGTAGTCATCGAGAAGAGAGATCGCCACCAGATCCCCCACAGGTCCTTCCTATCAAGCATGGGCTTTTCAGTAGTTTCCGCAAGTTGCTCGGAAGCAGACGTCCCACTCTTTTCTTGCGGGCTGCCTAGAACTAGCATCCCAACTGCAATAGCAAGGCCAATCAGTGCGATGGAAAGTACATCCAGGTGTAGAGATACGGCCGCGACAAGTCCTGCAAGAAGGAAAGGCCAGTACTTCCCCGCATTCATCATTCTCATGAGCATCGCCATTCCAACGGCAGGAAGAATCGCTGAAGCAGCCTTCATGCCAGTGCTTAGCCATGCCGGGATGTGTGCAACCAACTTGGCAACTCCAGGGCCTCCAAAGCGCAAAGCGGCAAATGCCACCAAGAAATGAAGGCAGAACCAAACGACGAGGCCCATCATGTGGGTTATTTCCACATTCCTTGTGTCTCCTAATGCGATGTAACGATCAGCCCTGTGCTCCCAATAGATATTAATGTTCCAGCCGAGCATGACCATGAACTGCCCCAAAAGGCCCACGGGCAGCGCGAGCGCAATTCCTACTTCAGGTTTGCCTCCCGCCATAATTGCAAAAGCAGTACCGATAATGCCCGCCAATGGTGCATTTGGCGGCACAGCTCCGCCAATTGGCAACACCCCCATGAACATCAGCTCAACGCTGCCACCAACCAACAGGCCCGTGCGTACATCGCCCATCATGAGACCAATGAGCGCTCCACCAATAACGGGCCTGCTAATCATCCAATAGCCATATCCATAGCCTTCCAACATCACGAACGCAATAAACGTAGCGAGCCCAAAACACTGAATCAGTGACAATGTCATGTTGTTTCTCCCCCTTGACCGTTAAATGGCCATCAATGTTGAAAGATTCATTCTGCCCCTATGAATCAATCTTTCTGAAAGGACAGACAATCAACATAAGCTACATATATCGCTGGACTTGTCGTTCGGAGACGTTCTGACCTCTGACTTAACGCCCAAAGCTTGAAGCTCTTTGAAAATCCCTATCTGTTTTTCATCAGCATAAATGCTCTTGGTAAGCTGCTTTCTTCCTAGCTTGTAATACATGCCGCCAACATTTATGCTTTTTATGTTTACACCTCCTTTTACGAGTCTCAAATAGACGTCAGGGTCTTTTGCAACCAAAAAAACCTTTTCATTCAAATCCCTGCCATCCTTGAAATACTGAATGGCCTCGTCTACTGTAAAAAGCTGACCATTCTTATCTTTGGCGATTGCCATACCGATAAGCATTCTTTGCATTTCATCTTTTGCGGAAAGGTCATCCACTACGATGATTGTATCTACATCGTACGCGACGCTCCAACTGTATGTCACTTGACCGTGCACCAATCTTTCGTCGATTCTCGCCAGTGTTATCGCCATTAGTTGCTCTCCAAACGGATCATCACATGATTCATCTTGTCATGCGGCAGGTCAACCAGAACGCCATCACCAGGCCTCAACCCCGATTTGCTCGTAAAGCTTCCATAACGACCTATCAACATGGAAGGATCGAGTCTCTCTATGCCAAGTTCAACCATCGTACGCTCGACGAAAGTTGTCGTGAAACTCAGACAAACGATTCTTGGCCTGTTCTTCTGTCAAATTGAGTTCGAGCATGAGCGCAGCGATGCGCACGTCATGTACAGCATTCACCTTTTCACGAGCGACCGGTTCCGGAACACCAGTTATAGCGCTAACGATAGATGCAGCACGCGCCAGAAGTTTTTTGTTGGACGGAACGACGCTGACCATAAGATTTCCATAGGTTCTTCCCAAACGAACCATCGTTACTGTCGATAGCAGGTTGAGAATCATTTTCTCGACAGTGCCTGCCATCAACCGAGTCGATCCTCTTATAAATTCCTCTCCGGTATCAACCTCAATGACTAAATCAGCCCAAGGGCACTTGCTTCCGGAGCGACATGAAATAAGCGCAGTCCCTCCGCTCAATTCCCGCGCGTGTTTGAGAGCTCCCCAGACAAACGGAGTTGTGCCACTTGCTGTAATGCCTATGCAGAAATCGCGAGCCGAGAACGTTCGTTGGTCAAGCTCTTGAACGCCCAGTTCCTCCCGGTCCTCAGCCCCTTCATGGGCAGCAGACACCGCATCATCACCGCCAGCCATCACTGCCACGAAAACATCGCGATCACCAAAGGTCGGACGAATTTCGGAGGCATCAAGCACACCAAGCCGCCCGGATGTCCCGGCACCCACCACAAAGATGTGCCCTCCTTTTTCAATAGTATCGACCATGCGATCGACAACGGGGACAATTGTAGGCGCTGCTTGTTTCATCAACTCAGGAATTCTTTCGGATGTGGCTGTCATTGCAGTTACTAGTTCTTCCGTCGTCCATGTATCCAAAGGACGTTCCATTATGGCCTCCTCAAGTTAAGAACCACGCAATATTTGTCACCGCGATAAACTGATTCGACTGACTCCATCGGAGTCCCATTCTTGAGAAAGGTCTGCCTTTGAATACGAAGCACGGGCATAGCTTTTGTTATCTGCAACAATCGTGCCTCCTCAGCAGAGGGCCGGGACGCTTCGATGCGTTCTGTTGCAAACGCAGGAATCAGTCCATACATCTGTTCCATTCTTTCGTACAAGGAATCATCAGATGAAAATTCATCCAGGATTCCAGGAAATAACGTGGCTGAGAGACATGTATCTTGCAGACAAACCGGCTTCTCGTCTGCAAAGCGCAATCGCTTGAGCCGATATACGTCTGCTCCGGCTGGAATCCCAAGCTCATCCGCCGCCGTAAGAGAAACTGTAGCCTTTTCAGCTACTAGGATCTGGGCCCTGATAACAATCCCTCTCCTTCTCATCTCTTCAGTAAAACCCACAAGTCGATCCGTTGGGTAGTCAAACGGAAGTTGTGACACAAAAGTTCCATGCCCCTGCTCCCGGTAGAGAACACCTTTGCCAACCAGATTCAACAATGCCTGCCTCACGGTGTTCCGGCTCAACCCAAATTCTTTGCAGAGATCAAGTTCAGATGGGATCTTCGTTCCTGGATTCCATACATGATCACGAATACGCTCACGTATATTGGTTTCAAGCTGGTAATAGAAAGGCAAGACTCCGTTCTTGTCTATGTTAGAATTTTGCGCACCCAATGTACCAACCTCCTGACAAGACAGATACTAAAGAGGTCCTTCCTTTTTACAAGAGCAACACCAATATTCAGGCAGGGGGGATGAACTCTCGGCAGTTGACTCTCGAAACAGGCGTCCATCGGCGACAGATGCAGCGCCTCGTATACTTTGGACATTCGGTGGCGTCCAGAAGACGGAAGAGGGTCTCACTATGGTCATCGTACGGGTCGACCGGCTCCGTTTCGATGTCTCCCATAGCAACACTCATGGCCATACATATGCATAAGAAACTACCGGTTATACTGACAACTGGGGTGATCGCAGTTAGATTTCTGTCAATCGACGTGGTGACGAGCACTGCCGGGGATCACGCGAGTGTATGACCAAGATCCCCAAGGGAAAAGTACCGGCAAAACTGTTCTTGCCATTGCCCCATTCAAGACTGCCCTGAGTGTCGGCCTCCTAACCGCATGGATCGATCATTGCTATGCCCCGTGCCCCTTCCTACGGCTTAACTGCGGACCTAAGACGATCGGTAACCCGAACCCGAGGACCGCAACGCGTGTCCCTCGTTCTTTTCCCTCATTCTTGCCTGGCTCGCGCAGGTCCAGACTTAAGCACGACGATGCTGGGTTCAGCGAAGCGAGCAACTTGTCGAAGGAAGACCGCTTGACCTCGTCCAGACAGACGAGCACGTGTTCCTGACCGATTCTCTCTCTGATGAAGTCACCGATTGCTTTCGGTCGAGACATCGTTGAGATGTTCCACTGGATGATACGAAGCTCCATACGTCTCTCCTCCCCTGCATGCGGCAGAGCGTCACGATCTCCGGACTGCCATGGCTTGTCCGTGATAGTCCCGAATCCGCATACCAAATGACATCAGGCTCACTGGCCACGTCTGCCAAACACCTGCAGCTTCCATAAGGAATGGAGAGAGGCGGCAGTGGTACTCGTCGGGACGCTCTCGTACTCGTGGATTCCAAGAAGTACATGGCCAAACTGGTGAGTGACGATCTTGGCCAATATGTACGCGACGGGGAAGTCGTATAGGTTGGGTAGACACGTGAGCTCTATCGTAGTTGCTGACGCTTCTGTCCTGGTAACGACAGCGTCCATACTACCGACTTCCGCGGTATAGGGTGAGGACTTCCTGAAGGCCTCTAGTGCATCGCTGGCTTTCTTCCACTCAGCAGTCGCGGCCACTTGTATCTTCTCGTACTTCTTGAGGTCTGCAAGAGTTGGATTGGTCCCGGCGGGTGAGTCGGGATAGTAGCGGTATTTGCTGAAGTCTAGCCCTTTGCCGGAATACGGTTCGGTACTTAGAGGGGGAGGGAGGATGCGGTTCGGGTTGTTGAAGGAGTACTTCCAGGATAGCCTCACGGCGCTAGCATCTGCTTGCGCACGGGTCATGGCTGGGAGAGCGGATTCTTCTGTCGTCTGAAGTGAGCCAAGTGTCGTCAGGTACTCTTGCAGAGACTCATTGAACTGAACGCCGAACGTCACCCTTCTCCCGATTGGTAGACGCCAGGCTACGGTGCGCCCTGCGGCATGGTTCCAGGTGGAAGCCGCATCGTCGACGGCTTTCACCAGGTCTTCCCGTGAGATGATGTCCGTCCCGGTGACGGTGCCCACCCTGTAACTGACCGGCCAGCGATAAAGAGCGGCAAACGCTACGACGGCCGCCAAGATGGCAACGGTGAGAACAATGGCCGTCATCCGAATGACCTTGCGTCGGGCGCGTCTCCGTTGTTCTACGGCTGCAGCACGGAGTGAGGCCGGTTACGGAGCCCCGCAGTTCGGACATGCCTCGACCTTGTCGCTGATCTTCCTGCCACATTCTGGGCAACGTATGAGCATTGCTAGCTCCCTGGTTGGTCTTGATTGACCGACTCTTTTCTGCTGCCGAAGGCTTCGTACTCCGACGCCGGTCGCCACTTGTCGGCCCCTTGAGCCCAGAGTTGGTCGGCGGGCGATAGCCGGCCGTCAGCGATTCTCTCGCGGATCTCGTTGGTGGACAGCAGAGCGGAGGGAGCCCGTCTCGCCTTGTCCCAATACCGCCATTTTCGGCGGTCGTCAGCCGCCAAAGAAGCATCCGTGTCTGTGTTGTGCTCCCCGACCACCGGACTGTGTCTCGTGAGGAGGAGGAAGATGATGGCTGCGGGTCCTGGGAGAAACAGAACGACATCCATCCAGTTGAGGATCGTACCAGCAGTCCACCTGCCGGGACCCCAGAGGACAAATGCCAAATAGAGCCAGTAGGAGCAGGCTAGCCACGAGAGAACCCGGTTGGTCTTCGCCCGTCGAACCACCATGATGGAAATACCAAGCACCAACCACATCGCAAACCCAATGAAGATGCCAAACTTGAACGCAGCAACGCCAGCCTCACCGCCGGTGGCGGTACCATGACTAGGGTCTGCTTCTGATAGGACAGAGCATGACGCGAAAGCCTGCATCACCCCGAAGAAGGCTGACCATACGCCAATCCATTTGTAGGAATTCGCTGAGAGCACAAGCAGCGGCCGATTTGCAGGTCCCGAATTCTCGTCTGAGTTGTCTGTAGGTGAGGATGGCACACCATTGCCTTGTGCTGCAGGTTCTCCCGACCCCGTCAACAGCAAGGAGGAGGCCGTCTCCGGGGGCGACGCGATCTCCCTAGCCTCAGGCTTCACTACTGAGTCCGACGTCCTGCTGAACATGGGGGCCGCGGTGGCTAGATGCGTGAACAGGTACCCACAGCTTGGGCAGGCTGTAGTGCCGGGTCGAACAAGCTTGCCGCAGTCGGGGCATCTTATCAGGGTGTCTATTCGAAATCCACAATGTGGGCAGACGGATGCTTTGTCGCTAACCTTTGTATTGCACTCAGGACAAGAGATTAGCATAGCCCCTCTCCTTCAGACTCGTCTGCGCCCAGGTAGAGCGCTTGGTTCGCCCCAAGCAGACAGAACTCTCAGCCTCATGTCTAGTATCATCGTTCCATGGAATGAAGTCAACACCTCAGCCAGGGGCACCTAGTCCGCACTCTCGAGAGGCTTCGGGAGCTCATGGCCCGTATTGTCCTTCCCATGCAAAGAGGAATCCGCACCGAGCACTACCTCCACGACCAGCTTGAACAGTAGCGTTGTGGATGGATCGCAGGACTGCCTGTTCGCCCCTATCTCCACCACCCAACCACCATCACCCTTCTTTCTCGCTTCGCGACTGACTTCAGACCGAGGCACCTCACACACATTTTCCGAAAATCGCCAGTGGATAACTATGTTAGTTACTCCCAGGTCGATGCGCGTCGCAAACCGATGCACGACTTCCAGCTGGCTTGCGCGATCAAGGAGTATGAAGAATGACTCGAAGTCGGCAAGAACCTTCTTCACCTCGTCCAACTGTGACTTCTCTTGATCGATCTCCGCCCTTTCCTGCAGTGCTTCATGCTTCAATGCCCTGAGCTCGGCGATCCGCTCCCTGACCCTTTCCACTGAGACCTCGGGAATCGCAAGTCTTCCCTCAAGCCGGGCGATATCTCTGTCGTACTTCGTGATCTTCCTGTCCGTCTCAGCCAGCCGATCAGCACCCTCGAACTTGGGCAGAAAAGACCGTAGCTCTTCACTGAGCTTGCCCAGGAACACCGGAAGCAGGCACTCATCACCATCTGGAGCACCAGCACGTTCCTGGGACCAGTCCGCCTGGCAGGAGGTATGTCTCTGTTCGTGGAGAACCTGGTCACCCTATTTGCAGAAGAACAGGATTAGAGAGAAACCATGGATGAAACAAGTCTCTATTCGTCTAGCGAAGACACAAGTCAAAGTACAAATAGAAACGTAGAGGTAGTTTGTGAGAGCTATCTCTACGTTTCTGATTGTTACAGCCTTGCTTATGACTTAATTACCTGGAATTCTTGACGGACCTCCCATTATTGCAAATATTGTGAAGCGATAAGTATTGGCAACTACACAGTTTCTCTTTGTATTTATGCCACCCTCTGGACACAGCCTCCATGCCTCTTGCTCAGAATCCCAATAGTACATCCATAAAGATGATTCATTTGTCAGACCGAAGGACTTAAACTCATCGTCTGTGTAATAGAGTTCTACTGTAATTGGCCATTTAATCTTGTCTTCTGGGATATCTGAAGAAATATCAACAGACTTTAGTACCAGCGGGTCACCGGAAGAGTTTTTTAGATTCTGGATACGTACAAATCCCTCTCCTCCATCGCTAGTTTCCAGAATCACTCTTGCATCCGCCATTGTCTTCATGCCATTGATAATTGTTGTTTTTCCTGCAGAAACTTTTTCAATGTAAGTGGGATAACTAGGAACAACTGTACAAGGCTCATAGATTCTAACTTCTGGCTTTCCAGTTCTTTTAATGTACTCGCTTCCTATTTCTGTGTTAGGATCTACTTTAACAACTGGACAGTAAATCTTACGCCAGTTATTTACGTTATCATAAACAGTATCAGATTGTATGGTAATCCCCGCTCCAACTCCCTCTAGAATCTTATTCTGCACATTACAGAAGTTATTGGAGCCATAATCACAAGCATCCATGACTAGAAGTCCCTTTCCGCTCTCAACAAAGGCCTTGATCGCATCGACATCAGACCATGGAAGAAGCGACGCATCTCCTCCATTACTCCCTGAGCCAAGTCTCAATTGTGGAATAACTAGAATATCATATGACTGTAACAGAGATGAAGTTATCGGCGTAGTTTTATTGGCCGTTACTTTGTACCCTAGATCACCGAGCGCTGCAATAAGATCTGAGCATCTCTGGGTGGTGAAAGCAGCATTATAACCTTCATACCAGAGTATATTCTTTCCTCCTTGCACCATATTCTGGAAAAGTATGTCAAGAAAGACATCATATTCTCCCTTAAACCATCCCGCATTTTCGCATGTCCAGGCGATTCCACCCGCTGCTACGGCTCCTTTTCCAATTTTTTTTACTTGCACAATTGGTGGTAATGTACCTATCTTAAAAGTCACTAAGGTGGCTGGGCCTGTAACATCACTTGCATAAGTGGTAGCTATACCGTTAGCAATCACTTCAGGTTTAGATGATGCTTGTCCAATAGTAAATTCATCGATCACATTATTCTTAATATCTATGGCCTTCATATGAAGTATATCTGGAGAGACATTAAATAGAGTGAAACTATACTGTGAGGTTGGACCACCTGCGTCGAACCACGTAGGATACTGACTCTTGGAGAGGGGGCCACCCCACGAACCAGCAGTGATCCTTATAGTCCCTTCTTCAGGTGAGAAGTACTTACTAGCTGAAAGCGAAGCATTCATCGGTTGTGTTCTCTCATATACGTGAGAATGTCCATTAAGGACAACGTTAACATGATATGTGTTAAGCAATGGTAAGAAATTAGATGTACCACCTGTTCCTTGAGGGTTTGCTGGTATGTGGAATCCAGCTAATTTCCATGTAACATCCTTTGCATTCTTAAGGTCTTGATTTGCCCATATGTATTGGCTGCTATCTGAATCTGTAAAAGTTGAACTGTCCAAAGCTGTAAAGTGAAGGTATGGCGTAATATCCAGCGAATACCAATCGGGTATATCATAGTATTGATGATACCACTTAACATCAGCCACTGTTGTTTCAAATTCATCGCTTTTCCCAGTCGAGACCTCATGGTTCCCAATATTTGGAACTATTGGTACGGTGTAACCATCTCCATCAATCCATGTGTCAGCTATGTGATTAAACCAATTATCATAATCCGCGACTCTAGGACCCATGTCGACAAAATCACCATCATGAATCACAAATTGCGGATAATATGTTATCATAAGTTTGGATATGGCATCTCTTGCGCCTTTTGCTTCTGCGGAGAACGTCGTACCGCTATGCGAATCGCTACCAAATACAAATCTTACTTGGCTTGGATCCTCTGGAATAGTACGAAATTTACGCTCTTTGCTGTACCCTCCTGGGCCTCCACAAACAAAGTAGTAAGTTCGACCAGGAATTAAACCAATAAGTTTCACATCATGAATGTAGCCACCTAATCCATCAATTGTGTGATGTACGCCCTGTACTGAGTCTTTATACGCTTTTTTAGGATCTGCTTGTCCAATTCTGGAGGCCACGTCATAAAAAACCGTGTCACCAGAATCTTGCGTAGCTGTTTTCCAAGTTATCATCATTGTAGTAGATACATTATCATTCCAATATAAATGTATTCCTGCAGGCAATGTATCCTGAGCGGCATTGACTGTTATGGCTTTCAATCCAACCGATGAGAGCAACAAAGAGATTACAAGCAAAACTACTAGACATTTTCTACTCATTCTACCTCACTCCCCCTTTACAGGTCTCACTCTCCTTTATAAGATGACCACCTGTTAGTAACAGCAGAGTACGTCTACAAAGGCATCGCTCTACCCTCCTTTATGTTTCATGCCTTTTTCTCCTCGAGTTACACACATTTAAGTCATTGGGTAATCCATCGTACATCTATTCTCCCTTAGCTATCCATCAAACCCCAAAAACGGCTTGTTGTCAGTATTGTATACAGTAGATGTTTTTGTCAAAATATCGTACTGACCTATCCACGGCACTACGATCTATGTCAAGACGAAAAACGCACATCGGCATCGTTCCCTCCAGATCCTTCCAAGTCTAACCCGGGAACGAGGCTTGAGTAGAACCCAAGACGACCTCGAATACACTCTTCAATACTAGCGTTGCACACGGGTCGCAGGACTGCCTGTTCGCCCCTATCTCCACCAACCGCATCAATACCGCGTTTCCAGCTCCACATCTGCCACCAGGCGACCTACGTCCAACGATCAGACCACACAGACGGTATGTGAGAAGCGCCATGAAGACCTTCAGCAGACGCGTTCTCTTCATGAGTCCCTGCTTCCTAAGGAACGCCACTGGTATAGTGTGGGTCGCATCCCCGTCCGCGTCGATAGCTATGCTGACAAATCGTAGTGATAGGATGCATCAGCATCTTGCGGTCGCAAGGTCTTCTTTGAGGGACTCTCTGTTTCTTGTCGTGACTCCTGCAGTCTCTTCGGTGGCCTTGCCTGTTGAAAAAGGGCACAAGATAGTGAGTCCGAGAAGACCCTGGGGGAAATGGACAGACAATGCGTGAAAGCCCTTTCAACTCCTGGCTCACCTTCCTGAGAACCATGGCGACCGAGCAACGTTCCCACGACTTAGTTCTGCCTACCTTCTGGTTTGCCCCCGAGATCTGACAGCCGTAGTTCGTGCTGTTCCCCGCAGCAATGCCAGAGGATGGCTTAGGCATGATGCAGACGAAAGCGGGGAAAGAACACGATACCAACAACTTCCTGTCCTCTTGACACAGCTCGTAGCAACTTCCATTGATCAAGGCCAGTTTGCAATTTTCCTTTGTGAGTATATAAAGAAGTCGTTCAATGATGGTCCATATTCCCTGCGACACCGTTTACAGCGGCGAACGCAAAAGTAGATGAGGCATGCGGACACTCGGTGCAGAAATTCTACGGGAAGGTTTTTGCTGGAGAACGTCTCTCGGTAGTATTACGTTGACGATAATGCTCCCCCTCTATCGCGCGGTTCAACTTCCCTCTTCTATCATCGAGGCGACAATGACGTCGCTTGACATACTCACAGACTTTACCCCTTTATGACTCTGGAGCTTCGTCTTTCAAAGGAGGCCGAACCATGGATGGATGATTGTAGCGAATTTCATTGAGAAATCGATTGGTACGGGAGGCAATTACATGGGAGTCGTTTTCACAAGAGTTGACGAGAGAATGATTCACGGACAGGTGATGTCAGCATGGGCGAAAGTACTCAGTATAGATGAGGTCATACTGGTGAATGACGAGGTTGTCCATGATGATTTCCAGAAGAGTGTCATGGAAATCTCGGTTCCGACAGGGATAGAACTGAGGATTGTCTCTGTAGATGACGCGTATGAAATACTAAGTCATGCAGATTTTGACGGGAGTAGAACCATGGTCCTCTTTAGGGATCTTCACGACGCGGTTAGAATGGTCGACAAGGGGTATACGTTTGATTCCATAGATATAGGTGGCATCTATCATAAGGAGGGGAAGACTGAATACGCAAAAGCCCTGTCGCTCGATCAGAATGACATGAAAGATCTAAGAATGCTTCTGGACAAGAAGATAGACGTTTTCTTCCAAGTGGCACCGATGACTCAGAAGGACAACATAGAAAAATACATCAAAACCTAATCTTTGAGAGGAGGAGTTCATGTTAGGGACAGCTTTGATTGTCGGACTGGTAGCTGGACTGCTTGAATGGGACATTTATGGGTGGGGACACACACAGGTGAACAGGCCCTTGGTTGTTGGTCTTGTCATGGGGCTTGTCCTGAAAGACCCTGCGAAAGGTTTGTTTATTGGTGCGTCGATCGAGATGATCTACCTTGGAGTTATAGCTGTAGGCGCTGCAATACCTGCCGATGCAACAAGCGCCACCGCAATCGCTGTAGCTCTCGCAATTCTTTCCAATATTGATCCCAAGGTTGCAGTTGCGCTTGCCATACCACTCGCCGTCGTAGCTCAACTGCTTCAGATGTTCATTTGGACCATCAACTCAGGCTTAATGCATAGAGCTGACAAATACGCTGAGGAAGGCGATCTGGGAAAGACGGATGGCTTGCAGTACTTGGGCTCGTTCATGTTCTTCTTGCAGGGCTTCGTTCCCGCGTTTCTTGCCGTGCTTCTTGGCGCGGCTGCAGTTGGCAGACTCGTGAATGGAATGCCTGCATGGATCACAAACTGGTTCAAGGTCGCTGGGGGAATGCTTCCTGCGCTTGGATTTGCGATGCTTTATATAATGATGGGCAACAACAAGCTTCTTCCCTACTTCATTATAGGTTTTGTCCTTGCTGCATTCTTCAGTGCAAACTTAGTGGCTGTTGCATTTCTTGGCGTAGCTGCTGCAATGATTGGCGTAAGTGTTATGTCGGCTAAGAAGACTCAAGGTCCAGCAGAAAAGGGGGTCTGACATGGAACAGGGTGAAGTGAAACACACTGAAAATGCCGGTATCAAGCTCACCAAGAAGGACTTGACATCTGCCTTTTGGAGATCCCTTTTTGATATGTCGTCAATCAACTACGAAAGGTTCCAAGCCTTGGGCTTCCTGTTCGCAATGACGCCTATCATCAAGAAACTCTATCCGAACAGAGAACAGCGTTCTGCTGCAATGAAGAGACATCTGCTCATGTTTAACACCAACCCGGTCATGATCAACCCGATTCTCGGGACTGTGATCGCGATGGAGGAACAGAACGCGAACGGCGTCGATACGACCGATGCTATCAATGATGTCAAGGTGGGTCTCATGGGCCCGACAGCGGGTATTGGGGACTCACTCTTCTGGGGAACACTCCGTCCGATATTTGCAGGACTGGGAGCTGCACTAGCTCTTCAGGGGAGCTATTTTGGGCCAGTACTGTTCTTGCTCCTGTGGAATGTCATCTATTTTGGGTTTAGATATTTGTCAGTTCCCTATGGATATAGGGTTGGAATTACCATGCTCAGGGAGGCGAAAAAATCGAATCTTGTGCAGAAGCTTTCCCAAGGAGCCTCAGTGCTCGGGCTTATGGTCCTCGGAGTGCTTGTTGCCGACTGGATCAGTATAAAGACTCCCGTTGTATTCAACGCCGGCCAAACGGTAATCAAATTGCAGGCCGTGTTGGATGGCATTGTGCCCAATCTCATGCCATTGCTAGCTTTTGTGGCATTGGTAGCTCTTTTGAGGAAAAGAATTAACCCCAATAAATTGCTTGTGGGAATATTTGTTGTTGCATTGTTGCTGTCCCTTGTCAAATTCTTGGCTGCATAGAGAAGATGACGGATCCGGGCATACTCAAGGAATTCAAGGGAAAGTTGATTGTATCATGCCAAGCTGGAGAAGGGGAGCCTCTTCGCATACCAGGGTATATGGCAAAAATGGCTCTTGCTGCCAAGCTTGGTGGAGCTGCAGGAATAAGAGCGGAGTCGCTCCAGGATATACGCGACATAAAGGCTGAAGTCAATTTGCCTGTGATAGGTCTATGGAAGGTCAAGACGCCCGGAATCGACGTATATATAACTCCAACACTTGAAGCAGCAAGGGCCGTACGAGCAGCTGGCGCTGATATCGTCGCGATAGATTGCACATTCCGGAAAAATCTGCAGGGAAAGTGGGCCTGGGAGCTCATACGTGAGATCAAGAAAGAAATGGATAGCCTGGTGCTTGCTGACATCTCAACCCTAGAAGAAGGTGTAAATGCAGAAGAGAATGGGGCTGATTTGCTGAGCACAACTCTTTCGGGGTACACATCGTACAGCCCTCAAAGCAAGGAACCTGATTTTGGGCTAATTGAAGAGCTTTCGCCGAGAGTGCACATTCCGCTTTTCGCGGAGGGCAAGATATCGACGCCTGAACAGGCAAAGCATGCGCTGGAGTGTGGAGCTTACGCGGTAATAGTAGGTACCGCCATTACGAGGCCTCAAGAGATTACGAAGCGGTTTGTAGATGCATTGGGTGGATAGCAGCATGTAGGGCTGACACCTTCTTACTCTAGCTGCCCCCTCTCTTAGAGAGAGGGCAGCTCTGCCAAAAGGTACTCAAGTGGTACAATAGCGTATTCAAACACCAGTTTCGTTTATGACAATCCAGAAGCGTCTTTTAGCCAGAGGACCGTGTCAACTCATGAGAAAAGTGCCTCAACAATAACAAAACACTACTGATCCTTGAGATGAGAACAGCGCGGCGGGAAATGCAGCTCATGATGCGAGAATGTGCCTCTTTCTAGCGATCTCGTTTGCCTTGTCGTGTGGGTTTGTACGTCTCCGTCTGATTCCCCTCGCCTAGTCATTGCCGGGCATGGTACAAGGGCGAACGTGCGACCAGATTTCTACTGTTCGTAGATGTCCCCCGAGCCCAAGGATGTTTTTCTATCCGAGGCTGGTCTGTATGTTGGTCCAATCCGGGGAGTACTTCTGAGGGGTGGTTCTGGAGTCGTCGTTTCGGGGCCATTGCGAACAGGAGAAGGATTTATATCATGCAAGTGACCGCTGGCGAGCAAATCCTCCTCCCCAGCGGTCTCTCATTTCTTCAGGCATAGGTTCCTGCCTCGAAATCCCAGTGTCGCCATCGTTACCTTCATGACCCGATCACCTAGGAAGCCGTGAACGTCGCCGGCTGCCTGTTGTGCTGTTGAGGGCCTGAGTGTTGTAGAATTGGTGAAGTCGATTTCAATAGAGCAATGCCTGCAAGAACCCCCTCGTTTCACGATGATTCCTTCGTGATGTACCGCGTACAACGGGCCACCATGTCAACTGTCCAATGTTCCGGGAGGTATCGTGGGGACACCGTCCGGTGCGCGCACAGTCGTACCCGACCATCGGTCACATCGCCGGCATCGAGCTCTCGGGACCGACTCGCCCGGACGACTCCATCTGCAGAAAGCGGTTCCTACCAACCGGGTGCCGTCATTCCTCATCCACGAACCTAAGTTCCCTATCCATTCTGTCCTTCTTCGACACCGAGATCTGACAAGAGACATCATCCGTGTCCTGTCTCTCGAAGCCTACTAGAGTATGACCCTAATGGGAAAACGGTTCAATCCGCGGTGGGCCGACTAACTGCCAGCCTGTCCTCGGGACAAGCCTTGAGAAGCCCCGAGAACGTGCCAGCAGTTCGGAGTTCTTGGATTGACCTATATAGAAAGGACGCATCAGTTGCATTTCACAGTTCTGCTCGATCCAAACACAAACCCCAAGACCAGCTTGAAAAGTAACGTTATGGATGGATCACAGGACTGCCTGTTCGCCCCTATCTCCACCACTCGACCCCTTACACCTGTCTTTCTCGTTCTGGGACTGACTTCCAGCCGAGGTACCTGACACTCATTTTCCGAGAACCTCCAGTGGATAACTATGTTAGTAACTCCCAAGTCGATGCGCTTGACAAGAATTGACAGTAGGTTAGATTTGGTTGCAAGGAGGTATGATAGGTGTGTCAACCTAGGACTAGAACGCTTTAATAGGTACTTAGTGGAGTCTGCAATAGCTTCTGGAGAATCAAGAATTC
>Ga0066798_10000594_pt1 | contig 17976 bp, 16 predicted proteins | sample PersoiDNA2013203_FD_70961 | JGI IMG/M metagenome (GOLD analysis project Ga0066798, IMG submission 70961) | Permafrost soil microbial communities from the Arctic, to analyse light accelerated degradation of dissolved organic matter (DOM) -... | ecosystem: Environmental > Terrestrial > Soil >... | reverse complement strand
GGATGAATTCGGTGGTCGCAGGCTCCGTACTGCATGTGTACACCAAGGCCGAACAGGGCGACCACTTCCTGGCATTGAAGAACCCGGAAAAGTTTGCCAGCGACCTGCGGGGCTTCCTGGATAACTGCTGAGTCAGACGATGCCCGGCGAAATGACCGCTATTGCTCCCATCGAGGGTGGGCAAATCGCTCGGCCAGAAAATTGATCAGCACCCGAACCTTGGTCGCCAGATGCTTGCGCGTGGGGTAGACCACGTAGATGCCCAGTTCGACCGACTGGTACTCAGGCAGAATCTCCACCAGGTCCCCCGCCCGCAAATCCTCGGCCACCATAAAGCTGGGCTGCAAGGCAATACCGCCCCCTGCCAAGGCAATGCTGCGACAGGTATCGCCATTGTTGCAGCGAACAATGGAACGGGTGCGCACACTTTCGCTGCCGTCAGGGCCCTGGAACTGCCATTCATTGCCGCTGGCGAAGTTGGTATAGGCAATCACGCCGTGTTCTGTCAGGTCAGACAAAGTGCGCACCTCCGGGTGACTTGCCAGGTATTCGGGTGAAGCGCACAAGCACATCCGCGTGCCCGCCAGACGACGCCCGACCAGCGAAGAGTTTTCCATGCGGGCAATGCGAACAGCCGCATCGAATCCCTCCTCTACCAGGTCAACCAGGCGGTCGTTCAAGCTGATGTCCAACTCGACGTTGGGGTAGGCCTTCATGAAGTCGCCCCATAGCGGCGCCAAGTGCAGCACACCGAAACTGACCGGCGCATTCACCCTTAAAACACCACTGGGTTCCGGCGCGGTGGACGATACGGCCTCCTCGGCCTGATCCATGAGCGCCAGGACTTCACGCGCCTGGTGGTAAAACTGGCGCCCCTCCTCCGTCAATGAAAGGCGTCGGGTCGTGCGGTGCAGAAGCCGCGCACCGAGTCGTTCTTCAAGGCCGCTCACGTAGCGCGAGATGGCCGCCTTGGACATTCCAAGGGGCTCGGCCGCACCGACAAAACTGCCTTTATCGACCACGGTGCAGAAGACCTGCATCTCCAACGCTCTGTCCATCATTGTCTCGGCAAGTGGAACGGTTAGTCGCATTTAGCCTTATTTATCTCATATTCACAACCTATAAACTGAGCCCATCGAAACGCACATCAACGCAAATGAGGTCGTTATGAAAATTACAGTTTTGGGTACCGGCAACATGGGTTCGGCGTTCACAAAACAGCTGTCCAGCGCTGGCCATATCGTTCGTGTTACGGGCCGCGACATCAACAAGGCTAAAGCCCTTGCCGCTCAGTTTGACAATGTCAACGCCTATTCGGCGGCAGAGGCACTGGGTGACAGCGACGTCGTTGTTATTGCAACCGCCTACGAAGACGCCGCCAAAGCCTTGCAAAGCCTGGGCGACCTGACGGGCAAGGTGGTTATCGACATCACCAACCCACTAAGCGCCGACTACATGTCGCTGACCATCGGTCACGTGACAAGCGCCAGTGAAGAAATTGCCAAAGAAGTGCCTCAGGCCCATGTCGTTAAAGCGTTCAACACCCTGTTCGCTCAAGTGCTTGCCGACGGCCCGACATTCGCCGATGACCAGCGCGGCAGTGTGTTCGTCGCCAGTGACAGTGAGCGCGCCAAGCAGACCGCGATTACCCTGGCACACAGCCTGGGCTGGAAGACAGTGGACGCTGGTGGACTGGTCAACGCCCGTTACTTGGAGCCGCTGGCAGGCCTGAACATCTATCTCGGCTATGGTGCCGGCCTGGGCACCTCCATCGCCCCTACCTGGCTTAACAAGTAATCACTTCGGAGCACTTCACCATGAACACTTCGTTCCCCCTGTTGTTTGTGTCTCATGGTGCTCCGCTGTTTGCCATCGAGCCCGGTCTGGCTGGTCAGCGGCTGGCTGAGCTCGGTCGCGAACTGCCGCGACCTGATGCCATCGTCATCCTTTCACCGCACTGGATGACCCGTGGCGAAGTCAGCGTTACGGCGAGCACCGCCCCTGACACCATCCACGACTTCGGTGGATTTCCCGACGCCTTGTACCAGTTGCGCTACCCCGCACCGGGCGCTCCGGCCCTGGCCGCCCATATCGTGGATCTGCTGCAGAAGGCGGGATGGAAGTCCCGGCTTGACGACCGTCGAGGACTGGACCACGGCGCCTGGGTGCCACTGCTGTATCTGGCCCCAGAGGCAGACATACCCGTCGTTCAGGTATCGATGCCTGCCGGCCTCGATACCCACCACGCCTGGAAACTGGGCCAAGCCCTCAAGCCACTGCGGGATATGAATGTGCTGATCGTGGCTTCCGGAAGCCTGACCCACAACTTGTATGAGTTTCGGGGGGCGGCCACCCACGGTGCCGACTACGTGAAAGCGTTTGCAGCCTGGACAGCCCAAACCCTGCAGGCGGGCAATACCGATTTCTTGCTGGACTATAAGCAGCACGCACCTTCGGCCGAACGTGCCCACCCGACGGATGAGCATTTTTTACCGCTGCTCATCGCCCTCGGCGCGGCCGGTGAACACTACGAGACTCGAGTTCTGGAGGGCGGCGTGAGCTACGGGGTACTGGCGATGGACAGCTATCTATTTTCCTCAAACAACCCTGTTGGATTCGACTCAATTCAACCTAGCCAAGGCGTTACAGATCATGCGTGACACCTCTTTTTCCGAAGCCGCTCGCGAGCCGCAAACGGGCCTGTTTTTCCGCAAGGGTTGCAGTACATCGGCGCCTAAGGGCCGGCTGCTTCTGCTGCATGGCGTCGGTTCAAATGAAGCGAATCTCGCGTCATTGGCCGCGTCCCTGCCCGAGGAGCTGGAAGTCATTCTGCTCCGCGGCCCGCTGCAGGTTGGCCCACAAGGCTTCGCCTGGTACCAGGTGAACTTCACCAGCAACGGCCCTTCGTTCAATCAAGAACAGGCAGAGTCCAGCCGGCAACTGTTGCACCACTTCATCGAAGCGTTGCCCACGCTACCTACCGTGATCGCCGGCTTCAGCCAGGGCGGCATCATGAGCGCGAGCCTTGGGGTCACCGAGCCCGAGCTAATTGCCGGATTTGCAATATTGAGCGGCCGGATGCTGCGCGAACTTGATCCTCGGATTGCTTCGGCCGATCGACTCAAGTCCATCAACGCTTTCATCGCCCATGGTCACCAGGACAACGTACTACCAGTGGCTTGGGCGAAAGAAGCGGACGAATGGCTGAGTCGAATCGGCGTCGCCCACGAAACGCATTTCTACGACATGGCCCACGAGATCGTCGCTGAAGAACTGGCGGACTTCTCGCAATGGCTGACCAACACGCTGTCACTCTCCAAGTAAACAAAAAGGAACTGCACCATGATCGACACACGTACCGCACCATACGCTGCCTTCGTTATGCGCCTGGCACTGGGCATTATGTTCATGGCCCACGGCCTGACCAAAGTCTTTGTCTTCACCCCGGCAGGCACTGCGGGCTTCTTTGAGTCCATCGGCTTCCCGGGCTTCCTGGCCTACCCGGTCATGGCCTTTGAAGTGATCGGCGGTTTAATGCTGGTGCTGGGAGTTTATTCGCGCTGGGTAGCCGCTCTGGCAGTGGTTCAGCTGTTCGTGGCCGCGACCGTCCACTTCGGCAATGGCTGGAGCTTCACCAACGCCAATGGCGGCTGGGAATACCCGATTTACCTGAGCGTCACCGCACTGGTCGTAGCCTTGCTGGGCGACGGCGTCTTTGCGGCAAAGGCCTCCAACAAAGCGTAAGTCACTGCGGATTCAAAACCTGCCGACGCTGCGGAACTCTCCGGAGCATCGGCAGTTTGCGCTCGGGCCAACCGTACCGCCTCACGTCAGACGCGATGTCATAAAGCTTACAAAGGCTTTTATCTTGGGTAACGGATGACGACTCGATGGCCAGAGAATGCTGAAGGTACGGTGGTCGCGAACGTAGCGATCCAATACAGGCACCAATCGTCCGTCTGCAATGGCGTCCTCGACAAAAAAGTCAGGGAGACACGCTATTCCTTGCCCCGCCTCAGCCATTGCTAGCAACGGTTCAATCGCGTTGGCGGTAGCCGATTGTCCCGGCTCAACACCGTCCTGTCCTTTTTTTGACACCAAAGGCCAAGGGTCGAGTTTACCGCTGGTGGGGTATCGGTAACGCAGGCATGAATGGCTGGACAGTTCCGTTGGCCGTGAAGGAACACCCCGTAGTGAAAGATAGTGTGGAGACGCAACCAGGCGATGACTGTAGCCATTGAGCTTGCGCATCATCAGGCGCGAGTCTTCAACTTCACCGATGCGCATCACGGCATCAAAACCCTCCTCGATCACGTTAACCAACCGATCACTGAACTCCAGTTCCAACTCCACTTCGGGATACGCCTGCTGAAACGCAATCAAGTGAGGCATCAACCTCATGCCCAGTTGTGGCAAACCGAGGCGCAACTTCCCCTGGGGCTTGCCGGCAGCCTGGGTGAGCTCCCGTTTGGCAACCTCGTACTCCGCAAAAATTCGATGGCAGCGTTCCAGAAAAAGGCTGCCCTCGGACGTCAGGGTTATGGCGCGCGTGGACCGGTGAAACAGCCTTACACCAAGCTCTTCCTCCAGCCGCGCAACCGCCTTACCAATGGCCGATGAAGACACGCCGATTCTGCGCCCAGCTTCGGTAAAGCTGCGCGTTTGCGCGGCATGCACGAACGCGCTGAGCGCTCCAAAATGATCCATGACCACCCCTGTCTATTTGAGCGTTTTATTCGCAAATGTTCGGAACTTCATCCTGTTTTTCTTTTACATCATACAACCTATAGTCACCGCCATTGTGACTTCACCCCGCTATATCGCACTACGAAGTCACCGTCATCTGACTACACGAGAGCCCTCGAATGACTTCGATGCCTTCCACCTACGAACTTGCGCCTGAGCTCAAACAACACCTCGGCTACGCGCGCGTTTTCCAACCCGGCCATTTGACCTTCGGCTTTATCGCTCCGCTGGAAAGCTATCCCAATAGCCCAGGCCCAACCCTGCAGGATCACGCGCAGATGGCTCACAAGGTCGATGAGGCCGGCTTTTCCGCCATCTGGCTACGGGACGTGCCCTTTTACGACCCGAACTTCGGTGACGTGGGGCAAATCCTTGATCCGCTGGTCTATGCCGGCTTCCTCGCTGCCGTGACCAAGCAGATTGCCATCGGCACCGCCGGCATCGTCCTGCCCTTGCGCGATCCGTTGATCGTTGCCAAGCAGGCAGCGAGCATCGATCAGTTGCTTGGGGGACGTTTTATCCTTGGGCTGGCCACCGGTGATCGGCCGGTGGAATACCCCGCCTTCGGGCTCGACTTCGACAACCGTGCCGAGCGGTTCCGTGACGCGCTGGCAATCATTCGCGCCACGACGGAAACACACTGGGCCGTGCACCCGTCGCGGTTTTATGGCCAGTTGAATGGAGAGATCGACCTCGTTCCAAAACCGGTAGGCTCACGCATGCCGACCATTATCGTTGGCCAGGCCGGCCAGTCGCTGGAGTGGATTGGAGAAAATACGGACGGCATTCTTTCCTACATATCCAATCCGGCGCTGATCCCGCAAATCATAGAGCGTTGGCGCGCCGCCTGTGGCGCCAACGTTTACAAGGCATATGGCTACGGCACCCTGTTTGACCTGGATCGTGATCCAAACCATCCCGTCCAAGCGGGCCGCGTGCTGCGTGCCGGGCGAAATGCGCTGATTGAACATTGGAAACGCCAACAGGATCAGGGCGTCGGTCACGTTGCCCTGCACTTCAAACCTCAGCGACGCCACGCCTCGGAAGTCATCGACGAACTGGGCGAATACCTCTTGCCGCACTTCCCAAGTGCTTCCTTACCCGTCGGACCATCGCCAGCGCAGGCCCACTCATGAATCGTCCTCTGCATCATATGGATTTCATTTTTCAGACGACCCTGGGGACCTATCCCTTGGCAGCGCAGTGCGAGATGCTCGCCGAACTCGGCTACCAGGGACTGACGATGTCCGCCTGGAGCAAAGACCTGAAGTCGATCGCCCAGGTTAAACCCACCTGGGGCCTGGACGTGGGCGCGGTCTACCTGATCTATCGCAAGGGCCTGGAATCGTTTGTGACCAACATTTTCGAGACCATCGAGGGCTGCACCACAATCGAACTGGCCTTGCATTCCGGCGACGAAGTCACGAACTTTGACCGCCGAATGCTCGAGCGCCTGCTGCCGATCTGCGAGCGCCGTGGCCTGGAGATCAGCCTGTACCCGCACGCCCGCTACGGCATGCAGACGACCACAGAGGCGGTGGCCCTATGCAGAGAGTTCAACCATCCGCGCCTTAACATCGTGTTCAACGGTTATCACTGGTACGCGACGGAAGAGCATGCATTAGAGCAGCGTCTTGACGCGATGTGGCCTTGGCTCAAACAGGTAAATATTGCCGGCACTCGGCGCTCCCCGCTCGGATGGGGCGGACTGGCAACAATCGAACCGCTCGATGAAGGTGAAATGGACAACTTTGCGCTGTTGGGCGCCCTCGAACGGCGCGGCTTTGACGGACGATTTGGCGTGCTCGGCTGGGAAAGCATGGGCGGTGACGTATACGGCAACCTGCGCCGCTCGGTCACTGCTTTCCGTTCCATGGAGCAACGGTTGGCCGCCCACCCTGAATGGGCTGTCCTGACCGACTCGCCTCACTGAGCCAGGAGATAAACCATGGCTCATCGCATCCATGCACTCGATTCCTTTTTCTACTCGTCGATGGGCGTATACGCCTTTCAAACACAGTGCGAAATGTTGGCTGAACTCGGTTACGACGGCATGACTGTCGCCGCCTGGGGTGGCACACCACTGACCGACCTCTCGCTGCTGCCGGGCGTACCGAAACAACATGGCCTGCGGATTGAAGGGCTATACCTAGTGCTGCATGAGGGACGCAACGACACGCTGATCCGGCGCATCGTCGAAACGGTCGAGGGCGTAGAGCTGATCGAACTGGCTGTGCAGACCTCCGTCAATGGCAACCACGCGATCATGCGTTTCATCGAATCGCTGTTGCCGATTGCCGAACGACGCGGATTACGGATTGCGCTGTATCCACATCTTCACCATGTCACCCAGACCACCGCGCAAGTGGTGCAGATTTGCGAGCACTTTGCTCACCCTCGCCTGGGGGCCTCGTTCAATGGCTATCACTGGTACGCGAGCCAGGAAGGCGAACTTGAACAGCGCCTCGCTGCGATGAAACCCTGGCTCATGCAAGTGGTGACTTCTGGCAGCGCACTTTCGCAACTCGGCTGGGGTGGCGCGGCCACCATGGAGCCGGTCGACCGCGGAGAGCTCGACAATTTTGCTTTGATCGCAGCGCTGAACCGCGTCGGTTACACGGGCAGTATTGGCGTACTTGGCTGGGATTATGGTGGTGATATCTACCTCAAACTCCAGAGATGCCTGGCAACGCTTCGCGATATCGATCGACGCCTGGAACGTTATCCGCACTGGTCGGACTTCCCATTGAAGTAACGCATCGCTGCCTCACGAACCTAATTTGAAAAATGGAGCCTGTGATGACAGCCCTCTCTGTACTTGACCTCATGATGATCGGCGAAGAAAAAACCTTCGTCCACACGCTAGAAGACGCAGTCTCTCTGGCGCGACACGTGGAAGCTCACGGCTACAAGCGCTACTGGATCGCCGAGCACCACGACCTGCCAGGGATCGCGTCTTCGGCTACAACCCTGCTCATTCAGCATCTGGCTGCTGCAACCAGCACCCTGCGAGTCGGTTCTGGGGGAATCATGCTACCCAACCACTCTCCTCTGTTGGTGGCGGAGCAGTTCGGGACATTGGACACCTTGTTTCCAGGCCGCATCGATTTAGGCATTGGCAGAGCACCTGGATCCGCTGGACCGGCTATCCGCGCCATACGCGGCGATGCCTCCGAGCGAGACTTCACGCAAGACATCCAACAATTGACCGACTATCTAGCGGACGATGGAAATCAACCGGTTCGCGCGATCCCTGGAAAACATGACGTTCCACTATGGCTATTGGGTTCAAGCATGAACAGTGCTGATCTCGCCGCGAAACTGGGGCTGCCCTACGCATTCGCTTCACATTTCGCACCTCGATTTTTGATGGAAGCCATTACGCATTACCGCGCCACATTCCGACCGTCAGCAGTGCTGGAGAGTCCTTATGTCATCGCAGGCGCAAATGTTTTCGCTGCCCCGACTCGAGCCGAAGCCGACTACCTGGCGAGCTCACACCGTCAGTGGGTCAGCAACTTGTACACGGGTAAAGCAGGCGCTCTGCCGCGTCCGGAAGAGGGCTTTATGGAACGGCTGTCCAACTATGATCGGCAGAATTTGGCTGAAGCCATGTCGTGCACTGCAATTGGCAACAAAGACGATGTAGGACGTTGGCTGCGCCAGTTCATCGCGACCACGGAGGTGGACGAGGTGATAATCGATGCGAGGGTTTACGACCCTGACGCACGCCGCCGCTCCTATCAACTCGCCGCTGAATCCATTTCCGACCTGCTCAACTGATACCAACGGGAACGGTGTTGCTGCGGTCCCTCTTTCGCTGACCTCGACACGAGGCCAGCGAAGGCTATGAATCCGAGGTATCCGATATGCTCGATACAGATCAAAAATCGACGTCCACCTCGCCCCACTTCGACGCGACCATGCGCGCGATTGCACACCCAGTGAGACGAAAAATCCTCGAGTGGCTCAAGACGCCGACTCTGCATTTCCCCCCGCAACCATGCGGTTTTGAGCTCGGGGTGAGCGTTGGCCAGATCACACAACGTTGCTGCCTGTCCCAATCGACAGTCCCTCCAACACTTGGCGGAGCTCAAAGGGGTGGCATTGGTCGATGTACACAAAACCGGCCCTTTTCATTTCTTGAAGCGTAACGAGGCGGCTATTCAGCACCTCACTGGCTGCCTGAGTGATTTGCTGGAAAACAGACGCTTACCCGCCATCCACAAGGCGGAGTAGAAAGGCAGGACAAACAGCGCCCTTTCACCATCGGTTGTTCATTAGAAACAAATTGATGGAAGTCCCCAAACAGAATGGTCATGTTTGTTTCTTCGGCATACCAAGTTGAGGAGCGTGGTTCAGCCAAAATAATACTGATAAATGTCAGGCCTCACCTCAGCACCAGGCGCCGTCAATCAATTTGAACGATTGACGGCGCCTGACCGATTGAGTGCTATTGGCTCCCGATTAACCGGTTCCAAATCAATACACTAGTGCAGAGATTTTTTCTTTTTAAACGCATGCAACAGTGCGTCAGCCGCCACGATCGCGTCATACACCAAGTCAGGCGTCACCGTAAAAGGCATGTTGTGAATCGTGTCGTTTTTGTCGCATGCCAGTTCGGCGACCTTTCTCCACTCCGTTTCCTTAAAGCTTTTGAGCCCTAAATCCTCAAGCGTCAACGGGAGACCGACGGCGATCGCAATATCAACAACCTCTTCAATCTCTTCCATCGGTGCGGCCTCCATCACTAATTGAGTGAACAAGCCGAAAACCACCTTTTCACCATGCTGTGCTCCGTGTAGATCATGCACTATGGTCATTCCGTTATGGATCGCATGCGCCGCAGCACAACCACCCGATTCAGCTCCGACAGCTGACATGTAAATGGTGGCTTCAATGGCATTCTCCAATGCAGCAGTGATGACTTTCTTCTCCACCGCAAAAGCCGCCTGCGCTGAATACTTCTTGATGGTTGCATAGCACGTTTGGGCAATAGCAAAACCGATCAACGTAGGCTTGAGCATTTTTCCGTCATTGCCCAGGATCAGGTTGTCGCGTTGCGCAGCAAAGCACGCTCTCGCCTCAAAATAAGTTGCCAGACCATCACCCACGCCGGCCGCAAAAAACCTGGGCGGTTGTTCCGCCAAAATGCGCGTATCCGCTAAAACAACGTCCGGATTCTTTGATAAAAACAGGTAGCGATTAAACGTATCGTCGTCATTGTAAATCACTGAAATCGCGGTACAGGGCGCATCCGTCGAAGCCAATGTGGGCAGAATCAATACTGGCTTTTCCAGGAAATGTGCGGCTGCCTTGGCGGTATCCAGCGTTTTCCCTCCGCCGATACCAACGATATAGTCAGCCTCACGCGCGGCTCGGACATGCTTGTTGATTTCACTGTCGGAGCACTGCCCACCGAACACGGCCAACTCAGCACGCTGTTCATGCTTGAATCCTGGCATCGCTTTTTCATGAACCCGGCCCACAATAAATTGATCGCAGATCAGATAGGCATTAGCCCCAAAGGCTTTACCATGCATCGATAAATCAACCAGCGCATCAGCCTGAACCAGAAACTTGGCCGGCGATGCAATGCCTTTAGTAATAGTCATCTCAATCCCTCACGTCGCATGCGCGAAAACGCTCAACCCTCATAAACTTGAACGTTCTTCAGCGCTGATGACGAATCAGTTAAATACCATCCCGCCATCAATAATGACCGCCTGACCTGTCATGTAGTCAGAGTCAGGACCGGACAAGAACGAAACGCAGGCTGCCACATCCTCAGGCTGGGAAAGCCGCTTCAAGGTGATGTGTTGTGCAAATTGTTCCATCCCCCATTCAATACTCTGGTTGGCATTGTCCGCCACATCTTGGGCAACCTTGCGCATCATGGGAGTGTTCACAATGCCCGGGCAATATGCGTTCACCGTAATACCGAGATGGGCCAACTCACGGGCCGCTGTTTGCGTAATGCCCCGCACTGCGAACTTGGTCCCCCCATAAACAGCCAGGTCGGGGTTGCCGATATGACCTGCCTGAGAGGAAGCGCTGATGATTTTCCCGCCATGCCCCAGCGCTTTAAACGCCTTTACCGCGGCCTGTATGCCCCAGAGAACACCACCTACGTTGATATCGAAAGTTCTCCTATAGATCTCTGGTGTAATTGTTTCAATGGGCGCGATAGGCGCGATACCCGCATTATTAATGACCACATGTAGATCACCCAAGCCATCCACCGCTGCCTGCACGGCCTTGAAAACATCCTCTCGATCGGCCACATCAACCTTTATGGCCAGAGCTTTACCCCCCTCTTTTTTGATTCTTTCAGCCACGTGACTAGCTGTATCAATGTTCATATCAGCACAGGCTACGGCAAAGCCATCTGCCGCCAATCGCAACGCGATGGCCTCACCGATCCCTTGACCTGCACCGGTTACAAAAGCGACTTTTCCTAAAGATTTGCTCATTTCAGTTTTCCTTCTCAATCGTGATGAAGAATTAGATAGCGACTACTGACTGCTCACGTACGTGCCTACGCTCAAAAACTCGCCTGAAGTTTCAGACCGGCAACCCAAGCGTTGTCCACCTCGTAGACACCGCCTGGATTACGCACGTACTGCACGTTCGGGCGTACGGTCAGCCAGTCGGTAACGTGCACGCCGTAGTTGAGTTCGATGTTGTATTCACTGTGCTGCACAGGAACATAGAGCGGGTTGTCGTAGTCGGTGATGCCCGTACTGTCATTGATCAGGCGCTGCCGTTTGGTCACGTCGTCGTTGACCTTCAGGCGTGCGACACCCAGCCCGATGTCGTCCTTGGGCCGGGCATCAAAAGGGCCTTTGTAGACCGCACCAATGTTCTGGAAACTCTCGATGCTGCTGGTAGCCTTGTCATGAACGGTCAGGCTGGCAAAGACGCTCAGGCCGCGCGAGGCATCGCCGTGATGAGTGGTCAATTGCTGCTGGCCCATGATCCACGCACCATGCTTGCTGCTGCGTGATTTTGGGGCTTGGCCAGTCAGCGCCTGCGGAGCACCGTTGACATCGTCATATACGTCATTGGCGCTGGCACTGCTGTGGTAGTAACCCAGACGGTATTCACCCGGTAACGCTTCCTTGCCCAATATTGGCTTCCAGACAATCTCCACCGGCACCAGCGCACCTTTAGTACCACTGCCACTGAGTTTGAAGCCATTGTCGGTGCTGAGATTCGACGGGTTCTGCTCGTACACCCCGACCTGCAGCGCCCACTGCTCGTCGAGGTTGTAGCGAACGCGCAAGCCCCACTGGCTGACGGGGCCGCTGTACCAGACATCCCCAGCCACGTTGCCGATGGGCGCACTGCAGAACGACAGACTCTGGAAGTCGCACGGAAAACTGGCGAAGTCTTCATTGACACCCAGGCGGCCCAGTTTGAGATCCAGGGCGCTGTCGAAAAACTTCTGGCGATACCACATCTGGGTCAGGCGCCAGGTTTGCCCCCTGCCCCACACTTCTTGCACCGAGCTGAGCTGCGGGGCGCGCGGGTCAGAGATGCGTTCGTTGGAAAGGTTATTGCCATTGCGCTCCGTCACCAGCAGCTGGAACTCGGCGTCGTCCCAGCCCAGCAGCTTCTGCAGGTCCAGGTGTGTGCCCAGCGCCCACTGCGCGGTATAGCGTGCGGTACGATCATGGTTGTAGCCACCGTGGACATTGGTGGCTGCTTCGCCGACGTAACCGACGATCACGTCAACGCCCTGCTCCAGCAGTTCGCTGCGTACCCCTCCCCAATCACCCGTTCCCCATTGCGATGAAGGGTCAGCGGCGGACGCAGGTACGGCGATGCACGACAGGAGCCCAAGCCCCAGCGGCAGTTTCCAAGCGATGTTCATGTCGATTTTCCTATTGTTTTTATGTTTTACGACACAGCGTTAACCGGACCGCAGGGCAATGCCCTGACGGCCATGAAGCAAGCGATCAATTGAAAAGCGGACAGTGATGGATCAGCTCAGATGCCGGCCAGACACAGGTATTTGATCTCGAGGTAATCCTCAAGCCCGTACTTGGACCCTTCACGGCCGACACCCGACGCCTTGACCCCACCAAACGGCGCGGCCTCGGAACTGATGATGCCGGTGTTGACCCCGACGATGCCGTACTCCAGAGCCTCCCCGACTCGAAACACGCGACTCAGGTTGGCGGTATAGAAATACGCCGCCAAGCCGAACTCGGTGTCGTTGGCTTTGGCGATGACTTCGGCGTCATCAAAGAAGCGGAACACCGGCGCCAAGGGGCCGAAGGTTTCTTCCTTGGCGACCCGGGCGTTGTCAGGTACGTCCACCAGGATGGTGGGTTCGAAGAAATTCTCACCCTGGGCATGCGCGCCCCCCCCCTGAACAACCTTGGCGCCCTTGGTCAGCGCATCCTCGATATGCTCGCGCACCTTGGCAACGGCCTTACCGTCGATCAGCGGCCCGAGGGTGACGCCATCGGTAAAGCCATCGCCCACCTTCAGGGCACCGACCGCCGAAGCCAGTTTGTCGACGAACGCGTCGTACACCTTGTCGTGCACGTAAAACCGGTTGGCGCACACGCAAGTCTGCCCGGCGTTACGGAATTTTGAGGCCAGCGCGCCGTCCACGGCGGCATCGAGATCGGCATCCTCGAAGACGATAAACGGCGCATTGCCACCCAGTTCCAGGGAGACCTTTTTGATGTCGTGGGCACACTTCTCCATGATCTGGCGCCCGATCTCGGTGGAGCCTGTAAAGGAAATCTTGCGCACCACCGGGTTGCTGGTCAGCTCTTCGGCAATCTCCGCCGCCGCGCCCGTGACCACCGACAACACGCCCTTGGGAATGCCCGCCTGCTCAGCCAAATAGACCAATGCCAGTGCCGAGAACGGCGTCTGCGAGGCCGGTTTGATCACCATGGTGCAGCCAGCGGCCAAGGCCGGGCCGGCTTTGCGGGTGATCATTGCACTGGGGAAGTTCCAGGGCGTAATAGCGGCACAAACACCCACCGGTTGTTTGATCACCAACAGGCGCTTGTCGGTCGCGCCGGGGATCAGATCCCCGTAGACACGCTTGGCCTCCTCCGCGTACCACTCGATGTACGACGCACCAAAGACAATTTCACCCAATGCCTCAGGCAAAGGCTTGCCCTGCTCCAGCGTCATGATGTGGGCCAGGTCGTGCTGGTTGTCGATGATCAGCTCGTACCAGCGGCGCAGCGCATTGGCCCGGGCCTTGGCGGAAAGCTCACGCCAGGCGGGCAACGCACGCTCGGAGGCTTCGATTGCACGGCGTGTTTCTACCTTACCCATGCGCGGGACCTGGCCGATGGTCGTCCCGGTCGACGGGTTGACCACGGTGATCGTGGCTTCGTTGTCGGCAGCCAGCCACTCACCGTCGATAAACGCTTGATGACGCATCAGTTGGGGGTTGTTCAACTTCATTGCAGGTTCTCCGTTACGCGGCGCGACTTCGCCCCATCAACACTCACGGCCTTGAATTTGAAGCCCCGGTAGTCGTCGTTCCTGACGGCTGCCAGCTGTTCGCTGAACGCGCCCAAGCCACCCATGTAGAAATAAACCTTGTTGCTCTTGCCGGGGATATTGGCGCCGAAGATCCACGAGTCGGTCTTGGCGAACAGCGTCTGGTCGGCAATGTCCTGGCAGGTCTTGCCCCATTCCTGTTCGCTTTGCGCAGACGGTTCCACGCACGCCAGCTCGTTCTGCTCCATAAAGCCGATCAGCTCCGACACCCACTCCACTTCGGTTTCAATGGTCGGTGGAAGATTGGTAAACGGACCATTGGGCCCCAGGATCATGAACATATTGGGGAACTTGGCAGTGGCCACCGACAGGTAGCTCGACGGCCCGTCAGCCCAGTGATCCTTCATCGAGACGTTGTCGCGCCCGCGGATATCAATGCGCTTGTAGTTACCGTCCACGGCATCGAAACCGGTGGCGAACACCAACACATCCAGCTCGTGCTCTACACCGTCTGCCGTGCGAATGCCCTTGGCGGTGATCGCTTCAATCGGGTTAGCCTTGACGTCCACCAGCGACACATTGGTGCGGTTGAACGTGGCGTAGTAGCCGCTGTCGCACAGCGGTCGCTTGGCGTAGAGATCAGTTGGCATCAACTTGCGCGCCGTTTCCGGGTCCTTGACCAGCTCGGTGATTTTCTCGCGGACGAAGTTCTGGGCCTCAATGTTGGCATCTTCGCTGGTGGCGATATCGTTGAAGGTCTGGAACATGTAGCGGAAACCGCCACCACCGTCCCAGGCACGCTGGAAGATGGCTTTACGTTCGGCAGCGTCCACGCTCATGGTGGGGATATCGCTCTCCGGGAAGCCGAACGCTAGCCGCGAGGAACGCACTTCCTTCCAGATGGCATCATAGTTGCGCTTGATGTCGTCGACGTATTCGCGACTGACCGGGCCATTACCCACTGGCACAGTGTACTGCGCGGAACGCTGGAACACCGTGAGGTGGCCGACCGTTGGCGCGATCGCAGTGATGACTTGGCAACCGGTCGAGCCGGTGCCGATCACGCCCACGCGCTTGCCCTCCAGCACAGCATCGGCAGGCCAGTTGGCCGTGTGGTACATATGCCCCTTGAATTGGTCCAGGCCGTTGATCTTCGGCACGTTCGTCGCAGACAACAGGCCCAGCGCAGTCACCAGGTACTTGGCGCTGTATTGGTGACCGTCGTCAGCAGTGACCAACCAGCGGCTACTCTGCTCGTCGAACACCGCGGCGGTGATACCGGTTTCCAGCTGGATATCACGGCGCAGGTCATGCCGATCTACCGCATGGTTCAGGTAAGACAGAATCTGTGGCTGGGTCAGGTAGCGCGTGGTGATATCCCACTCCTGGCACAACTCGCGATCCCAAGAGAAGCAATAGACGAACGATTCACTGTCGGATAACGCGCCGGGGTAGCGGTTCCAGAACCAGGTGCCGCCAATACCGCCGGCCTTATCGAAGGCACGCACCTTCAAACCCAGTTCATCGCGCAACTTCTTGAGCATGTAAATGCCACCGAAGCCTGCGCCGATCACAATGGCGTCGTAGTGGATGATGTCGGTGCCAACAGAACGTTTGGCCAGAACTGTAGTTGTCATTGTGTTCTCCTATTTCGATCAGTTCGCTCGCCGACTTGAACAAAGTGACAGGCAAGCCGTATCCGCTTCCCTGAGCCGGGCGTCCAGGAAAAGTCATCGTCAATGTGTGCGTAGCGGGCCAAGACCGGCCCGTGGGTTTAACTAAAGCGAGAAGCCGCCGTCGACGGCGATAGCCTGGCCGGTGACATGGGGTGCGCAGGCCAGGTAAACCGCCAGTTGGCCCATGTCTTCCACGGTTTGCGCCTCCCCTTGAGGCAGCAGGCTGGACTGATGCCGTTCCCAGGATTGCACTTCGGACTCGCCAGGCTGGGCCCAACGGGCGGAAAGCCCTTCATCACCGCGCCACATGCCGGTGCCAACTACACCCGGGCAGAGGGCATTGACGGTGATACCTTCGCGGGCAACTTCCTTGGCGAAGGCATTGGTAAAACCGATCACCGCGAACTTGGAGGCGCTGTAGTGAGAGAGATCCGGGAAGCCGACTTTGCCGGCAATTGAAGCCAGGTTGATGATGCGGCCGAAGTTATGCTCGCGCATCAGCTTGAGCTCAGCCTGACAGCACAGGAATACACCGCGCGCGTTGATATTCATGATGCGGTCCCACTCGCTGACAGCCAGTTCGTCAACCCGGCCGAGGCTTACCACGCCAGCATTGTTGACCGCCACATCAAGACGGCCAAATTGCTCCCTGACCTGATCGATCAGGCTGGCGACGCTCTCGGGTTTGCTGACGTCAACGTGCAGGGCCACGACCCTGCGACCCAAGGCCCGTACGAGGGCGGCAGCCTCTTCGGCGATACCCAAGTCATAATCAGCGAGCACCAGGTCTGCACCTGCCTGGGCCAGGCTCAGCGCAATGCCCTGACCAATCCCACGGCCCGCCCCCGTCACCAGGGCGATCTTGCCATTCAGGGAGAAATTCACAGCGTTGAATTCGCTCATGTACTGCCTCTGTCGTTATTGTTGTTGAGATGCGACCGTTCGACGCGGCCTGCTGAGACTGACAGAGCAAGTCGGATGCCAATACGCAGATACTTGGCTGTAACGCCTGAAATAGAAGGCTCCAAGGCTGAGTCATCGCCACCGGCGCGCCTGCCGCCGCAAGACATAACCGCTCGTGTCTCCCGTAGAACACTGCGAATACTGAGCGGTTATGTCTCACCGGCACCGGCTGACGGAATCAGCTTGAAGGGATCGGCCAAGCCGCCTTTAATGGCCATCAATAGAAAAATAAGATCCAACCCTCGGAGGTACCATGTCCTCTGGCTTGTCAAAGGTTCATGTCGAACATGTGAATCGTGTGTTACGCACGGCTGGAAATGCCCCGACCTTGCCGGTGCCGAATATCATCCTCGACTCCTGGCGACGCTCGATACAGCACTACAAACTCGACCCTGGGTCATTGCAGGGCCCCAGGGTTCTGGAGGCTCACCAAATCAATGAACACCGCCAGCGTGTCGACGATTTCCTGCACCTGGCCGGTGATGAGATGTCGCGGCTGCATAGCCGCGTACGAGACGCCGACTACTGTGTGATGCTCACCGATACGCTGGGTTGCACCGTCGACTATCGGATCGAATCGACCCTGCGCGGCGAGTACCGCCGTTCCGGCATGGATGTCGGCACCTGCTGGTCGGAAAAGGAAGAAGGTACGACCGCTGTCAGCGCGGTGTTGATCGACAAACTGCCGGTCACCGTGCACAAGCATGATCATTTCCGCGCGGCGTTTATTGGCAATACCTGCTCGGCGGCGCCGATATTTTCACCCAACGGCGAGATCCTGGCGGTATTGGACGTCTCTTCAGTGCGCGCACCGGACGACCGACGCAGCCAGCATCTGATCCGGCAGATGGTTATCCAAAGTGCCATTGACCTTGAAAATGCCTACTTCATGTACAGCACCCAAGACCTGTGGGTGTTACGCGCCCATCCCCTGCCCGGCTACGTCGACAGCCAGCCTCAGTGCCTGTTCGCCTGGGACCGTGATGGCCGCATCGAAGCGCTCAACCCTGCCGCGCGACGCCTGCTGTTGCAGCGCTGTGGCCGGATCCCTACACATGTCGACGAAGCCTTCGCCTCAGCGCAACTACCTGCCGCCGGGGATGACAACATC
>Ga0066798_10000592_pt1 | contig 18038 bp, 7 predicted proteins | sample PersoiDNA2013203_FD_70961 | JGI IMG/M metagenome (GOLD analysis project Ga0066798, IMG submission 70961) | Permafrost soil microbial communities from the Arctic, to analyse light accelerated degradation of dissolved organic matter (DOM) -... | ecosystem: Environmental > Terrestrial > Soil >... | reverse complement strand
CGACCCGTTCTTCATCGAGAAGCTGCGCGATGTGGTCGGCCTGTACCTCAGCCCGCCCGACAACGCGCTGGTCATCTGTGTGGACGAGAAGAGCCAGTGCCAGGCGCTGGAGCGCACGCAACCCATGCTGCCAATGGGCTTTGGCTACGTTGAGGGTGTCACACATGACTACAAGCGCCACGGCACCACAACACTGTTCGCCGCACTCAACGTACTCAACGGCGCCGTGCTGGCCGCATGCAAGCCACGTCACCGGCACCAGGAGTTCCTGTCGTTCCTACGCGAGATCGACAAGGCCGTGCCGGCGCAGTTGGACATCCACTGCATCGTCTACAACTACCCCACTCACAGCCACCCAAAGGTCAAGGCTTGGCTGGCGGCACGGCCGTGCTGGCATATGCACTTCATCCCGACCTACAGCTCCTGGCTCAACCAGGTCGAACGCTTCTTCTCGCTGATCACGAACAAGGCCATTTGCCGGGGATCATTCACCAGCGTCAAGCAACTCGTCCAACGAATCGACCACTTCGTCACCGCCTACAACGCCAACTGTCAACCCTTCAGGTGGACTGCCACCACTGATTCGATACTCGAAAAGCTGCATCGACTTTGCTCACGTATCAGCGGGACGGGACACTAGCACTAGGGACGCCTTCGGGCGTTCACATTTTTTGGCTTTACAGCGTCCTACCTTTCCTCTTAATATTCCTCTCAATATGTAAGGGAGAGGAATTTCGATGGGAGTCGACATTCAGGAGGCGCTCCACAGCGTCCAAGATGCGGCATCCGTACTGTTCGACCACGATCCGACCACGCGGTCAGTCGGTGTAGGCATGAACGGTAACGGATTCGGATACATCGCCATTCGGAACATCAAGGCACCAGTCGCGTACTCAGCGAAGTTCGGGCCCAGCGGCAATGCCGCTATGCCGGAAAAATTCCGAGGCATTCCGATCCACTATCAGAACAGCACGGCGGACCCATCCAGCTTGGCAAGGGTGCCTCATACAGGACCGGCCAGTCCAGGGGTCGGGAGCCTCATCCCTGAGCAGCAACTCCACCGTCCACTGGCCTGCGGTATTCAAATCCAGAACTTCGACGATGACGACCGCGAAGGTGAGCTCGCGAAGGGTTTCATGATCGTCGGCACACTTGGCTGTTTCGTCGAGCTTGCGAATCACGCGGTTGCCATCCTATCCAACAACCACGTTGTCGCTGGCGAAAATCGCGGCCAAACTGGCAAAGATCGAATTCTCCAGCCAGGGTCCTTCACTTTCGATCCGAACATGCATGTCGCGACGCTGAGCGACTTTGCCCCGCTTGTGACCAGCCCACCGGGGGCATCGATCGCCGGCGGCGGCGTCGTCCTTAACGATATTGACGCAGGCGTGGCAAGCCTCTCTCTGGGGCAGATCCACGTTCAAAGCTATCTGCCTGGCCGTATGGCTGCTGGGCCGAAGGGCACGGCAACAGCCACTGTCAACGACAAGGTCCACAAGGTCGGGCGCACCACTGGCCTCACCTACGGTGTAGTGAAGCAGGTCGGCGCCGTGGTCGGTCCGGTCGGATACGGAATCGGAGGCTGCTGGTTCAGGCAAAGCATCGTCATCGAAGGCGTCAACGGAACGACGTTCTCAGATCACGGTGACTCTGGCTCCGCCATCGTGCGGGACAGTGATGGAATGGTGCTTGGCCTGTTGTATGGAGGAAATGGAACGCAGACCTACGCTTGCCCGATCAGCTCGGTGATGAGTCGTCTCAATTGTCGACTTGCCTAGATTGCCTGGTGCGAAGCGCAAGCACGAACAGAACTGCGGCATGGCGCGCGACGGAAACAGGGGAGAAAGCTGGTCCAGGCCGAGCCGTCGCGGACTGATGAATCGCCCGCATTGAGATGCAAAGCGTAGGCCTATTCTGCATTGGGTTAGTCATCGGATGGCTAACGGTACAGATCGTCTATCCACACGGGCTGGCTTCCCGAGCAGCGGGCATGAGAGTGATCTTGACGATCTTGGTTGCGGCCGCTGCGGGCATGCTGCTGATGAAGTTTGGAGCCACGGCCCACCAGCTGATTTCCGCGGTGTCTGGTCTGGCCACCGGCTTGACAGGCTGCGCGGTTTTAAGAAAGCTTGTGAATACGTATTCCGAAAACTAGGGGGGAGCTCTCATGGAGATCAAGGCTGTAGGTGCGCTCGCGTTCGGTCTCATCATCGGTTGGTACGTGTACTACGTGAACCGATATCGCAAGGGCGACGTTCAATTTAGTGACCTCACGACGCTCATTGGCGTGATTGGCGGTGGCGCCATTCTTTCGCTTTTCAACACGCCGGACTTGTTCGGGTGGTACGGCGTAGGCTTGGCGATTGGGTTCTTTGGCTACTTCCTGGTCCTTGCCGGACTGGTGAAGAAGTCAACCAACTTTGATGCGGATTGGTTTCTCGATGGCCGTCGGAAGAATCCGGCCAGCGACTACGGCTATGGCCAGGATGCGGCAACCACGATTCGTCCCATGGGAGCGGTGGTCGCGCGACAAGACGTCCAGCCAACGAGCGGCACAACGCAGAACTTCTACGTCGGCACGGCACCGCAGAGCCAAGCTGTTGCTCAAGGCGCCGCAGTGGCACTGGCGGTCACGACTGTTGACAAGGTCAAGGATGCATGCGAGCGGCTGCTTCCAGCCAATGCGGGCGATTGCTCAGGGTTTGCCAAGGCACTGTGCGGCGAATTCGGAGTCCTGCTGACAGGACAGGCTAACGATATTGTCGATCAACTTGTTGCGACCAACGGTTGGACAGAGTTGGGCAATGGTCCCGACGCCGGCAGAAAGGCCTCGGCTGCGGCTTCCAGCGGTTTGCTAGTGATAGGTGCACGCAAGGAAGCCGGGCACGGTCATGTTGTAGTCGTTGTGAGCGGGGCCCCGCAGCTCGACAAATACCCGCATGCCTATTGGGGAAAGTTGAATGATCCTGACAACGCAGGATACGACCAGACGGTGAATTGGGCATGGAATGCCGCCTCACGGGACTCCGTTACGTATGCGTCGCGTGCTGTCTGATGAATTGAAGAATGTAGCGGCCTAGGTTTTTAGTCCGCTGTTGAAGGAATCAAAATACCTGCGGGCAATGGCGAAAGCTTGCACCAAGAATGCGGACACGGCCAGCAGCCATGTTTGCTGTGGTCCTCTATTTGAGCCGTATGTGCGCAGCATCAGCACTCCAGGTCGCCGCGAGCGTCGATATCTCGAAGCCAGAGCTCCTTGACGTTGGGCCTGCTAGACGCGGGGGAAGCCAAGTCGCCTCAACGTCAACGGTGAACTATTGATCTAGACAGGGTGGAGAGGTTCGAGGCTCAGGAACTCGGCCGATCAGAGGGGCAATTCAATGTGGCCTTCCCTTGCAAAACGCTGAGGAGGAAAAGTCGTGCTGCTGAACCTGAAGAAACTTCACGCATCTGGATCCGCCCAGCCCCTGGTCAAGGAAGCTATTACACAGTCTGCCGACTTTGGGTGTACACCAATCGACACAACTGGGCCGTTCCTAGGCTCCGCGACTGTAGGTGACGACGCCGGCGGCGCTGGCTCTATCACCATCGACGCCTCGCTGATCACTCGCGTTGTGATCGATGCGAAGCATGCCGCGCTGAGCATGGTTGTCACATCGCCGGTCCCAGGTCACTGCAATGTGCATGTCCTCAGCTTCGACCTGACATTTGCAAGCGCCGAGAGTTCCTGGGTTGTCAGGTCGGGTGAGTTGGGATGGCTTGAGAATCCTCCCGCACCAGTCGGCAAACTCAACGAATGGATGAGCCAGCCTGCGGGGAGCGGTCTCAAATTGAAGCTCACAGGGGGCTTCACGGGTCGCACAGGATTTCCGCTTGACCTCCTCGGCATTGGCACGACAGCCGGAATCTGGGTCGGAACGGTCAACGAACATCGCGGTTGGCTGGGAATCATTCGGCAAAGATTTCCGCTGCTGGTCTTCCTGCCTACTGGAGAGATCGTAAATCGGAGGACAGATGAAGCCTGCGCCGGGATCAAGCTGAAGGGTCTGACGGACATTCCAATCGGAATGAATTCCACCGACTGGACCATGATGCCTTTGCTTCTGAGTCGTCGGCTCGACAAGGCTGGCGAATCTGGATGGTGGCGCGCGGTCGTGCAGTGGGCGCCCATTCTCAGCACAGGAAATCCGACCAAGGTCAGTCGGCTGAGGCTCAGGGACTTCCTGTCACGCGCTTGGAACGAGCCGGTTCGCTATGCACTTCGCGGTCAGCGGGTCGAGAGTTCGGGCCAACCACTTGTCCCGATGCCCTTGCTGCAGTTCGCTGCGAACGAGTCGGACGACGACGATCCCGCGGCGTTTCCCACACTTGTGTTCGACATCCCATCTGGCAACACCAGCGCAACGAGCGCACAGGCGCGCCTGCGACACGTCCATCTTTCCGGTGACAAGCCCGGTCTATTCAAAGCCACCTTCCAGTGGCAGACCTCGGGCGTTGGCTTTGCCACCGATCCTGGAGGGGCTTCGGGAGATGTCCCTCCAGCGCCGATTGGTGCCATGGGACTGGTTTTCTCGAGCAGGGACCTTCCTAAGAGCTCCATTTTGCCGTGGCGTCAGACGCCATCGTCACTGCACGCGCTGAAGTACGCGCAGATGATCGACGCAGCGTGTACTCCACTCGACTCACCTGCGACTGCAGACCTGCTACTTGACCTTTCACTTGATGGAACTGCGGATTCGACCGTCTCGGGCAACTGGATTCCTTGGGGCTATCTCGACATCAAGGTTGATCCAGCTGCTGATGCGCAGCTCACGTGCAGGCTGCGCGGGAGCTGGAATGCGAACGAGTGCGACCTCTATCCCGAGTCGGAACTGATCCTTCGGAACTGCCGGGTGCGGGTCTCGGCCTCCGCAGACCTCGCCGGTCGAGACCTGCACGCCCAGTTCGACACTGCGAGCGCCACAGAGGACGCCCTTCAGCGTGACACCGACACGCTGCGCCACCCGGTGCACCAACCGGACGTCGGGCGCATCTGCGACGTAAAGGTCCGACACAAGACGCAGGCTGGTCGCAATGCGATCTCGCGCGTCGAGGTGTATTCGATTGCCCCAGGCCGCGAGTTCGGTGTGCGATCACTGTGCCTGCAGATGCGCCCGTTCATCGCCGCGGTCGTCGAGCCGTCGACGATCGCGAACGACGCGGGCGAGCTCATTGCCGTGTGGTCCAGCGACGATCCCGAGGGTGTGCAGTGGCGCGTGCCAGACGCGACCGTGGAATTGGTCCTGCCGCCCCAAGCTGTGGGGGAGACGATGGAACGGGGCGTGCGTTTCTGGGACGTCGCGTCGGGTCCTGGCGGTGCGACGCATGCGGTACCGGTCCTCAGTCCAACCGGCCCGTTGCCGTTCCGCTTCTCTCCGCCAACTCGGCTTACCGTGCGACCGGCAGTGCGCGATCGCCGCTACAACAGTGCGCCTGGAAATCTTGGAGCGGTGCTGCACGAAGCCAAGGTCGATGCATTCACGACCGAGATCGCCTATCCGATCGAGACCGGCTTCGCGGTTTCTGACGTGGGTCTGCCAGACGTGCGCGTCAAGGAGACCGCCGCATTCCTCGGCAAACCAGCGCCGAACCTTCCGCCGGTTCCGCTGCCTGAAGGCCGCGACCGTACCGCGTGGACCGAAGATTTGCGCCGCGTGCTCGACAGCGACCTGGCCGACGAAGCCTCGTACTACGCATACAAGCGCCTGAGGCCGTCCTCGACCAATGACAGCGAGGCTACGCTCGCGACCCTTGCGCAAGCGCTCGACGCGCTGCGACGCCGGCATGTCGCGATGCGCAGTTCATTCGTCGCGCGCGTCGCCGCCTTCCACTTGTTCGACCCTTGGCGTCCCGATGGCGGCCTCGCACTTCGCGAAGGTTTGAACTTCCGCATTCGGGACCAGCGTCATGGCGCACCGCCACTGGCAAACCCTTTGCCAAATTGGCGGCTCGACTATGACGCGCCGGCCGCGAGCGGCACACCTGGCTTCACGCCAGTGGAGAACCAGGTAGATCTAACCGAGGCTCAGAAACGCGAGATCCATGTCGCGGCGCGGTCAAATGGGCCTGCATTCCTGAAGGTCGGACCGGGCGCAGAGCTGCTCTGGGGCGCCGCGAGTGACGGAGCATTCAAGGGCGGCGCGATCCACACGATCGAATTCGCATCGGAGCTGGTCGCGGTCTTGCGCAATCCAGTCAGCACGTCTGGGTCGATCGATACGCTTGCGTTTACCGCGCTGGGCGCCACTGGCAGCTTTCAGTGCTCGTTCGACGAAGGCCGCACGACTTTCATCGCCGAATCTCAGCATGGACAGCTGTCGCGCTTGGTCAAGATCAGAATTGGGAGGCTCGCGGTGCTGTGGAACAAGGCACGGCACGTTGTTGTCTTCGAGAGAAGCACGGTGCCGAGCCTTCAGTTCGAGAGCGAACAGGAATTCGGCGGCGCGAGCAGCCGGGGCTGGCCGATTCTGCGCAAGACGGAAGAGTACGTCGAGCCGATAGAGACGATCCGCAGCTTCGACGACGAAGCACAGAAGGAACAGAGCCGGACCGGCTACGTTGCCGGCAGCGAGTTCGTCAGTCTACGCATCTATGTGAATGGGGCGTGGGGCAAGGACCTCGGCCACGGCTACGAGCTCCCGTTGTGGAACCGCCGCGATACCAGTGGCTTCTATCCGAAGCCGCTGCTGGCGCTGCGCACACGCGCGAGCGGACAGGACATTTCGCGCTGCTGGCACGACGAGCCAGAGCACCTCTATTTCTACTCGAACACCGAAGCGAACACAGGCAGCGACCCCGACAAATGGCAACCGCATGCAGGAGTGGACTGTCCGCGCGGCCTAGTCCGCATGCCACGAACGAGCAGGGAACCGACCGCCGCCGAAGTGCTCGACAGTCCGGTGCTGCCCTCGCCTCGGCTCGGCGGCACGCGCCGGCAGCGATTCGACTTTGCAGTGGTCAGCGACGGCAAGATCAACCTGCAGCATGGGCGGGGCGAGACCGAGATGCTTGCATCGCTCGATGTGATCTCGATGGCGCGCAGTGCCGCCCCATCACCGGTCGCGCCGAGTGGCAGCCCGGCGATAGTCGCGCAGTGGGATCAGCTGAAAGCCCAGGCGCAGGCAGCGAGTCAGTTCGACGCCTACCGCGAAGTAGAGGCGCGTGCGAATGCGCTGATCTCGCAGGCGGCTCAGCGGCTTCTCACCAGCGGTGCCGATTGTCAGAGCCTCAAGAACAAACTCCGCAGCGATGTGAAGAGTGTCTTTGACGGAGTGGAGGCCCAGCTCGCAGCCTGTACCGTACCTCCGATTCCCGCGATCGATGTCACGTCGCTAGCCGTGAGGACCGTCGCCGAGCAGCTGACGCAGTTTGAAAGCGTGATCCGCGAGGCTATCGCTGGGGTACGCCAAGACATGGTCCGCCTTCGCAGCAGTGCGCGAAATGACGTTGACGTCTTCAAGGCCGCTGCGAAGCACCAGGTCGAACGAGGACGAGACCAGGTTGACCAGGTCTTTCGACTCGCCGCCGACCGCATCTCTGCGATCCAGTCGCGAGTGACCGACGCTGCGCAAGGTCTGAAGGTGCTCGACGGCGCCGCAGACCGGACCGTTGCGCACGTGCTCGAAACCATTGCCGCAGCGCTCGTGGCGATGGACGCAGCCTTGGCTGCGGCCGGCGCCGATCTTGGCCAAGCAACTAAGGCCCTTGCCGACGCGCGGCTTGGCCTCGACCGACTTTCATCGAATCCTGTATTAGGCGCTACGGCGGGCAAGCTATCCACTGTCATTACGGCCGTAGAGCGGACGATCGCCGGTGCACCCGAAATCGCCAAGAAGTCACTCGATGCCCTGAGACAGTTCTTGAAAGACACGCTGATACCCGGACTTCAGCGGGCGGTTGCCGAAGTCGTCCGGCTGTCCCGGGATGCAACTGCGGCGGTCGACTTCGCGGGCGCCACGCTTGAAGTAGTACGCAAGTCGATTGCCACCGACCTTGCGACGTTGCTGAACGATCTCGTTGCTGCGGACGGCGCCGCCATCGACGCGGTCTTGGCGCGACTTCTAGCAGCCCTCGATGCCTTGTGCGCGCAAGCCGAAGCCAGCGCGGCGTCCATTGACATGACCGTCATGGGCAAATGGCGAAACAACGTCAGGAGCCGAATTCTCAACGTTACGCTGGCGGTCGCTAAGGATGTTGACGCGGAGTTGGCCATCAGCATGGGCGGGGCCATGGATCTTGCCCGCCGGGCCGCCGTGCAACTGACGGTGGCGGCAGCCGACGCCGTGCGCTGGCTCGATGGTGCCCGGAAGGCCGCGGACGCGGCGATCGACCTGCTCGATTGCACGGGCATCGCCCAAACCGTAGCCCAGGCAGAAGCCGCCTTGCGCGCAGCAATGCGCTCCGCCGAGGCGGAGATTCGCGACCGCGTCAGTGGCATCGCGAGTGAGATCCTCGACGAGGACGCACGCCGGAACCTGCGCGAGCTGGAAGAGAAGATCGTCGCCTTCGCGCCCACTGCCCAAGTCGTCGGTGACGGCCTGAAGCTGGTCAAGTCGATCGGGGAACTCCCCGCGCTGCCAAATCTAACGTTCAATGCAGCCCGCGCCGAGTACCTGTTCGACGACGTCAAGAAGGAGATCGAGACCTCGCCGTTTGCAGCCAAGCTGCGCGAGATCGATACAGGCATGAAGGCCCTCGGTCTCGCGGTGCCGGCGCGGCAGCTGCTCGACCAGATCGTGCCCGACAGCCTGAAGGACATGGACTTCGGCAAGGTCTTCCGCAATTTCGGCGGCATCGACTTCGAGGGCCTCTTTAAGCGCTTCCGTCTACCGCAAATCGAGAAGGACCAGCTGAAGATCACGCACGGTCTCGACAAAGCCTCGCGCAGTGCATGGATCAAGACACAGGTCGACGTCGAACACCCGAAGGAAGAGACGTTGTTCGAGCTCGCGGGTCTTGCAGTGAGAATTGCAAAGCTCGCCTTGCACGCGAAGAGCGACGCACGCATAGCTGCGGCGGGCGAGAGACAAGCCTCGACGGACGCGCGCTTCACCGGCGACTGGGGCCTGGACTTCGGTGGCGCAAGACTCGCGACGTTTCGCGAAGTGACCGTGCGCTACGACGGCAGCCGCTTTGACTTCGACCTTTCTCCGGACAAGGTCGATCTACACCCTGCACTCGCATTCGTCAGCGAGTTTGCAAAGCAGTTCAAGCCCGATCTACCGCCTGCCATCGAACTCATCAACGACTCGCGTGGCGTGCCGATGGGGGCGAAGGCCTCGATGACTAACCTGATCACACTTCCTTCGCTCGGCGCGATCGAGATCGGGCCGCTGCTGATTGCGACCGGGCTATCCCTGCAGGTCCAGAACAGCGGAAAGTTCGTGGTCGCAACGCATCTCTCAGTGGGTTCGAAGAAGGTACCAGTCTGGGTGCAGATCGGCTATCTCGGCGGTGGTCTCTGGCTTGAGGCTCAGGCGAGCTACGAGGGCAGTGCAACCTACAGCGCGACGCTCGGCCTCGCGATCGGATCGACACGCGCGATCAACGTCGCCGGCGTCGCCCGCGGCTCGTACTCGCTGCTGCTGTTTGCCTACGCCGAGATGAGCGACGGCGGTGGCTCGCTGCGAGGTGGGTTCTCCATGGCCGGAAGTGCACGCATCCTGGGTATCGCGAATGCATCGCTCTACTTGTTGCTCGAGGTGGTCTATCAAGGGGGCGGCGAAGCGCAGGGTCATGGCTTGTTGGATGTCTCGATCGATATCTGCTGGTGCTACAGCATCCATGTCCGCAAGGAAGTTCAACAAAGGATCGGGGGCTGACCAATGTCAAATTACGGCTGGATCACAAACGTCGAACGCTGTACTTACCTGGAAAGCGCGGTCGCCAACGGGATGCAGGTCTACAGCCTGAACCTGGCGCGACCATGGTCTGACGCCGAGAAGCTGAAGGACTTACGCGTACCGCCTTTGGCGAACGCGAATGTCGTGCTTGGCGACTTGCTCTACCCTTGGCGCTGGCTTTCCACGCGCTGGACGGTGTGGGGCTACTTGTCGAGCGGGACCGCCGCTGACCCAACGCCGCGTTGGGAAGCTGTCGCTGCCACATTTGCTTTCGGGACCGCCAAGGTGGGCGGTAGCGTCGTCGCGGATGCAGTCGTCGCGCGCATTCAGTCGGGGATTCACGCAGAACTTTCCGAGCAGACAGCGAGTTGTGCCTTTCCGTTTTCCCGGGCCATCGATGACTACTGGGGCCGCAGCGAAGACAGTGCCCCGGTGACAGCGCGTAGCCATGTGCACGCCATCGCACCGCTGACGCACTGGCCGTGCGTTGCGTCCGGACCCCTTTTGGGCCTGACCGGGTTCTTGCAGGTTGCCGAGACTGCGCTTGAGGGAATGACGCACGTCGTCTGCTTCCCAGAGTTCGATCTTTCGACCGCCGATCCACTCATACCGGATCCGGTGAGGATCGTGGGCAAGCCAAGCGTGCCGCCCCAGATGTTTACCGGAAAGGGCGTCGAAGCGGTGTGCGTCTACAACCGACCTGACATTTCCTTCCTCGGATTGGCTGCAAAGATCGATGTGCCCGTCACGACGCCGGCGGCGGTGGCGCTGGAAAGCAGTCAAGGCTTCGTTTCGAAGGGTGCGCTGCAGTCGGCTGTGATCGGCCATTTGTCGCCGCTGCGCCTGCTCTCCGACTACGTCGCGGCAATGGTCGAAGGGCGGTCGGAAGTTGGGGCTCCGTCGCCCCTGAACGATTTGACGTTGTGGCCTGCGATGCGTGATGCGTTGTGGAAGTCCATTGGTACAGGCGCAGAGCGCAATCCGCAGCTCGCAATGCCAACCAACCTGATTGAATGGTTGGTTCCAAGTGATCAGCCAGGGATGGTAGTCAAGCTTCGCGCCGCAGCCGCGGCATCCAAGCCGGTGGCGATTGCGCTTGAACAGTCAATTGACAGGACTGCTGGATGGTCAGGTGCCCTCGGTGATCGAGCCGAAGGTCCGGAATGGTCGATCGAAAGCGCGAGTCGATGGAGCATGTTTGCTTCACTTTGGAAGAGCTCGCTGGTGGCAGCGATCCCACTGTCGACAGGACAATGGCGCGACTGGCTAGTCCTGGCGACAACGTTGCTTTCCGAACGCGGCGCTCGGGAATTGCTCGGGCCGTGGCTTTCCTTTGTTCACGATGCGGCTCTCAGTGCGGATCCAGACGTCGCTGTACAGGCTGCATGGGCGAAGGTTCGGTCCGCGCTGCGGACAGTGGGTGCGATTCGTAGCGATCATGTCACCCGCTCGCAGGCGGCGTTGATCACCGAATCGCAATGGCTCGCCATCTCGGCTGTTCCGGAGGCTCCCGGTGTACTGATCGACACGGCAGCGATGGTCAATGCCAGCATGCTATCGATCAAGAGTCTCCTCGGCGACCCGGCGTACGCACTTGTCGCGGCTTCGCTGGAGCCAATCGTCGTTGCCCGCGTCGATGCACTGATCCGCGTGCTGGGCGAGACGGGCAACCGGAGTCGACCCCGACCGCGGGACCGTGGCATCCGTCTCTCGTTCAGCGGGCTCGAAACTGGGCTCGACGCTGCAATGATCGCGGCCTGGGACAACCGGATCCGCGGCTATGCGATCGCACTGTGCGCCGGCGTCGTCGACGGCGGTGTTTGGAAGCCTGATGCCGATCGTGCTGCATGGGTGACTGACACGGCACTGCAAGTCACCATGGACACCGTGGCGAAGTCAATCGCATGGCTGCCCGACCAAGGTGGTCAACCCCTATGGATGCATGACACGGTCGGTTCGACCAGTAGTGAAGGCGAGCGCGTCGTCTCGGTTGAATACGAAGGCATTCCTCTTGCGACGGGCCTCGCTGATTCCGCAACAGGCGTCCAGTACGACAAAGGTGCGAGTGTCGTTGATGATGGCTTTCGGGTCATAGATTTCGGCTGGCCCGATGCCTTGCGCCCTCTGCCGTTGCTCGCCTACGGGGCCAACTATCGTGCAATTGCAACCGCGATCGACAACGCAGGCGGGGTGATGGCGGCCGATTGCCGCGCCGGCGTTGTTGCGGGCGGGCCAATTGACCAATTCGAGCGGATCGCAGTGTTGAAGCCGGCGAGGCAACTTGCCAACTTCCAGCCCTCCGCAGAGGGGCCGGCCGCATTCCGATACCTCGCTTCTGAACCGGTCAGCGCTCCACGAGTGATCGTTGATGTCGAAGCCTCGATGTGTGAGCTCAGCGAGGAAACCAAGTCTCACGCCTACCAAGCGTCGACAAAGTCGCAGGCGGCGCAACCGATCGTGCCTGTCGCATTGCTCGGATTCGATCCCTCCTCGATCCTGCTGTCCTCGGTCAAGAAGGTTTGTCGCATTGCCTTCGCGCCCCCACAAACGCATCGAGACTTTTTCAGGCGTTGGACCAACGGGGATCGGCTCGTGTTCGCTACATCAACGAGCGCAAAGCCGTCAGACTCGAATTTCACATCCGATGCGCAGGTTCGCGAATTCCAGTCCAGAGTGTGCGATCCCAAGGCGCCACCACCCTATCACCCAAGCGTCACGGCGATCGGATTCGAGATCGTTGACCCGCTCGCACCCAAATACTCAGCGCTGCGTATCGCCACGTTCGACCGCACCCGCGTTGAGGGTGGCAAGCTGGTGCCGAACCCGGTTCGTTTCGACGTCGAAATCCAGAGTGCGCCAGCGGAATCCAATATCGAGGTCGGTCCGGTAGTCGGCAATCGTCTGCCAGTAAAGATACCGCAGGGGCGTTTCATTCGTCTCCGTTGCTTTTCCCTTGTGGACAAGGCGCATTTTGACCCTCTGGGAAGCGCTGGGCGTTTCATGTCGGGAATAGAACTGCCTGCTGGCGACGATCCCGGCTTCGAAGCACTGGGATTCAAGGCTTTTGGCCCTGTTGAGCGCTGGTTCGAGGTTATGCCGGCTTGGCTAGATGGCGTCTTGAAGCAGGACGCGGTCGCGTTGGCCTTAAACGGCCCGCATTCGCAGGATGGAACCGACCTGTCCCCCAATCTCGCTACTGTCGATGTGAGCTTCGACGCAGCTCCATGGGCAGCTTGGACGAAGGGGCTGCTGCTGCAGCGGCATGAGTGGCATTGGACAGGCTATCCAGTCGCGTTGCCCGCAAGTGGACACCTTGACGAGTGGCTGGCCAGCATGGCTGGAGTCGAGTCGTTCCGCGAGGTGATTGACGCACCTCTTGGCACGTCCTTCGATTCAACGGGAAGCTGGAAGCTCGGGCCGGACCGTCGGAACTCTGCGTTGGTTTACCGTTGGTCGCTCCCCACCGGCGCGCGGCCGGCGCGGTTCGCCGCGTTCTTCGCGCGGCCGGTGCTTCGCTTTCGCCGCTGGCTCGACCAGAGGGCTGCGGTCGGCCCCCTGCAACTCGAGCGCCAGATCTATGCCGCGAGCGCCATCGTTCCCGGCCGGCGGCCCGGGAACCCTAACGAGCGAATCGCCACGCCGCCGTTACGCTGGTCGATGCCCCTGACGGCCTCGTATTCGCCGGAGGGCGAGGAACGCAAAGCGAACGGCGCACTGCTTGTGTTTGACGAAGCAATTCGCCGTACCGACGACCTTGCGCATGTAGGTGGCATTGGCGATACGCTGGAGATCGATCTTGTTGACACGCGAATCCCTGATACGCCCGAGATTGGTGCTAACCCCATATTCCACGCGAACGGTACCCTCGGACCGGGTCCGCTTCGTATGCGGTTCGAACGACCATTTGGTCTGACGTTCGATATCGGGCCGAACCCCAAGGTCGTTCAGACGGCATTGATTGTGTCGCCACTGAACTGCAACGGTCGCTGGGTCATGGCCAAGCTCCGCGCCCGTCGACTCGTTCTTCCAGAGAGCGAGATGGCGAGCCAGCTGATTGGGATGCGATGGAGATCTGAAACGCCTGAAATGGAGCGGAACGAGCTGGAGCGGGCGCTAACGGGCATAGATGCTTCTCTGCGCGAAAGCCTCTTGGCAGTCAACTCAGAGGCCATTCCAATTCCAATGCGCATGCAAGGCGAAGATGCGGTGCCGCTCGACTTTGCAATTGATCTGACCTCGATTGACCCAGCCATGCCAATGAGCCTAGTGCTTCTGTTGGAGAGCGGAGGATCGGCGAGGCGGCTTGACATAAGTGTGCCAGCATGGCCTGCGGTAGTCCCGGGGCGTATGCGCTTGCTAGTGAGTTGGCATCGCGCGCGCTGGAATCAGTCCGATGAGCCTTCGTGGCGTTGCCAGGCCCTGCTGCAATCGCAAGCGAAAGGCGCAATGGCATGGGAGACAGTCGACAAGGCCTCCTGCTTTGGTAATTCTGGATCACAGATCCCGGCTCGCCTTGGAAGCGGCAGGGCTTGGCTATTCGCAAGCGCTACCGCAGCTGCGAAGAAGACCATCTACCGGGTTCGCATGAGTGACTACACCGAACCCGCTTGGATGACTTTCATCGGTAGCTTCGGTCAGCCATCGTTGGGTGCCGGCAGCGACTTCGAACTGACGTACTCTGACGCAGACCGCAATCGCCTCACGTTGCGAGCCTTGCACCCGGACCGTGGAATGCCAGTTCTTCGCGGCCTCGATGTTGGAGACGCGGAATCGACCTTCCACTTGGCCCTCCTTTTCCGCCCCGTGGCCGATGTCACTCGTGCGAACCCTGAAGTTGGCACAGGCGCATTGGTTGGGGCATACATGGCAGCTGGAGGAGGTGAATTCGAATACCTCCCGCTCTACGAGGAAGCGCCGGAAAGGCAACCCGCGCCGGACTTGACTGGTTGTTTCGCGCATGTGATCGCAATGCAGCGGGCTACAGCATTGTCCGCCGAAGAACGGGCGCGACTTACGCGGCAGGCCGCGCCGTTGACGACCGACCATGGCTACTCGGCCTTCGAGAGTTTGCTCAAACTCGCTTTCCCGTCGCCGGAGCCTGATGGCGGGGTTCGGGAGAGCATGATCCGCTTCCTGCCGGAGTACCTAGGCCCAGTCGTTGCGCGAGCGTTGAAGTGACGACTTCCCCATTCAATTGATTCATGCAAGTGCAAAGTCCAATGCCGTACCGCACCGCCACACACTCGAAGCGACCGAGAGGCATGGTTGTTGAATCACGCACAAAACTGAGCCACTGAAGGGGGTTAGTGGGTCACTTCCAGATGGAAATCAACACAGAAGGTCTTGATGCGGGCGCCAGAGCTTCTTGGCCGTCAGGGCGAGCACTTGTCTTGGCGCCGTCTCCGCTGGCAGCAAGTGATTCGTCTACGTGCCACGGCCCACGAAATGGGGCTACTCAGTGATGAGGTCCGCTTCGCGACGAAATCCATGCTCGAGGATGGCGCGCTCCGTTCTCTCGACGCTTCATTTATACAGGATGACAGCATCCTGGCAGTGTTTCGCCCTTCGGAGCTGATGCGTCTGACCGCCGGCCTGCTAGCCAAGCTGGAATCGGATGTGTCGGAAAGGATTTCCACCTGCTGCGAGGAGTCAGACCCAGACGGTGACATTGACAGCCAATTCGAGGAGGTTTCTGACTTCCTCGACAGCACCCAATACCTAGTGGAAGCTGATTCAGTCTTCCAAGAGAAGCACGACAAGCTGACCGCTGACTTGGATCAGGCTAAGAAGGATGTTGAGGCCAAGAAGTCCGACGACGAAGAGGAAACCAGTTTCTTCACCAGCGTCCCCCGGGCGGCTGTGCAACGCGAGCAGCAAGGTGGTCGCTCAATCTTCAGCGACGTCGACGAATGACATCGCGGTCCAAGACATGCGCAGCTCCTCTTCTTAGCCGTGAGCGACTCGCTCAAGGAGCTTCAGGGCGCAGGCTGCGGTTCAGCAAGCTGGCCAAAGTAAGTCATGCACACTGCTTGCTGGAAAGCTGCCGGCAACTGCGCCTGAGCGTGCAGATTTTCCACAGTACAAACAGCGACGTAGGGCTTGCTATTTCCCTTGGCGGCCGTATAGCCCAGCAGTCCTTCAAGATCGTCTGGCAACACTTGATGGATCAGGTGGGCACCACCAGCAGGGAGCGCTGCCGCTATCGGAGCGTTGTCCGCAAAGGCCGCCGGGTTGTTGGTGTCTCCGTCGTGCACCACACGGTAGGGAATATTGAATGCGTTCAACACACGCTGGAAGGCCGGAATATTCTTCTTGCCATTGCAGTCAACCAACGAAACCTCCCGACGCAGACGGACGTGCCTATGGAAAAGACCCATCAGGTCAGCGCCCCGCTCGAAGGCCGCAATCGCGCTGCCCTCCTCTAGCAGCACGACACTCTTGGCGAAGAAGAGTTCGTTGACGGTAGGATGAAATCTCGCCACCGTTTGCAGGCGCAGCTTGTCTGCCTGATGGGCCACCCCAGGAAACAAATCCTGACTAACCTGATGGCAAGCGGCATCGCCTTGTGTTGTTTTGAACATCCGTACGATGGCACGGTACCTGTTTGCGATGTCCAGGAAGACCGGCGAGTGCGTACAGCAGGCTACCTGGGTGTTGGGCTGCGCAGCAAGCCGGTGTAGCACGTCCCGCATCAAGCGCTCCATCTGGGGATGTAGATAGAGCTCGGGTTCCTCGATCAACAGGATGGTGCCGCGTTGAAGACCGGCGCCGGCGGCTTGGGGACCTTGTGCTTGCGCGTCAGCGAGAAGCTGGAGTAGCGTGATGACCAGCGTACGTTGCAGACCATGGCCCTGATGGCCAACTTCTGTGTCGATGCCTGCCTGGGCATCGCGGATGACAAGCGAGGTCGACGGCAGAACCATAGTTCGCAGTTCTGGTGCCTCTGTACGAATCAGCGCTTGACCTCCAACGACTTCGTTGAGGCTCTGATTAATGCGGTCCTGCAGATCTCGAACTTCTTGAGCCTGCCGCAGCGGGTTGGTGGGGTCTGGTCGGAAGAGCGCCAAGACATCATCCAGGGCGGCTTGGAGCGCTGCCATTTCGGGACGTTGTGCCAAGCTGCGCTCAACGATGAGGTTGACCAATTTGCCGTACGTCGATGCGTCCTTCGCATTGGTCTCGTCGCTCGCCTCCTGGACTGCCCTCACGAGAATGGGCCGAGGCAGGATGGAGTTTGCGTTGCTCTTCCAGTTGCCGCCACCGCCAGGGTTGGGCAGCCAGGTAGCAGCACCAACCCCGACCAAATCGGGGCGCTGCTCGCGCACGGCAGCCTTGAGCGATTCCCTAGAGCCAGCGTTGGGGCGCGCTCCCTTATTGGGCAGCGCGTCAATGATCGGCTGATAGTCCGCCGGGAACGCTGCCCAGGTTGTGTCTGGGTCAGGCCAGCCCACGAACTGCTCAAGACCAGAGAAGGAGAATAGCTGTTCCTTCCAACCGCCAGCCTCTCCGTCCTCACCTGGCTCGAACCAATAGCGCTTTTTAAGCACCCACTGGTCGCCATCCATGCGACCACGAACAGCGACCTGGGCTTTCTCGTCGTCTGTGAGGCAGTCGAAGTGACCGATCAGTTCTATGGCGTTGTCGTCATCAGTCTGGTGACGGCGAAAGAGCGACGAGTCCCGGATAGAACTGCCACTGAGGAACACGGCAATGGCGGACAGCACGGAAGACTTGCCCGCATTGTTTTCCCCGATGAGGACAAGCAGGTCTTCCCATTCCAGGGCCACATGCTCGATACATTTGTAGTTGTGAATCTCAAACCGGCGCAGCCGCATGTTCACCCCCTTGGCCCTTCTGAGCTCTTGCGCTGAAGCGGTGCTTTCGCATCATGCGCCTCGCTCTACCCCCTCCAGCAATCTCTCACTAACTTGGCACGGATCTCACTATCCGTGTCACCCGACACGCCTATTTGCAAGAACTATGGCGCGCCGTTCTCATTACTTTGTCGCCATTCTCACTTAATAAGGCGCTTTACGTTTGCTCACAGCCTCAAACGTCAATATTCCCCGCCCGCAGCGCATTGGTCTCGATGAAGTCGCGGCGCGGTTCCACCTCGTCGCCCATGAGCATGGTGAAGACGCGATCGGCTTCGATGGC
>Ga0066798_10000590_pt1 | contig 18052 bp, 5 predicted proteins | sample PersoiDNA2013203_FD_70961 | JGI IMG/M metagenome (GOLD analysis project Ga0066798, IMG submission 70961) | Permafrost soil microbial communities from the Arctic, to analyse light accelerated degradation of dissolved organic matter (DOM) -... | ecosystem: Environmental > Terrestrial > Soil >... | reverse complement strand
CCAAGGGCTATGAAATGGAAGTGAGCGGCGACCTGGCGCCAGGCTGGAACGCCAGCATCAGCTGGACGCAATTTACCACCAGGGACGCCAGTGGCCAGGACATCAACACCATGTATCCGCACAAGCTGTTCAAGCTGTACACCAAATACCGCCTGCCCGGCGCCTGGCAAAAGCTCGCCATCGGCGGCGGCGTGAACTGGGAAGGCCGCAGCTACACCAAGGTCACCAATCCGGGCACCGGCAAGCCGGTCGACGTGGGCCAGAACGCCTATGCGGTGGCCAGCCTGATGGTCCGCTACGACATCAGCCGCCAGTTGTCGCTGCAAGTGAACGTCAACAACCTGTTCGACAAACGTTATTACGCCAACCAGCTCGATGTGTTCAACAACATCACGTTCGGGGCGCCGAGGAATGTGCTGGGAACGGTGAGGTACACGTTCTGAGGGTGAACAAGGAAGCATGACAGGGACAGGCAGCGATGAATCAGAGCCACCTATCCCGCTCGCTCAGTAAAAGACATACTGAGCGCAAACGTCATTACCACGGACAGCTTGGTCACTGAGGTAATAACACGCCTGCCGCCGCGATGGCTTTTTCTTGAATTTTATTTCCCAACGCAGACTGGGCCATCCAGACGGGATGGCGATCCACTATCTTCTTGGCTTCCCCCATCGACATGCCATAAGTAGCACGCGTCACCCTGATGGCCATCACGATAGAAGCATGCATGTGCTTGAGATGAGACTGCGCCTCGTCTGGCGTACAGTTCAGACTTTCCAGCATGCTCAAAAGTTGCTCATACGAAAACGTAACCATAGCGACCTCCTGCGTGTTTACAACGTCATATCAACATCATGTCGGGGTCGTGCAGATGAGCTATGCTCAACGCGCTGACCGGTAATATTGACTATGAAATATCCTTGCCCCTGCGCCACCCTCTTTAAATCTGTCATCGCTTCCCGCAGCGCACTTCCCGCCGAGCCGATGCGAAAATTCTTTTCATCTTGTGCATAGATAGCGATGACAAATAAAGCCAGGGTGCCAGAGCCTGGATCAAGCACCACCTCCGCTGCGATTTGCACAATTCCTTGGGGGAAATTCAGCTCAACATCAAACCAGTTGTCGCCCCCTTGCTGCCAGCGCACGGAAGTCGCTTGAAATGCCTTCATGATAGCACTTATGTATATTGGCATACGCCCCCCTCTTCGTCGGCCCGGCACCATCAGCTCCGTATGTAGCCATAGCTGTATCACTGGCAGCACGATGCGACATTGATATTTCATGGCTAGCAACGCGTTCTCGAATGCCTCGCAGAACTGCCCAGTCCGGCTACCTGGCATACGTTTTTCCCGACTGAAAAGCTGCGACAACCATGGGAACGAACGGTCCACCTTCACAGGAACACTTGCATGGATATAGAAACCTTAGCGGCCTACGACCAGCAAGCGGCCGCCTATGCCCGCGACTGGCAAACGAACAGGGCGAGGTGATTTTCGAGGAAGACGTCATTAGCGCCTCATCCGGGAAGCGAACACAGCGGATGGTCTTTAGGAAAACGGCGGCATAGGGTGTCATTTGAGCCAGCCAACTACTGCCCTGGAATGTATGTTGGCTGGCGCCCCCCTTCCCTACAACCACCCATCCCGCTTCAACCTGCGGTGCAAAAAGTAGCACCCAGCAATAATCCCGACGATTACCGCTGGATAACTACCCCGCCATTTCAGTTCCGGCATGAATTCAAAGTTCATGCCGTACAGGCTGAAGACCATGGTGGGCACGGCCAGGATTGCGCCCCAGCCGGCCAGGCGTTTCACGACTTCATTCTGGCGTATCGAGATTTGCCCCAGCGCGACCTGCATGGCGGAGTTGACCATTTCGCGCATCTGGCCGGCTGTGTGCGTCACTCTTTTGACGTGGTCGAGGATGTCGCGGTAGTAGATGCGGTTTTCCTTGGGGACGATGTCGCCGTGGAAGCGGATCAGCTGGGTGCAGATTTCATGCAGGGGGTTGACGGCGGCGTCCAGTTTCAGCAGTTCCGTTTTCAGCTGGTAGAAGTCTTGCAGCTTGTCTTCAGACAGGCTGGGCTGGAATAGCTGCTGTTCGTATTGCTGGAATCTGGCTTGCAAATGGTCGATGCAGGGCTGGTACTGGTCGACGATGAAGTCGATGATGGAATAGAGCACGTAGCCAGGGCCGCTGGCCAGTTTGCCGGGCACGCTTTCCTTGCGTTCGCGCAGTTTCGCATAACCTGCCGAGGGGCCGTGGCGCACGGTGATGATGAAGCGGCAGCCGAGGAAGACGTGCGTTTCGCCGTAGACGATGGCGCCGTTTTCCAGGCTGGCCGTGTGCAGGACCATGAACAGGGTGTCGCCGTATTCTTCCAGCTTGGGCCGCTCGTGCGCGCCTTCCGCATCTTCGACGGCCAGTTCGTGCAGGCCAAACGCAGCCTGCAAGGCCTGCATGGCAGCCCCGTCCGGCGCGGCCAGGCCTATCCAGACGAAGCAGGCGCTGTCGTCCAGGAAATCACCCACCTTGTCGATGTCGAAGTGTTCGATCTTCTTGCCGTCGCGATAGGCTTCGCAATTGACGACGGCGGCGTGCTGGCTCAAGTCCATGTTTGATGTCCAAATTAAGAAGTATATGTAGCTTGGCACGGATAGGCTTGTCGCACTGTTAAGTGTTTCACGGCAGAATCATGCGAAGAAGCATAGTATGGCGCAAGCTCATCAGAAAGGACCGCACCTTGGCCACACTCCCCACACCGAAACAGCGCCGCCAGCTGCTGCTGGACCGGCGCGAAGCAAAGATGGCGCGCTCGCCGCACGCTTATGTACGCGGCAATACGGCCCAGTACTATGAATGGCTGCAAGCCCAGCCTGGCCACAGCTTGCCGGAAGGCCCGCCGATCTGGATTTGCGGCGACTGTCACCTGGGCAACCTGGGGCCGCTGGCCGGCCTGGACGGCAGCCTGGAAATGCAGATACGCGACTTCGACCAGAGCGTGATCGGCAACCCGGCACACGACCTGGTGCGCCTGGCGCTGTCGCTGGCGACAGCCGCGCGCGGCTCGTCCTTGCCCGGCGTGGTGACGGCGCGCATGCTGCAGCATATGCTCGATGGCTACGCCTTTGCCTTTTTGCCTGGGGAATTGCAGCTGGTCTTGCCCCGCCCTGCCGTCGTGAAATCAGCCATGCGCGGTGCAGAACAGCGTTCGTGGAAAGAACTGGCGACGGAACGTTTCCTGGAAACGCGGCCCATCATTCCCATGGGACGCAATTTCTGGCCGATTTCCAAGGAAGAAAAGAAAGCCATTGCTGACCTGTGCGACACCTCGGACATGCGCTCGCTGGTGACGCGCTTGAAATCGCGCAGCAAGAAAGCCAAGCTGGAAGTCATCGACGCCGCCTACTGGGTAAAAGGCTGCAGTTCGCTGGGCTTGCTGCGTTATGCCGTGCTGCTGGGCCTGGGCGATGGCGAATACTGTTTGATCGATATCAAGGAAGCCGTGCAGGCGACGTCCGTGCATTATCCCGACGCCAGCATGCCGCGCGACAACGCCAAGCGCGTGGTAGCCGGCGCCCGCCATTTGTCGCCCGCCCTGGGCGAACGTACCCTGCCGCAGCGCTTCCTGGGCAAGGGTATCTTCGTGCGTGAATTACTGCCGCAAGATTTAAAACTGGAAATCGACGAGCTGAGCGTGGACGACGCGGCCAGCACGGCCAGCTACCTGGCTTATGTGGTCGGTTGCGCGCATGCGCGGCAGATGGACTGGTCCACCGGCATGCACTGGATCAAGCAACTGCAGATGGACCGCGACGCGGCCGACCCGATACCCGGCTGGTTGTGGCATAGCGTGCTGCAATTGATCGCCAGCCACGAATCGAGTTATCTCGAACATTGCCGCCAGTATGCGCTGCGGCTGGCCAGGTCTGAGCGGGGGCTAACTTGACGCAGCATGGTAGCGGTATGAATTAGCAGCATGAAAGCATGCTGCTCTACCGTTATTCCAGCTTGAACAAGACGTTCAAGCTCTTTTGCAAGGTGATGTTCGCTGGTGTCCGTATCGCCGAGGAGATCCCAGTTGGCGCAATGAAAGGAGGTGGAGAAAATTCTCCATCCATGGAAGTCATCAGCGCACGTTCAAGTGCATTGAATGGCGCTTCCGAGATGGCCATGACGGAAGCGATCTTCCTGCCAAACGATTTGGCGATACGCGATGCCTTGGCTGCTGCATCATCGGCCGCTTTCAATTCAAGTTCGGCTTCCAGCGTGTTGCGGGTGCTACTATGGAAGGACGTTTCCAGCTCGGTGATATTTTTCATACCGGCCAGGTCCGACATCAATGGCGCCCATGCCGCCAACTCCCTGACCCACACGCTCACATTACGACTCACGATATACAAAGGGACCGTATCGCGCTTTTCACTGCCTGCATACTCCAGCGTGCGGCGAATCTGGGATGAGGTGATATCCGATTGCCGTAGTTTCGCCTTGTCAAATGACTGGAATATCTCGGCGACGCTGGCATTGACCACCGCCAGCGCCTTTGCCGCGTCGCTACCGCGGCTGGAAACGGTCATCTCGATCAAGGCCAGATCAGGCGCCACTTCCATTTTCGCCGTGCCCGATTGGAAAATAAACGGGTAATCAGGCAATGGCGAGGCTTGCGCCATATTCACAGCAAAGTACGCCAACACCAGCAACAACTTACGCTTCATACATATCCCCATATTATCAAAAGGCATTGTTAACAATATAGCAGTTCATGCAAGAAAACCAGCTGTTCTGGGACCAGTACGGCTTCACCGGAAAAGATGCAGCGCACATTGCGTTGTAATTACCCCTGCCGCAATCGCACGCTGCGCCGTGGCGTGCTCACGCCGCCCACGGTAGCCTGGCCCGTATGGCGCGCGCAGTGGTCGAGCGCCTGCCGCAGGGCCGTATCGACATTGCGCAAGGACATGCCATGCTGCTGAGCCACTTCCTGGCGGCTCATCTCGTCCAGGCGCAGCGCTTCGAGCACTTGCCGGTGGCGCCGCGGCAGCAGCTCGACAGCCTGCTGCAACCGTTGCAGGTCGCCGCGCAGCTCGGCCAAACGCTCCGGGCCGGCCGCCGCGTCGGCCAGGTAGTCGATCGCACCGCCAGCGCCGTCGCCCTCGTCCGCATACAGCCAGGCGCGGTCGCGGCGCAAGCTGTCCGTGGCCAGGTTGCACGCCACGCGGAAGACGTAGGCGACGGGGTTGCGCGCCAGCGGACGAGCGCCCCCTTCGCCAGCCTCGCCCAGCCGCAGCCAGGCATCGTGCAGGCTGTCGCTGGCCAGGTCGGCGCACCCCAGGTGACGGACCAGGCGGCGGTGCAGGCTGGCGTAATGGCGCACCAGCACCGCCTGCAAGCCACTTTCCTGGCCTGCCGCGGCCAGTGCTGCATCGTTCGCCGCCCGCAGCCGTGACGGGCTGGCCGCCATCGGCGGGCGATATGGCGCCAGCCCGGACAACAAGCGCAAGGCCGCCATGCGCACCGGCGCCGCGCCGTCGATACTGCGCGTGCCCGGCATCATGGCGACAACCTGCTGCGCTCTTGCGCCGTCAATTGCCGCGTCGCCGATTCCGGCAAGGCGCCCAGGCCCAGCACGCGCACGGCGCTGCGGGGATTGTAGTCGGCCGCCTCGACGCGCGCGCCTTCCGGCGCCGCCTGCGCGCTGTCAGGCGCCGACTCGTTGCCAAAGCCCAGCACGCGCACCGTGAACACGGACGGCTGCGCCGAACGGGTGGCGGCGCGCTCGCGCTGCATCACGTCCTGCGCCGCCGAAGTCGCCTGGGACGCCGCTGCGCTGGCGTTGGTCATGGCAGCCACGTTCACCGACGCCACCGTCGGCATGCCCTTGGATTCACCCTTGACCTGGATGTTGGCCGCGTTCATCACCTTCAGCGCAGCCAGGTTGACGTTGCCCGAGACGCGGATACCCGCCTCGCCCGCGTCGATGGTGCCCAGCGGCGCCAGCAAGTCCACGTCGCCGGCCGGCACTTCGGCAATCGGCGCCAGGGTGGCGATACCGGCGCCCGTACTTGGCACGTCGGACGCCAGGGTCACGTTGCCCCAGCCGTCATACACGCGCTTGGGCGGTGTGTAGACGATGGTCGACTTCGAACCGCGGCCCGCATTGATGTCGCCTTGCGATGACCAGCCGAGAATGTCGCCGCCAAAGGTGGTCATGATGCGGCTCTGGCCCAGCAGGATGCTGCCGTGCGAGAACAGCTCGATATTGCCGCCGCCCTTGGTGATGACGCCTGAAGTCGCTGGCGGCGCCTCGCCCTCGATGCCCAGCACCTGTTTGCCGCCCGGCGTCAGCAGCTGGATATCGCCGCCGAAGTTGGTGTGCAGGTAGCCGCTGCGGGGGAAATAATCCCAGCGCTGCTCACCCTCATTCCTCGATGCGTACAGGCCGCGGTACATGGTGATGTCGCCCGCATAATTGATGGCCTTGCCGCTGGCGTCGGTGGCCGGCGCCAGCGCCGCGATAGCGTTGCGGCTGCGCAAGAAGCTGCCATAACGCGCGCTGTCCACGTTGTTGTACTCGCGCCCGCCCGCCTTCAATTCCGCGAAATACACATCGCGGGCAAACACGCGCTGCTGCGGCTCGGGCAAGGCCAGGTAGAAGGCCAGCACCTCGGCCGCCGTGCCCTGGACGCCGTAGCGGTCAGCTAGCCAGGTAGCCAGCTCCTTCTCGTACGATTTCACCACCTTGCCGGCCTGGTCGGCCAGCGGCAGACCCGTCTGCGCCACGTTGGCCGGGTCAAGATAGGGTTTGACGAAGCGCAGGTAATCGAGGCCGGCCGCGCCCACGCCCGCCTGCATGGCGATGCTGGCGCCCAAGCGCTTGTCGCCCTGCACGACGGGACCGAGACTGACGACGCTACCCTTGTCCTGCATCAGGATATTGCGTCCCGCGCTGATGTCCAGCGTGCCGGGGCCGGCCACGTTGAAGGAGCTGCCCAGGATATCGCGTCCGGCCGAGACCAGTGATACGTCATACGCATTGTTGTGCACGAACAGGTTGCTGTAAGTGTTGAAATACATGCCGCTACCGCTGTCGCTGCCGCTGCCGCCTTCCAGCTGCGCCGTGCCGCTGCTGACGATATCGCGGCCCGCCTTCATCCAGACCGGCTGCCCTCCTTCATACCAGGTGATGCCCGCGTGCTTGACGTCATAGAAAGAGACGATACGGCCGACGTTGACGCCGACCATGTCGCCCTTGACGGCATAAATGCGCGCCGCCTGTGTGCCGCTGTTGCCAGGGCCGGCTGCCGAATCGGGACCGAAGGCAAACAGCGGGTATCTTTCTTCCGTGACCGGCGCGCCCGTGCTGGAAATATTGCTGGCCGTGGGACCGTACGGCCAGGCATTGGGAATCCAGCCTGCAAAAGCCGGCTTGAACGGTGTCGCCATGCTGTCCGCCGCCGCGCCGGACTGGCCGATGGTAAAACCGCCCGCATAGATGGAGTCGCCGGCCAGCCATTGCAGTTGAGCATTAGGCGAAGGCGCCAGCAGCAACGGTGCGGCATAGGCATAGGCATAATTGCTATCCGTAATCACCCTGCCGTAATACAGGCTGCCATGCGCCGCAGCAGCACGCACGATGGATGGATAGATGGTCGCGAGATCCGTGTCCGTGCCGATCGACGCCGTCAATGGCGTCAGATTGCCGCCGGCAGAGAACAGGTCGAGCGCCGTATTCGGCGTCCACAGGCTGAACCAGCTGAAACCGCTACCCACCACACCAGTCGGGCTGACATACGACAGGCTGTTGGCCAAAACGCGGCCGGGGTCGGCCACATCCTGCAGCACCTGGTCGCCCAGGGTGGCCACACTGAAGGTCGCGTCGCCCGGCACCAGGGTCATGCCACCCGAAGGCGTGGCGCGCGTGGCCGTAAAGGCATCGTAGACCCGCGTTTCTTTCGGCGCATGCTGGGTACTCTGGGTACCGTACTGCAGCGCCAGGCTGCCCAGCTGCGCGGCCGACGTTTCTGCGTGACCGCGCAAGTCGACCAGGGCGCCATTCATGTGACCGCCGCTCATACCCGGCATGCCTGCCGGATTGATGGCGCCGCCCACGCGCAGATCCAGGTCGCCGCCCCCCGTCAGCAACATGCTGCCATCGCCATTCACGCGGCCCGTGCTGCCCACGGCCAGCAGCAAGCCCTGCGAACGGGGATTGATATTGATGTCATAGCTGCTGCCCTGCGAAAGCGCCAGCGTGCCGGCATCGCCTGCCACCTCGGCGCGCAGATTGCCGCCGCCCAGGGTGCCGAAACCCGTGAAGCCCAGGACGGCGTCGGCCAGGCTCTTGCGGCCCACATAGGTGCCGAAATTGACCCACCATGCTACCGGCTGTGCCTGTCCACCGGTGACGACGTCGGCGCTGCCCTGGCGCCACAGCCAGTTGCCCACGGCCGTGCTGTCGTAGCCATTGTCGCTGGCGATGGGACGCAGATTGACCGCGGCGCTGGCGGCCAACAACGAACCGCTCAGGTCGCCACCGACCTTCAGCAGCAGATTGCCGCCCTGGTCGGGGTACCAGGCGCGGTAAATGCTGTCGGCGCCGCCATTGACCAGCGCTTCATGCACGCCGTCCGCATTGAACAGCACCGTGCCATTGGCATTGCGTGCCCGCGCCTGGTTGAACGGGTCGTCTGGCGACGTTGCCGTGGACGACATGCCGGCCGTGTACACGCCATACAGGCTGTCCATGCGCAGGTCGCCGCCGCTGACCAGGTCCAGGTCGCCCGTGCCCGTGCGCAGCACGCTGTAGCGCAGGCTGCTGGGCTTGTAGTCATACGTCGCGCTGGATGAACCACACCATTCGGGAAACTCGCTGCACATGGTCGGCCAGCCCAGCGCCGCCGGGTCGAGTACATCGCCCACCTTGATGCTGGGGTCGCCGAATTCCTCGACGCCCTGCTGGGTCCAGACGTACGCCACCTTCAACACGCACATGGTCGGGTCGCTGGCGCAGAACTCTGCGATATTGGTGCCAAACTGGCTGAGGAATTCATCGGTAATGATTTCGCCGGCCACGATGCCGTCGATGCCCAAATCTTCGGCCTCCTGCGTCCAGTACTGCACGCCCTTGGGCGGCACCGTCACGCCATACACGCCGTAATGGCTGTCGGCCAGGCGCAGGGTGCCGTGGGCGGGATGCGCCTGCACGCTGCGCGTGTCGGCCGCATCGAGGTCGGCGCCCGCCACCAGGCGCAAGCCCCATGCTTGCGAACCTTCGGCCAGCATGGGTGCGATCGCCCACAGCTTGCCCTGGCTGCCCGCCACTTCCGGCCGCAAGGCGACAGACTCCACGCCGTCCATCAGCTTGACATCGGTGCCGGACGGGATCAAAGAACCCACGGCCAGCGCCAGATTGCCATTGAGTACAAAAACAGAGCGCTCGCCCGGCACGCCAGGCAGCGGCACGCCCTTGGGCCAGATCATGGCGCTCACTTTCACCGTTTGCCTGAGCACGCTGCCCGCGTCGAGGCGCATGCCGGCAGCAAAGGTTTGCTCCGTGGCCAGCAAGGTGCCGGCCGCGTGGACGATATTGCCGGCGCTGTCGCGCACGGCGGCCGCCAGCACTGTCCCGGCCGGCACGGTCATGGCCTGGTCCAGGGTCACGGCCACGGGCAGGCGCGTATTGGCGAGCAAAGTAAAACCCTTGATGGGCAGGTCGTAATTGAGCGCGGCGCCCCCCGGAAAAAGCGTGCCATCGGCCACGGTTACGCCCTTGCCCGGCACGATGATGTCGCTGCCATTGATGTCTCGTCCCGGCAGCAAGACCCAGCCTCTATCATCATTGGTGGCAGGCGGTGGTGCGAAGCCGTCATTGATGCTGCCGTAGATGCTCAGGTCGCCGCCGGCGCGCAGCAGCAGGCTGCCCACCTCGCCCGAACCACGCACATTTGTCTGCTGGAAGCGCGGATTGAGGCTGGCGTAGCGCAGGCCCGACAAGTCCAGGTCGCCCTGTACCACCAGGTCGCCGTCCGGCGTCTTGCTGACAATATCGACGCCGGGGCGCAGATGCAGCGCATCGGCATAGGCAGCCGTGTTCAGGCCCGCCAGCTTTCCTTTCAGCAAATTCGTATTGGCCAGCGCCGCTTCGATAAAGGCCGTGCTATCGGCGTGCTTGCTGTCCAGGTAAGCCTGGTTGATCACCTGGTAGGGACGTCCGCTGGCCGACAAATCGGGCGCCAGCACGCCATTGGCGTCCGGCGCCATGGCATAGGCAGCATCGTCGTAGCGCTGCATGGCGTTGACGGCGATGGATTTCGCGCCGCGTATCGTCAAGCCGCCGCCGGCCGCAATCGCGATATCGCCAAAAGTGGCGGCGTCCAGGTCGGTGCGCCCACCATTGCTGCCCAGGCGCGGCGCATTCAATTCCACCGTGCCGCGCGCGGCGCCGTCGTATTCACCCTTGCCCTTGCCGGCCACGGCTGACGTACCGTGGCGCACGTCGATCTGCGCGCCACCGGCCAGGCTCAGCACACCATCGCCCGAGTTCAGTTCCACCGTGGCCCGGTTCGGGCTGTCGATGATCTTGCCATAGCTATCGACGCGCAAGACCGTGCCATGCGCATCGAGCACGGCGTTGCCAGCCAAAGTGAGCCCATGCTTGCCGGCCAGGCGGATGCTGCCCACGCGCTCGCCGCTGGCATCGATGGTGCCGGCCACGGCCAGGCTGCCGTTATCGACGGACACTTGCACTTCGCCCGCCTTGAGCTCATTGCCTATCGTCAGATCGCCCTGCTTCAGCTGAAAGCTGCGGCCGCCCGTCACGCCGCCTTCCGTCAGGCGCGTGTTCAGCGCGGCGAACTGGCTGTCCAGGGTGCCGCCCGCGCCCAGCGTCCGGGCGCGGATATCCACGCTGCCCTGCTTGTACGGCACCATGGTGCCGCCCGCATCGTAGCTGCCGCTGGCGCCGCCCAGGATCTTGCCCTGCAAATCCACCTTGCCGGCCGCGCCATCGAGCGCCACGGCCTTCAGGCTGCCGGCGCGGTTATGCTCGGCCGACAGGTCGATCACGGCCGCCGCATCCTGGACGATATTGCCGGCGCGGCTGTCCAGCGTCACATCGCCGCCCCAGCTGTATTTATCGACATCGAAGAAACTGATCTTGCGGCCCGCCATGTCGATACGCGCACCGCCGTCCAGGGTAATGTCGTGCTGCGCGCCGAGATTGAGCTTGCCGCTCGGCAGCACCACCGCCGTTGCCACACTCACGCTGTCGCCATGCAAGCTCAGCTGGGCACCCAGCGCGTCGCTATTTTTTACCCCAGCAGCTGGCACCGTGCCCGCCGGTGCCGCCACCGTCAGCGCGCCGCCCGCCGTGTAGCTGTGCGAAGAGCCGGCCTCGCCCGTCAGCAGCGGCGTGCTGATGTTCAGCTTGCCGCCGCTGTACTGGTAGCCCTTGCCTTCCTGGTAAGCGCCCTGCGCCTGGTAGACGGACAGGCCGCCCTTGTGGTTGGCCGTGACTTGCCCGCTGGCTTTCAGGTTGACGTTGGCAAAGCCCAGCGCCAGGCGGTCGTACGAGGCGACACCGGCCGGCTGCGTGAAGGGACCGAAGCCAAATTCGATGCGCTCCGCTTCCAGGTTCAGGGTGCCGCTGCCCGTGCCGGCGCCATGCGTGATCACATCGCCGGCCGGCGACAGCGCGCCGCCCCAGATCAGCTTGGCCGTGCGGATGGTGGCCACCGTGGCGGCGTCGCCCTGGCCGTACATGGCCGGCGTGGTCAGCACCAGGCGGTCCAGAGTGGATTTACCGGTGGCCTTGTCGTAGGTGTCGAGCACCACGTCGCCGTAGAAATTGACGCTGTCCGCTGCACTCAGCAACAAGGTCTGCAGCGCCGGCGCGCCGGTGCTGGTATCGCCACGCAGCAGGCGGTCCAGCACATCCTGGTTCATCGCCAGGCCGCTGGAACGCGTGCCGTTGGCCTGGGCCGCCGCCAGCGCTTCGCTGGTGCCCATATTAATGGCGCCCACGGCCAGGCTCAGGTTGCGCGTGCCGTAGCGGGCCGAATCGTCCAGTTCGAAACTGCCATTGGTGCTCATCAGCAAAGTGCCTTCCGAGTACAGGCTGGCGGTACTGCTGCAGGTATCGGCGCACACGCCGATGCTGATGCCGCCGCGCGCCGAACCGCCCACTGGCGCCACGTTCATCACGCCGTTCGAGGCGGCCAGCATATGCATGCCCGAATTGCTCTGGTAGACGAAACCGTCATTGGCGTCATAGGCGGCCTTGCCGCGCCCTATCGTATTGATGCCTGCGCCGGGCGCGACATCGATCAGGCCGGCGGTCCAATGGATATTCCAGGGATCGCGCGCCAGCAGCAGCACTTCCGGCGCGGACAGGATGGCGCCGCTGCGCAGATAGATATTATGTGCCTGGGTCGTGCCAAAACTGATGTAATTGCCGCCCTGGCCATAGGTCACCACAGGCGTGGAGCCCACCACGATGCGGGCCGCGCCGATCGCGTTCAGGCTGGCAGCGTGCACCGTGACGCCGCCAAAGCCCGGCGTGGCCGAGGCGCCATCGGCGACGATTTCAATATCCTCGGGGCCGCCCGGGATCACCGCGACGGTGCCGCCAAATCCGCCCTTGGCGGCGCCAAACTTGCCCGTGCCCTCGAACTGGAAGGCGTCGATGCCGGCGCCCGGCGCCAGCTGCAGCCTGAGTGTCTTCACGTCAGCCGGCAACTGCGGGCGGGGAATGCCGCGTGTCTGCGCATCGGCCAGTGCAAACGCCGCATAATCGGTTTCGTTGTATTGGGAATACGTGCGCAAGACCTTGGCCGGCGTCAGTATCAGCTGGCTGGCCAGCGGCGCGCGGATATCCGTGCCGGCGATCGACAGGGTGCCGGGCGCGGCCCAGGAGCCGTTGCGCAACTGCTGCGCCGGGGTAGCGCCGCTGCCCTGTCCCGCCAGGCCGTTCAGCTCCACGCGGAAGGCGCCGGGCAGCAAGGCATAGGTCGAGGGCATCAGGGTGTAAGTACCCGCCGGCAAGCCCGGCACGCCATTGCCTACCGTCACCTGGCGGCCAACAGCCGGGTCGGCAACCCCCTTTTCACCGCCTGCGGGTGCATACGGCGCTTGCACGCCCGGCACGATGGCGTACACGGGATTGGTCGACAGGCCGGGCAAGACAAAACCGCCGTTCGCGCCCATTTGCACCAGCGGATGGGTACGCGCATCGGTGGAACCGCCCCGGCCGGCGACGAAGCCGGCGCCCGTCAATTCGCCGCCGCCGGACAGGTCGAGCAGTGCGCCCGGCTTGATGGCCACCTCCACGCCGGCGATATCGATGCCGACGCCACCGACGCCGGCAAACTCGGTCTTCTTGCCGTTGAATGTCCAGTCCTGGCCATCGGCCGTGCCGCCATATGGCATGACCATGCCGGCCGCGCTGACGGAAGTAATGCTACCAGGCAATAAATTGATGCTCAGGCTATTCTGGTTTGCAAAGGTGCCCACGCCAAGATTGATCAAGCCCAGCGGCGCGCGCACGATGCCGCCCTGTTCGATGTGCGCGGCGCCAAACTGCAGCATGCCAAAAGCCGAGTACGGCACGGCGGGAATGGTATCCGTGCTGCGCGCAATGGTCAGCGAGCGCGCGGGATCGTAGCTGAGATTGCCGGACGTGCCGCCCACGCCGGCACGCACGGCGGCGCCGGCGCCCGTTGCCGGATACAGCTGCGCCGCAGTGAGCGTCATGTCGCCTTGCGTGGACAATACCGTCGTCGGCTGGTTGCCATCCCAGCCCAGCGGCGACAGCAGGAAGCGCAGGTCGCCACGGCTGCTGAGGCGCACATCGTCGGCCCAGATGCTGACCAGGCCGCGCACATCGATCAGGCCGCCCTCGATACTGACCTGGCTGGCGGACGGCGATAGTCCCGCACTGCCCGGCGTGACATAGAAATCGCGGCCGACCGGCTTGACGCTGGCCAGGCGCACATACGGTGCTTCCAGCTTGATCTTCGCGCCGGCCGCACTGCCTGGCGACAGCATAGGCGCACCGTACAGCTGAAAGCTCTGCTGCATTTTCAGCGACACATCGCCATCGAAGGAGGCGGCGCCGAGCAGCGCCAGGTTGCCGAAACCGCCAGCATCCACCTGCTCCACCGAGTAGCGGCCATGGCCGTATTGCAGCTCTTGCGCCGCCTCCTGGGCAGTCATATGCGCGGCCAGGTCGCTGGCGCCCTGCTTCTGCGTCAATCTCAATTGGCGTCCTGCCAGCACCTTGGGCGTAGCCAGCACTTTCAGGTATTCCGGCGTGCCGGTGGCGATCGACAGGGTGCCGCCTGCAGCGCCCGCGCCGCCGGACCTGGCCAGCAGCTGGCCGTCCAGGTACAAGCCATTGTTCGACGCCAGTGCGATGCTGCCGCCCGCGCTGGCCACGTCGATGGCCTCGCCATTCACGTCCAGCACGGCGTGCGCGCCGGAAGCGTCGAGCACGGCGCCATCGCGCAGCACGACGAACAGGTTTGCTGCAAAGGTGCTGCCCTGCGCATGATCGATTTCGCCGCCGACGACAATGCTGCCGCCATCCATCACCTTGCCATAACGCTTGCCCTGCACGTCGGTGGCGCTGACCGCGCGCGCGGCCACGTCGAGCACGGCATTGTCGCCGATCCAGATGGAACGGCCATGGCCGGCCGCTTCCACCGCTTCAGAGACAGCCTTGTCGATGGCAACACCGCCCAGGCTGATCTTGCCGCCCCAGGCGTTCAGGCGGCCTTCCACCGTCAACTGGCCCACGCTGGACAGTTTGATGGACTGGCCCGCATCGACATTCACTACTGCGCCCTTGCCTACCAACAGCTCGGCAGTTGCCAGGTCGGCCGCGCCGGACTGGATGTCGCCCACCTGCAGCGCCAGGCTGGCGCCCTGGCGTTGCGTCAGCTTGCTTTTCAGGGCATTTTCTTCGTACTGTTCCGGTGTCCACAACGCCAGGCGTTGATTGTCCACCATGCGCAGCAGCGGCATGCGCACATCGACCTGGGTACCGTCGGCCACCGTCAAAGCCTGCCTGCCGATCAGACTATAGCTGGAAAATCCCTTGTCGAAAAAGTCGCCGTCCAGTTGCAGGGTAGCGGCCTGCAGGCTGTCTGCCTGGCCGATCAAAATACGGTTACCTTGCAGTTCCAGCTTGCCGCCGCCCTGCACGCCATGGCCGCGCAATTGCGCGCCCTCGCCCAGCACCAGCTCAGCCTTGGGACCATAGCTGGCCAGGGTCAGGTTGCCGCCCTTGCCGCCCTGCTGCTTCGCCTGCGCCAGGATGGCGGCGCCCGAACTCACGTCGATCACGCTGCCCTCGCCGATCTGCACTGCGCCATTTGCGCGCAGGGACACGCTGCCGCCATTCACATACGGCAGGCCGGCTGCCGCCTGCGGATCGCGCAGCACATTGCTGAACAAGCCGCTCGCGTCCAGGGTCACGCCATCGGCCAGCACCAGCTTGCCGACCGGGGCAGAGGGATCGACCACGGTATCGATCATGCCCAGCGCACCGGCCTGGTTCAGCAGATTGCCGGCCACGATGCTGCCGCCACGGCTGGCCAGGCTGGCGTTGATGGCCACGTCGCTGCCGTACAGGGTGATATTGCCGCCCTCAGCCACCTGCAGCGCGCTGTCGACCGTGATGCTGTCCTTGGCGGCGATGCGGATGGCGCCCAGCTGCTGCTGGTTCAGCAAATCTGTATCGAGCAGCAGCTTGCCCTGGCGTTCGGCCGCCAGCGGTGCCGCCAGATCGAGACCGGCGGCGATACCGTCCTTGCGCTGCGCCAGTTGCACCTCGTCCATCACGGCCGACAGCCCATGCTGCAGCACGCCGGTGCGCTTGTCGAACATGGGCTGGTACTGGCCGACGATCAATTGCCCCCGCTGCGCGGCCGCGAACTGCGACTGCTGGTAGCCGTCGAGCAGCGCCTGCGCCGCCTGGGTTTGCCGCTCGCCCTGGAACACATCGCCCACGATGCCGCCTTCCAGCACCGCCGATCCCGTGCCGACCACCAGCTTGCCCGCGTCGCGGCCCACCGTGTAGCCGTTTTCCAGGCGCTGTTGTGCGGCGATCAGGGGATTGGCGTAAAACGCGCTGGCATCCTTGCCCCAGCGCGCATGTTCTTCCTCGTAGCCCTTGTAGACGCCCGTATACTGCAAGTCGCCCGGCGCGCTGCCGGCCTCATGCAATTTGCCATCGGCGCCCGTGAGCCAGGTCTGGCGCACCACGCCTGTCTGCACGTCCAGGGTGCCGCCCGACAGGTTGATGCTGGAACCGGCCTGGGTGACGACATCCTTGCCGCCGAAGCTGACAGTGCCGCCCTGCGCCATCCATTCGCCAACCGAGTGGCCTTGCGTGCCCAGGTAGCCGGCCACTTCCAGCAAGCCGCCGGCCGTGTACCAGCGGTCGCTGTCATAGCCGTTGGTGCCCTTCGGGACGAATACCAGCTTGCGGCGGTCCACCCAGATATTGTTGTTGATCAAGGCCTTGCCGTCGCGGTTGACGGGTGCGTCGCGCTGTTCATTGCCCTGCACATTGATTTCAATATTGTTCGCCTCCATGGCGACCTTGACGCCCAAGGCGCCGGACACGTCGAGCAGCGCGCCGTCGCGCACCAGGCTGCGGCTGGCCGCATTGACGGCGAGCTGGCCGCCGGTGGCCAGGGTCAGCGAGTCGCCCTGGAAATCCACCGTGCCGGCGCTGCCGATCTCGATGCGCGACTGGTCGCGGCGGTCATTGACGGTCACGACATTCTCGCTCGACGTCACGGCCGGGCCGCGCATGGCGTCGCGCTGGCTGTCGAGCGCCGTGGTCTTGCCATCGTCCTCGATGACGATGGCCGTGGTGGCGCCACGGCCCAGGGTAACGCTGGCGTCGCTGCCCAGCGCGTTCAGGTGTATCGTGCCGCGCGTGGCGACGGTGGTGCTGGCCATGATCACGCCATCCTGTCGCACCTCGCGTCCGGCCAGGGTCACATCGCCTTCGCGCGCCTGGATCAGGCCCGTGTTGACGACCTTGCCGGCCGTGCTGCCATTGTCGAACTTCGGCGTGACTTCGCTGCCGCGCGTGGTCGACAGGGGATTGCCGTCCGTGCCCACGCCTTTTTTAATGCTGAAGCTATCGCCGGCCGCCAGCAGGGCCTGGCCCTTGGGCGTGCTGATTGCGCCCGCATTGTGGACTTCCTGGCCCAGCAGCATGACATAGCCGCCGCCTTCGGTGCTGCCCTTGGGCGCGTTGCTGGCTAAGCGCGCGCCCGCCTGCACCTGCACCTTGCCGGCAGCATCGGCAAAGGTCGCGCCACCGGCCGTGCCGGGACTGTAGATGCCATTTTTCTGGAATTGCTCATCGCTGATGCGGGCAGCGGCCGCCACCAGGTTGCGCGTATCGACCTGGCTGGCGCCATGGAAGACGATGCCGTTGCGGTTGACCAGCAGCACCGTGCCATCGGCCTTGATCTGGCCCTGGATCTGGCTGGGACGGGCCAGCGGATCGTTGACGCGGTTGAGCACCGCCCAGTCTTTCTGCTGCTGGAACGAGAGCGTGGTGTCCTTGCCCACGTTAAAGGTTTCCCAGTTCAGGATAGCCTTGTCGGCCGTCTGCTGCACCACCACCGTCGTCTTGCCGTCCGCCACAGTCTGCACGGGCCCCTGCGCATTGAGCCATCCCGCCGTCAGGCTGTTGGTGTCGACCTGCAAGCCGCCCTTGACCAGCCCATTCGGCGCACTGGCGGCGCCGGTGGCGTTCTGCCGCGCCTGCGCCTGCAACGCCTGCTGCGCAGCAATGGTGCGCGCGGCCAGGTTCAGGTTGTTGAGCGAGCGCTGCAATTGTTCATTGGCCTGCTGTTGCTGGCCATCGGGACGGCTGCCCAGCGGCACCGGCTGGCCATTCGGCAAACGGCCCGAAGTGGTAGCCGTATTTTGCGCCGCCCCCTTGGCCGCGAACCAGGCCCCGCTGAACACTTGCTGCGCGCGGGCCGGCGTCGAAAAGGCGCCCGCCATCAGGATCGTGGTCAAG
>Ga0066798_10000586_pt1 | contig 18175 bp, 13 predicted proteins | sample PersoiDNA2013203_FD_70961 | JGI IMG/M metagenome (GOLD analysis project Ga0066798, IMG submission 70961) | Permafrost soil microbial communities from the Arctic, to analyse light accelerated degradation of dissolved organic matter (DOM) -... | ecosystem: Environmental > Terrestrial > Soil >... | reverse complement strand
TCGCCGCCGGAGAGAACGTAGGGGCCAATCGAGATCGCGTCTGTGCACATCTGCTCGACGATGCGCTCGTCGAAGCCCTCGAAGCGAGAGGAGATGAGGGTCAGGCTCTCCTCGCTGGCCGAGCGGAGGTTCGGCCGCGCCCGAGAAGATCGGGCGACATTCCCGCACACTCGCCCACGCTTCGTTCCTCCGCCTTAAGCCGCAGTCCCTCGCTGCCGATGAATATAGAAATGTCTACCAGCAACGCGTCTACGCGATCAGACGACTGCACTTTCAGACACGGCGACAGAATCCGCGTGACTTGCGAGACCGAAGGCATAGCCGAGGGTTCGGGGGGTGACGTAGTCGGCCGGTACGAGAACGAGCCCGACCGCGTTCTGGTCAGGCTGTGGAGCGGCGAACTGCATCACGTCCCGGTCAACGCGCTGGAACGAGCCGAGGCAGCCTGAGTCGCCGGAGGTTCGACCCCGCGCCCCGGCTCGACTCCAAGTAGGTGGGGAGGTTGGTGAAGCTGCGAGCGCATAGGAGCCTTTCTAACGCGCTCGGCCGGGCGCGTCATCTTGCCCGCGCTCGCGTTCGGCGCGCGGCACGCGCTCAGCCGTGCTCGTTGCAACCTGCGCGGGGCTTAGCCCTCGTCGAGTCACTTTAAGCAGGCGGCAATCGCGTCGAGGTAGTCGTCGGAGTTCTCGTCCGGCCAGTATGCGACGGAGCCTTTCGTCCTTACGTAGTTAGGGGAGATTTTGAGCAATTCCGCTGAACGTTCGCCTGTAGAACGGCGGACCGAAGCTCCTGCCACGACCAACGATGATAGTTCGGCAAAGCCAACCCGACAACAGTGAGCTAGTGACCAGAAGATGCGCGGGTGTCGACGCGCACTCGAGCATATTCAGCACGCCTATTGCTAATCGGAGGCGTGTGCTGAAGCAGTAGGTTGTCCGCGGTCGCCAGATTCAACCTTTCACCTCGCAGTTTGGAAACGCGGCTCAGTTAGGTGGAGTCCTTCGAGTCGCGATGACAACCTCGGAGCTGAGCGCGAATGAGCTGACGACGACGCGATGTTGGATCGTCCACGCCCCGGGCTCGAGATAGTCGCTGACAACGACCGGACGACAGCCACCCACAAGTTCGGGCCGCAGGCGCCAGAGGCGTTCCCACGCTCCCGTCAAGAGTCGCGAGGGAGTCGTCAGGCCGCGCGTCAGGCTCGCGAGACACAAACGCCCTTCGGGAGCCAGTACTCGATGCGCTTCGGCAACGAGCGCGCGCCCATCAGCGGGGCTGAGGAGGTCGAGCACATAGGTGGAGACGAAGCGATCAAACTGTCCATCATCGGCCGGAATCGTTATCGAGCCGTCGCCGACCAGGATCTCGACCCGCGTTCGCCAGCGCCGCAGGCGCTTGCTCGCGAGTGCCGCCATGCCCGGGCTCACGTCGACTCCGAGGTAGCGGCAGGTCTCCGGTAAGTACCGCTTCAGGAGACGTCTGGCAAGCTTCGCCGTCCCGAAGCCGAACTCGCAGACCGCCTGAGCGTGCTCGAAATCGGCGTGGGTCAAGAGCTCGTGGATCGCTCGGTGCTCGTAAAACTGCACATCTTGCATCCGACCGATGCGGTCATAGATCCGTGCCGCCTGTCGCGGCGAGAGATAGCGAGCCTGCACGAGTTTTCATTCTCGCGCACGTCGGCTGCCAGCGGAAGTCTCAACTCTGTGCCCTTTCGCCCCTTCATCGTTCGGTCGCCGGCAGAGCCGGCCACCAGAGGCCGGATCACAGCACTTGACCGGGTTGGCGAGCAGCAGCTCGGGCTCCCGGGCGGCTTCGTCGACCGCTACCGCCCACGCTGCCAGCCCCAAGCAAGGTTCGGCGAGCGTAGGGCGGGTACGCGCCGGTTTCTCCGCCTGTCAGTCTCCGCTTTCGCTTCGGCCCTGCGGTGCTCGACGGAAGCGCCTGACGATTCCCTCCCCGACGACGGCCGCTGCGAGCAGCCCGCCGAGCACGCCGAGCTGGCCGGGCGTGTGCGTGGCGGCGTAGGCGATCAGAGTGGCAAGCGAGCCGATGCAGGCGACCGCTCCTGCGAGCGGAAGGGCGACCCTGGTGCGGGTGCCTCCGACCAGGCGGAGGGCGGCGAGGTTGACAGCGGCGAACACGATCAGGAAGCCTGCCGAGCCCATCAGGCTGATCCCCTTGATGTTCACGGTGTTGACGACCAGAAGCGTACCGAGCGTCGTCGCGAGAAGGCCGCCGATCGGACGGCTCCAGATCGGCTCGCCGAGCCGCTCGGGCAGCTCGCCGTGGCGGGCCATCAGGTACGTGAACTTTGCAGCGCCGTAGAGAGTGGCGTTGATCGCGCTGGCAGTCGAGACGACGGCGGCGACGGCGATCAGTTTGAAGCCGGCCGTTCCGAGGAACGGTCGGGCGGCCACGGCAAGCACGTAGTCGCGCTCGCTCGCGATCGTCTTCGGCGCGAGGTTACCGACGGCGACCAGTGCGACCAGCACGTAGAGGACGATCACGCTGCCGATTGCGATCAGGTAGGCGCGCGGGAGCGTCCGCTGCGGGTCGCGCGCATCCTCGGAGGCATTCGCGATCAGCTCGAAGCCCTCGTAGCCGAGGAAGATCAGTGCGCCCGCATAGACGATCAAGCCAAGCGACGGGAACGCGGACGGCGCGATCCGAGCCGTGTCGACCATGAGCAGACCGCCGACGACGAAGACGAGTAGCACAGCGAGCTTGAAGTAGACGAGTACCGCCTCGGCGCGACCGATCACGCGGGCGCCGAGCAGGTTGAGCGCCGCGAAGCAGACGATCACGGCACTGCCGAGGATCTTCCGCCAGCCGCCGTTCGGGTCGAGACCGAGCAGGGCGGCCAGGTAGGCGCCGAAGGCCACGGCGTAGAGGCCGAGCATGACGAAGTAGCTCAGCCAGAGCAGAAGGTTCAGCGGTCCGGCTATTCGCCTGCCGAAGGCACGGTCGAGGTACGCAGCGGTGCCGCCGCGGCTGCGCACGACGACCGACAGACGCGCGTATGACCAGCCCGTGAGGGCCGCGACGCCGCCGCCGACGAGAAACGAGAGATAAGCCCCGGCCCCGGCTACCTGCACCGTCAGCCCGAGCACCGCGAAGATGCCGCCGCCCACCATCCCGCCGATCCCGATCGAGACCAGTGCGGCGATACCCAATTCCCCCGAAGTCGGCTGCTTGCGGCTCACGCGCACACAACCATTCCACCGCCGGCGGACGGGAGCAACCGAGGATGTATGGCGGAGCCGGGCTAGCCCTGTAGGTACTTTCGCATCGGAATGCAGACCGGTTCTGTACCCAGCTACTCGTCTCCACCGGCGCCGTCCCCGGCATTGTAGGCTTTCTCGATGCTTGGTTTGCCTGACGGTGTGCGGGCGTGCCTGTTCGATCTGGATGGGGTGCTGACGCAGACTGCGAAGATCCACGCCGCTGCCTGGAAGAAGATGTTCGACGACTTTCTGCGCGAGCGGGCGGCGAAGGGCGGCGAGCCGTTTCTGCCGTTCGATCCGGTTGCAGAATATGACGAGTACGTCGACGGCAAGCCGCGCTACGACGGCGTGCGCTCGTTCCTTGCTGCGCGCGGTATCGACCTTCCGGAGGGCGAGGATAGCGACCCGCCGACTGCCGAGACGGTCACCGGACTCGGCAACCGCAAGAACGAGATCGTTCTGCGCATGATCCGCGATGAGGGCGTTGAGGCCTATGAGGGCTCGGTGCGGTACGTTCGCGCGGCGCGGGAGGCCGGCTTGCACCGAGCGGTCGTCTCGTCGAGCAGCAACTGCCGCGAGGTGCTGATCGCGGCGGGGATCGAGGACCTGTTCGAGCAGCGCATCGACGGGCTGGTTGCCAAGCGCGAACACCTGAAGGGAAAACCCGCCCCTGATAGCTTCCTCGCCGGCGCCCAGGCACTCGACGTCGCGCCAGGGCAGGCGGCAGTCTTCGAGGACGCCCTGGCCGGCGTCGCGGCAGGACGGTCCGGCGGCTTTGCCTGCGTGATCGGCGTCGACCGTGTCGGCCAGGCCGAGGAGTTGCGCGCGCACGGGGCCGATATCGTCGTCTCCGACCTGGCGGAGCTGCTCGACTCGTGATCCAGCATCCGGCCTTTACCGTTGAGCCGTGGGCGCTCCGCGAGACCCAGTTGAGCCTGGACGTGCTCGCTCAGTCGGAGTCGCTGTTCGCGCTTGCGAACGGCCACATCGGATTGCGCGGGAATCTGGACGAGGGCGAGCCCAACGGGCTGCCCGGCACCTACCTCAATGGTTTCTTCGAGGCTCGCCCGCTGCCCTACGCCGAGGCCGGCTACGGCTACCCCGAGGCGGGACAGACCGTGGTCAACGTCACCAACGGCAAGATCATCCGCCTGCTGGTCGACGACGAGCCCTTCGACGTCCGTTTCGGCGAGCTGCGCGGCCACGAGCGGACGCTCGACTTTCGAGCCGGCGTGCTGAGACGGCAGGCCGAGTGGCTTTCGCCTAGCGGCGGGCAGGTGCGAGTGTCCTCCGTGCGCCTCGTCTCGTTCGTGCAGCGGGCGGTGGCCGCCGTGCTCTACGAGGTCGAGCCGCTCGATCGCGCGACCCGCATCGTGGTGCAGTCGGAGCTCGTGGCCAACGAGCCGATGCCGACCTCGCCCGACGATCCCCGCACCGGCGCGGGCGTCGTCTCGCCGTTGCGTTCCGAGCTGTTCTCCGGCCGTGACGCCCGCGTCGTACTTGTGCACTCCACCAAGGCGAGCGAGCTGCGAATGGCTGCCGGTATGGATCACGTCGTCGAGGGCCCGCCCGGCACCGATACGGGAGCGGCGGAGAGCGGCGAAGACCTGGGGCGTGTGACGATCACGGCTGATCTCGAGCCGGGTCAGCGGCTGCGCGTGGTCAAGTTCCTGGCCTACGGCTGGTCGAGTCGGCGCTCGAAGGCTGCGCTGCGCGATCAGGTCGCCGCGGCTCTCGCCGAGGCACGTCACACCGGCTGGGACGGGCTCCTCGCCAGCCAGCGCAGCTACCTGGACGTGTTCTGGGAGCGCGCCGACGTCGAGCTGGAAGGCGACGCCGAGCTTCAGCAAGCGGTGCGCTTCGGGCTCTTCCACACCCTGCAAGCGGGCGCCAGGAGCGAGCGACGCGCGATCGCGGCTAAGGGCCTGACGGGGCCAGGCTACGACGGGCACACCTTCTGGGACACCGAGACGTTCGTCCTGCCCGTCCTGACCTACACGGTCCCGGACGCCGCGCGCGAGGCTCTGCGCTGGCGCCACGCGACCCTGAGCCTTGCCCGCGAACGGGCCAAGTTGCTCGGGCTCGCGGGCGCTGCCTTTCCCTGGCGCACAATCGCCGGCCAGGAATGCTCGAGCTACTGGCCCGCGGGAACGGCCGCCTTCCACGTCGGTGCGGACATCGCGCAGGCGGTCGGCCGCTACCAGGCCGCGGCCGCCGACGACGCGTTCGAACGCGAAGCCGGACTCGAGCTGCTCGTCGAGACGGCGCGGCTGTGGCGCTCGCTGGGTCACTACGACAGCGAGGGACGGTTTCGCATCGACGGCGTCACCGGCCCCGACGAATACAGCGCAATCGCCGACAACAACGTCTTCACCAACCTGATGGCACAACAGAACCTCAGGTCGGCCGCCGACGCGGTCGAACGCCACCCGGATCGCGCCGGGGAGCTCGGTGTCGACTTGGAGGAGGCGGCCGCCTGGCGTGACGCCGCCAATGCGGTCTTCGTCCCCTACGACGAAAAGCTGGGTGTCCATCCCCAAGCCGAGGCCTTTACCGAGCATCAGACCTGGGACTTCGCGCACACCGCACCGGAGCAATACCCGCTGTTACTGCATTTCCCCTACTTCGACCTCTACCGCAAGCAGGTCGTCAAACAGGCTGACCTCGTGCTGGCCCTACACCTACGCGGTGATGCTTTCAGCGAGGAGGCGAAGGCGCGCGACTTCGCCTACTACGAGACGCTGACCGTCCGCGATTCCTCTCTCTCGGCCTGCACTCAGGCGGTGGTCGCGGCAGAGGTCGGGCACCTCGAGCTGGCCTACGACTACTTCGGCGAAGCCGCCCTGATCGACCTCGACAACCTGGAGCACAACACACGCGATGGCCTTCATATCGCCTCGCTGGCCGGCGCTTGGATCGTCGCAGTGGCCGGCTTCGGCGGCATGCGCGACCACGACGGTACGCTGACCTTTGCCCCTCGCCTGCCCGAGCTCCTGAGCCGCCTTGCCTTCCGCCTCTGCTATCGCGGGCGGTGCCTGAGCGTCGACATCGAAACCGAGCAGGCTCGCTACTCGCTCCTCGACGGAGCGCCACTCGAGCTCACACACCACGGAGAGACGATCAACCTCACAACAGAGACACCGGCCACGCACACGATCCCGGCACCCCCGGCACGCGACGCACCCACACAGCCGCACGGACGCGCGCCAGCACGACGGCCCCGAGGTGAGAGAGACGAGCCCGCGCGAACGAACGGGGGGAGTTGAGATGAGCAAGACCAACGATGGTGCGGGTCCGGCCGATGCGCTCGTGCTGTTCGGCGCGACCGGTGATCTCGCCCACAAGAAGACCTTTCCCGCGCTCTATGCGATGGTGAAGCGAGGCGTCCTGAACGTCCCGGTGATCGGCGTCGCCTACTCGAAGTGGGATCTAGCGGAACTTCGGAAGCGGGTCCGGGACAGCATTGCGCAGGACGCCGGCGGCATCGACGACGAGCAGGCACTCGACCGTCTGATCGCTCTGCTCGGATACGTCGATGGGGACTACAACGATCCGGGCACGTTCACGGCGCTCGAGGGAGCGCTCGACGGCGCCGAGCGCTCGGCGTACTACCTCGCCATCCCGCCCTCTCTGTTTGCGACGGTGATCGAGAAACTCGGCAGCGCGAGCTTGGCTGGCGGCGCGCGCATCATCGTCGAGAAGCCGTTCGGCCGCGACCTCGCCTCGGCTCAGGATCTCAACCGCGTCGCGCGGTCGGTGTTCCCCGAGGATTCGATCTTCCGCATCGATCACTTCCTCGGGAAGGAGGCGATCATGAACCTCCTCTACTTTCGCTTCGCCAACTCCTTCCTGGAACCGATCTGGAACCGCGACCACGTGGCCAACGTCCAGATCACGCTGGCCGAGCAGTTCGGCGTGGAGGGCCGCGGCTCGTTTTACGAGACTGCCGGCTGCCTGCGCGACGTGATCGAGAACCACCTCTTCCAGGTGGTCGCTCTGCTCGCGATGGAGCCGCCGACCTATAGGGGCTTCGGAGCCCTGCAAAGCCAGAAGCTCGACGTCTTCAAGGCCATTCGGCCGCTGACCCCCAAAGACCTGGTGCGCGGCCAGTTCGTCGGCTACCGGGATGAGCCCGGCGTGGCAAAGGACTCCGACGTGGAGACTTTCTGCGCCGTGCGCCTCTTCATCGACTCCTGGCGATGGGCCGGAGTCCCCTGGTACCTGCGCTCCGGCAAGTGCCTGACCGAGACGGCCGTCGAGGTGCTCGTCGAGCTGAAGCCCCCGCCACAGCGGCTGTTCGAAGACTCCGCCCCGCGGGTCGGGCACGCGAACTACCTGCGCTTCCGGCTCTCCCCCGACGCCGCCATCGCCCTCGCCGCCCGCGTCAAGCGCGCAGGCGAGGAGTTCATCGGCGACCAGCGCGAGCTCTTCCTGCTCGATACCCAGCCCAACGAGGAGGCTCCCTACGAGCGGCTGATCGGCGACGCCATGGCCGGTGACGGCGCGCTCTTCGCCCGCGAAGACTCGGTCGAGGCTGCATGGGCGGTAGTCGATCCCGTCCTCGCCACTCACCACCGGGCGCACCCCTACAAGCCGGGCACATGGGGGCCGAAGCAAGCCGACAAGCTCATTGCCCCCGACGGTCGCTGGCACAACCCCGCACCGGCGGCCACGGCGTCGAAGGAGGCGGCACTGTGAGCGATCACCCGATGCCGCGCGGCTAGCCCGTCCCACCAGTTAGAGCGGGAGTTCCTAGGCAAGCGAGGTGATTGCGTAGTCGGCGCCCGCCTCGCGTAGCTGATCGACGGTGAATTTGTAGCTGCCGGCGCCAACGCAGGCGATCCCCGCGGCGTGGGCTCTCTCGACGTCGTCGGGCGTATCACCGACCACGATCGTCTGGGCGGATGAGGAGCTCACCGTCGTTGTCGAACAGGAGCGCTATCCGCTCGAGCGATAACAGATCTCCTTGAGGTTGGAGGCCCTTGTCGCTCATCCGGCGGGCTTCTCCGCGTGTCCGCCGAACTGCTTGCGCATCGCCGAGAGTGTCTGGTCGGCGAAGTGGTCGAGGCCGCGGGAGCCGAAGCGGGAGGCCAGCGCGGTCAGTAGGACAGGGGCCGGGACGCTCTCCTCGATCGCGGCGATCGTCGTCCAGCGGCTCTCGCCGGAGTCGGACACGCGACCTGAGTACTCGTGCAGGTCGGGCGAGGCGAGCAGCGCCTGGGCGGTCAGATCGAGGAGCCACGACGCGATCACGCTGCCGCGTCGCCACACCTCGGCGACCGAGGCGACGTCGATCTCGTACTGGTAGTACTCGGGGTGCTCGAGCGGCGCCGTCTCGGCGTCGGCCTCGCGCGCGACGGTGCCGGCGTTGGCGTTCTTGAGGATATTCAGGCCCTCGGCGTAAGCGGCCATCACGCCGTATTCGATGCCGTTGTGAACCATCTTGACGAAATGGCCGGCGCCGGCCGGGCCGCAGTGCAGATAGCCGCGCTCGGCGACGGCCGGTGGCCCCATGCGGCCGGGTGTGCGGGACGCGGCCTCAACGCCGGGCGCGATCGCCTCGAACAGCGGCCGCAGCCGCACAACGACCTCTGTTTCGCCGCCGATCATCAGGCAGTAGCCGCGCTCGAGGCCCCAGACGCCGCCGCTTGTGCCGACGTCGAGGTAGTGGACTCCTCTCTCGCCGAGGGCGGCGGCGCGCGCGATGTCGTCGCGATAGTAGGAGTTACCGCCGTCGATGATCACATCACCGGCGTCCATTCGTTCGCCCAGCTCCCGCACGGTCCGTTCGGTTATCTCCCCGGCCGGAACCATCACCCAGACGGCCCGAGGCTTGTCGAGCTTCTCGACGAGTTGATCGAGGGAACCGGTTCCGGTCGCACCCTCGGCCTCGAGCTTCTTGACCTGGCTCGAGTTGACGTCGAAGACGACGCAGTCGTGCTCAGCGGGCAGGAGCCGCCGGACGAGGTTCGAGCCCATCCGCCCTAGTCCGACCATTCCGAGTTGCATTGGCTGACCTGGCCCCATTCGTTGGTTCGCTTTCCATGATAGTGAGAGAGGCGCCTCGCGCTCGAGAATCAGCGGTGCATAGTTCCTCGAGTGAAAGCCCCGGCCAGACGCTCGTCTCCGGTGCGGGCGGACGGGGACGAACACGGGAGACGTTGGCTAGTCAGAGTCGCCCACGCTTGGGTTGTCTGACCGGGCAATTCGGGGTTCGTACGTGAACGCTAAGGTCATAGACAGCGGGGCACGTTCGAACCTTTTGGAACTAAACGGGGCACGTTCGAACCCTCGACTCGGGGTTGAGCTAGTCCGCCTGGGCGCGCTCCGCGACGAGTTGCTTCGCAGGGCCTCGGCCGGTCCTCGTGAACCTCGGCCTGCGCTACGGCGTCCCGCGCGGGTGCTGGCGACGATCACGAGGGTGCTGGAGGAGGCAGAAGGTCCGATGCGCGCACGCGAGATCCACGCGGCCGCAGAGCAACTCGCGGGCGAGCCACTGCGCTGGACGTCGGTGAAGGGGACTCTGGCCGCCTACGCCGAGGGCTGCGAATCGCGCTTCGAGCGTGTCCGGCGCGGCTACTACCGGATCAGGGGGCATGTAGTGCGGCCATCCGGGTAACGGCGAGAGTGTCCTTTTCAGCGAGCGGAAGATCGGTCGCTCTCCAAGACGGTGCCTGGTTCACGAGCCTCCAGAAAACGCAGGATGCTTCAACCTCCTTCCCGTGCGTCACGTGGATGTCGGGCCAGGTGACCGGCCCGCAGCGGACGGCATCCAGGACGCGTTCCGCGACGGCCCGCTCGCCCCTCGCGTATGGACCGCGACACTCGCCGGCTTCACCTCCAGCCGCACACCCGGATGGTCGTTCGAGATCGTCACCAGATCCGCGAACAGCTGGCGGTGCAACTCGATCATCTCCGGCGCGAGCCGCTGGATGAAGCCCAGGTCGAACTCGGAGCCGTGGCTGCCGAGCGAGGTGCACCTCGCTCGGCAGGCGGGAGAGCGTGGCCAGGTCGCGTAAGGCGCGGCCCGAGACGACCGCCACGGTTGTCTGCGGCAACGTGGCGAGAGCCCGGATCGCGGCGACTGCCTCGGGCAGCGGCTCAGCCCGGGTCGGGTCATCGACGAGCGGTGCGAGCGTGCCGTCGTAGTCGCAGGCGACGAGCAGCTGCGGCAGGCGAGCAATGCGGCTGAGCGGCGCGCGCACATCGGCGTCCAGCTTGTCGGTCAGGCCGGCACGTCCCTCGGGTTCGCTCAACCCGTGGCCTCCGGCGCGCCGAGCTCGGCGAGGAAGGATCGGGCCCAGCGGTTCACGTCGTGGGCTCGCAGGTACCGCTGCATGAGCCGCATGCGTCGCCGCCCTTCCGCCTTGTCGACGTGGATCGCCCGAACGAGCGCGTCCTTCACGCCGTCGGGGTCGTACGGGTTGCACAGGAAGGCGTGCCGCAGCTCGCTCGCGGCGCCGGTGAACTCGCTCAACACCAGTGCTCCGCCCTGGCCGATGCGCGCGGCCACGTACTCCTTCGCGACCAGGTTCATCCCGTCGCGCAAGGGCGTCACGATCATCACGTCGGCCGCGCAGTAGAGCGCCGCGAGCTCACTCCGGTTGTACGATTGATGCAGGTAATGCACTGCCGGCACGCCGACGTGCCCGAAGTCTCCGTTGATCCGCCCGACCTCGCGCTCGACCCTCACCCGCAGCTCCTCGTAGTGCTCGACTCGCTCCCGGCTCGGTGTGGCGACCTGAACCATGACCGTGTCGGGCACGCTCAGCGTCCCTTCCTCTAGTAGCTCGCCGAATGCGTCGAGGCGCAACTCGATCCCCTTGGTGTAGTCCAGCCGGTCGACCCCCAGGATCACCGTCTTCGGGTCGCCCAGCTCTGCACGGATCTGCCTGGCTCGCGCCTGGACCTCCGAGCTGGCGGCCAGCTCCTCCATCTCCTTGACGTCGATGGAGATGGGGAACGCGTCGGCCTTCGTCGTGCGCCCGTCGATGTCGACGGTGGTGCCGGTGCGCCGCAGTCCGAGCAGGTGCCGGGCGAGCCGGACGAAGTTCTGCGCGGCCAGCTTCTGCTGGAACCCGACCAGGTCGGCGCCGAGCAGGCCGCGCAGGATCTCCACCCGCACCGGCATCTGCATGAATAGCTCGATCGGCGGGAAGGGAATGTGGAGGAAGAAGCCGATCCGCAGATCGGGCCGGCGAGCGCGCAACATCGCCGGCACCAGCTGCAGCTGGTAGTCATGCACCCAGACGGTTGCGCAGTCGGCCGCGACCTCGGCCGCAGCGTCGGCGAACCGTTCGTTTACCGCGCGGTAGGCATCGCTCCACCGGCGGTTGAAGGTCGGCGGCTCGACCGCGTCGTGATAGAGGGGCCAGATCGTCGTGTTCGACTCTCCCTCGTAGTAACGCTCGATATCGTCGGCGCTGAGCGGGACCGGATGCAGCCGGATCCCGTCGAGATCGAACGGCTCGGGGGCGCCGCCGACACCACCGGCCCAGCCGACCCAGGTGGCATCGCGTACCGCCAGCACCGGGTGCAGGGCGGTGACCAGGCCGCCCGGACTCGTCCGCCACTGCCGCCCGGTCGACGTGACCTCCTCGTCAACCGGTAGACGGTTGGCGACTACGACGAATCCGCTGCGTACCGTCACACTCCGCACACCTCCACGAGTCGGTAGGACTCTCACCCTAGCCATGCGGAGGTTGTCCCGTAGCTCGTAGAAACTGAAGGCGGCGGTCCTCCCGCCCCGTCCGCTCCTGCTGGGAGCGTTCGGGGCGAGATCCGACCAAAGATCAAAGGAGGAACCGCCATGAGGAAGCTACACCCCGTCGAGGTCACCGCCCACGACCAGGCTGCTAGGCACGCGCTGCCGGAGGCCGTCGCAGCGGCGCTCGGCGAGCTTGTGGGCGCGGCGCAGGAGGGGCTGCTCGCGCTCTCGGTCGGCGTCGGACTCGGTGTGCTCGAGTCGCTGATGGAGGAGGAGCGCACCGCGCTCGTCGACCCGCGATCGAAGCCGAACGCCGAGCGCACGGCGGTGCGTCACGGCCACGAAAGCGGCGAGGTCACGCTCGGTGGACGCAGGGTGGCGGTGCGTCGGCCGCGCGCTCGCAGCACCGACGGTTCCACGGAGATTCCGCTCACGACCTACGAGCACTTCGCCGACCGCGATCCGCTGACGCGGGCGGTGCTCGAGCGCATGCTGGCCGGCGTCTCGACGCGCCGCTACCGGCGCACCCAGGAGCCGGTCGGCGAACAGGTCGAGCAGGAGGCGCGCTCGACCTCGAAGTCGGCGGTCTCGCGGGCCTTCGTGGAGCGCACCCGCGAGGCGCTCGCCGAGCTGATGGCCCGCCAGCTCGACGACGTGCGGCTCGCGGTCTTGATGCTCGACGGCATCGAGCTCAAGGGGCGCACGAACGTCGTCTGTCTCGGGATCACGACCGAGGGCGTCAAGATCTCGCTCGGGCTCTGGGAGGGATCGAGCGAGAACGCCACGGTCGCGACGTCTACGAAGCTTTCCGTTACTAACGGACACTCTTTCTCGCACCACGCCCTCGGCTCGCGGCCCGATCACGAGCCCGCGTTGGCGACGAAAATCTTGCCGATCGAGAACGCGGGGCCGATTGGTGCGCCCAGCGCGAAGTACTCTGCTGTCGCGTCCCCGAGTGCGAACGCAATTGGGTCGAGCTTGCGGATGTCGACGTTGCCCTCCACATCTAGGCAACTCTCGTCGATCTTGACGTCCTTGATCTCGCCGATGAACTGGGTGTGCAGGCCGAGCTCGTGCACCTGGACGACCGCGCACTCAACGACGAGCGGAAACTCCGCCACGCAGGGCGCATCGACGAACTCGGCCGCCACGGGCGTCAGCCCGGTGGCGGCGAACTTGCCGACGTTGCGGCCCGAGACCAAGCCGAAGTAGTCCGCCTGAGCGGCTTGCTCTCGGCTGGGCAGACTGATGGTGAACGCTTTGCGGGCGATGATGTTGCCGTGTGATGCGGTGGCGCTCCGCAGCGACACGGAGATGCAGGGTGGCTTGGAGCAGGCGATACCGCCCCAGGCCGCCGTCATCACGTTCGGCCGTCCCTCGGCGTCGTAGCTGCCAACGGCGAGGACGGGCGTCGGGTAGAGCAGTGCCTTGGCTCCCAGCGACTTCTTCACGTTGCCTCCTAGGTTCGTACTGTTGGCTGCCGTGTCAGTACGGCGCAGCCCATTATGCGGACGTTGGCGGCGTCGCGGCGACGGACGACTCCTCCGAAGCTCGGCGCGGAATCGAAGTGGGAAACGTAGGCAGAAACCGCGATTTCAGAGGTCGGGGTTTGGACGTCGCATTTTGGTTGTCCGCGTTCACTCTGGAAAACGGGCTTTGGAACTAAACGGGGCATGTTCGAACCCTCGAGCCGGGGTTGAGCTCTCTCGACTAGGCGCGCTCCACGAGGAGTTGTTGCGCAGGGCCTCGGTCGATCCTCGTGAACCTCGGCCTGCTCCCGCCAAGGTGAGCCCCGTACTTGAGACCGTAACGCTGGTGCTCGAGCTGGCCAGAGAGCCGATGCGGGCACGCGAGATCCACGCGGCTGCAGAGCAACTCTCAGGCGCGCTGCTGCGGTGGAGCTCGGTGAAGGGAACTCTTGCCGCTTACGCCGAGGGCTATGACCACCGCTTCGATCGGGTGAGCCGCGGCGTCTACCAGATAGCGAAATCGCGGGCGAGCACGGGATGAGATTGCTCCTCGTCGCCTGAGGGCCGTGGACGGCCGAGCCCGGAAGCTCGGCCGTCCTTTTTACTCAACCGATCTTGATCTGAGAGCGAATGGTCATCTACCTCAACGTCTCACACCCCTTCGACCTGATCGGAATCGAGGAGTACTCACTGCGCCGGAAAGAGCGCTGGGAGGCGGACGGTCGAGATTCGCTTGCGTCGGCGCCCGATCGCGCGGCTGGCGACCTGGTTTCTTCGATCGGGCCGACAAGTCGCTGAGCCGTTCTTGTCAGCGATCGTCGGGTCTTGTGCCCAGCTGGGTCGCCAGCGCTTCATCGCGCTCGGCGGCGGGCTGGACGGGCACGAGCAGCACCGGCCGGCGCGAGCGCGCGAGCGTCTCGCGAACGACGGGCGCGCGCCCGCCAGAGAGCTCCTGCGACCAGCCGAGTGCGATCAGGTCGCAATCACGCTCCTCCGCGACCAGCGGAATGAGCTCGCCGCTCCGCCCGATGCGCGTCTCGAACTGTACGACCCCGAGGCCATGCGGGGCGTGGCGGTGCAGAAACTCGCGCGCCCGCGCCGGCTGCTCGTGCTGGGGTTGGTCGGTGAAGGCGGGGATCGAGTCCTGGTCGTAGACGTGCAGCACGAGCACGTCGATCTCGGCTCGGAGGGCCAGCTCGAAGGTCACGCGCAGCGCCAGCGAGGTCGAGGGCGTCCCCTCGAGCGGGACGAGAACGCGCCGAAGGACTACGAGACCCGCATCGGGCGGGACGATCAGGACCGGCTTGGGCAAGGCGCTGGCGACCGCCGAAGCAGTGCCGCCGAGCGGATGCCGCGATGTGGGCCCCCCGCGCGCCCCGATCGCAAGCGCGACGACGTCCTCGTCCGCGCCGGCCTCGACCAGCTGCTCGACGACTTGGCCGGTCACCAGCCGGAACGGGACTGCTGCCGCCTCGGCGGTGCCACGGGCCGTGCGCCCACCGTCGACCTGTACATGGACAGCCTCCAGCTCCGCCCCGAGGAGCGCGGCCAAGGCGCGCGCACTCGCGATGACGGCCTTGCCCGCGAGGCTGTTGTCGAGCGCCACCAGTACCTTCTTCATCTCGGCGCCACCTCCCAGTGGTCGGGGGATTGCTCGACCTTCCAGCCGTCGGATCCGACGCCGATCCCCTCGCGGTCGATGCGGAGCCGCAGCGGCCGGCCGCGGAAGCGGAGCGCGAGCTCGAGCGCGTGCCACTCGGTCGGCAGGTGTGGGTCGACCAGGAGCCGCTCGCCGCGGGGGCGGACGCCGCCGAAGCCGAAGGCGAGCGCCTGCCAGAGCCCGCCCATGGTGGCCAGGTGGAGCCCACCGGCGGTGCTGCCGGTGAGATCGTCGAGGTCGAGCCGGGCCGCGATGCGCAGCGCCTCGAGCGCGGGTCGGTAGCGGCCGGCGCGGGCGAGCAGGCCGGCGTGGATGGCCGGCGAGAGCGAGCTGCCATGGGCGGTTCGCGGCTCGTAGAAGTCGAGGTTGGGATCGAGCGAGTCCGGGACGACCTCGTCCGGAAGCATGTGGTGGGCCATCAGCACGTCCGCCTGCTTCAGCACCTGCGCGCCGGCAACGCGCTCGGCGCCGAGCAAGAGGTCAGCGGCGATCGGCCGGCGCGGGGCGATCTCCTCGATCACGAGCGGCTCGAGCTCGAAGAAGCCGGCGAACTGCTCGTAGATGCCGCTCGCGCGGTCGAAGCCGTCGACGAGCGCCTCGGCGATCGCGAGCCAGCGCGAGCGCTCCTCGGGATCGACGCCATCCAGCGCGGCGGCGCGGCGCAGGTTCCAGCGCGCGAGCACGTTCGTGAAGGCGTTATCGTCGACCGGCTCGTGGTACTCGTCGGGGCCGATGACGCCGTAGATGTGGGCGCGGCCGTCGCCTCCGTAGCGGACGCGCGAGGCCCAATAGCGAGCGGTCTCGACAAGCAGCTCGCGTCCCGGACCGGCGGCGAAGGCGGCATCGCCCGTCCAGTCCAGGTAGCAGGCCGCCGCCCAGGCGACGTCACCGACGATGTGCTCCTCGAGCTCGCCGGTGCGGATGGGGACGAGCCGGCCGCTGGCATCCCGAACCGAGGCGGGCGTCACGTCGCGCCCGTCGGCCGCCGACTCCCAGGGAAAGCGGGCGCCGGAGCGGCCGAGCGCGCGTGCGGCCTCGCGCGCGGCTGGCAGGCGGCGGATGCGGTACTCAAGCATCGCCCGCGCAGCCTCGGGATGCGTAGCGGCGAAGAAGGGCAGGACGAAGACGTCGGCGTCCCAAAAGACGTGACCGCTGTAGGCGGGGCCACTCAGTCCGCGCGCGCCGACCCCAGCCTCGTCGCGATCGCCGACCGATGCCATCAGCTGGAAGAGCGCGAAGCGGATCGCCCGCTGCAGCTCGTGATCGCCTTCGACGACGACTTCTGCCTCCTGCCAGCGGCACGCCCATGCCTCTCGCTGCTCGCGCAACAGTCGCTCGAAGCCCGCTTGCGCGGCAGCGGCAAGCGCAGCCCGTGCCAACTCCGGCTCGGGATCGTAGGCGCCGAGGCGCTCGAAAGCCTGCCCGCGGCGGCGGTTGCGAAGAGCGGCGACGACCTTGCCGCCGCGACGGGCCCGCCGCGGCGCGACCGCCGCCTGCTCCTCGCGGGCGCGCAGCGCAACGGTGGCGGGCCGCGCCAGCGAGGAAAAGCGAACCGAGGTAAGCGGCCCCTCCTCACGCAGCATGCCGGTCGCAAGATCGAGCTGCCGCCTTATCCGCGGTCGCTTGGATGGAGTTGGTGCGAGTCGCGTCCAGTCGGGGCAGCGGGCGAGCTCGCTGGCGGGGCCTTCGCGCGTGTAGACGCCCGAGAGGAACACGGCGGGCGTTGCCCGGGCGTCGTCGAAGAGCGGCGCGCCGCGGGTGCCCAGCCGACCGTCTGCGAGCGTCAGGAGCGACTCGTGCACGCGTTCCAGCTGTGGGTCGAGACCTTCGACCGCGAGCGTCCAGTTGGGATCGCCGTCGAGCTCCGGCAGCTCCCAGCGTCGTCGGCGCTCGAGCTGGTCCACGAGCACCGCCAGGAAGTTGGGCGGCCCACCCCCGAGCGCGAGCACCTCCGCCGGCGTGCCACTGGGCTCGACCCCGACCGAGATGGCCGTCGCCCGTGAGGCCTCGGGGACGAGCAACAGCGAGTCGCTCCCCGGAAGCCCGCCGAGCGGCCCGAACTCGTCGCCGGCAATAAGCACAAGCCCTGGCCCAACTCCGCGACGCCAGAGCTCCGCGAAGGCCCAGTGGGCCGAGTCGGCCTTGTCCGTGAGGCCGATCTCGACGTGCTTGGCGTCGCTCGTCACGCGTGCGTCCGCCAGCCCGGCAGCCTGCGCGGCCGCGAGCGCGACCTCGACGGCGGCGCCGAGACCGGCCAGCCCAGCGTTCCGGAGTCGTTCCTGCACCGCCTCGAGCAGCTCCGCGATCCGCGCCTTCGACGGATCGGCCCACTCCGGCTCCGGGATCAGATCGATCTTGCGCCGATTGAGCCGCTGCGACACCACCTCGGCGCTGAGGCCGTGTCGTGCGAGCTCGGCTACGGTGGCCGTGGCGGCCGCGTCGAGGGCGGCTTCCTCCTCGGGCGTCGCCTGGCGCCGGTAGATGAGCTCGACCCCCGCCGCGGTTGCCTCGAAGACCTCGGAGCCGCGGTTGACGCAGAGATAGAGCCGACCAGGTCCGGCCGGTCGCGCGCGAAGCTGTCCGTCGACGTTGCCGACGTGCGTGTCAGTGACGACGACGAAGTCGAACCCGAGCGAGCAGAGCCCTTCGATCAGCGCTCGCAGCTCGCTGGCATCTGCTCTTCGATCCGGAACCGCCGTGCCGTCCCAGTCGAAGACGACGGCCTCGAAGCGCCGCTCGAGCGGGCTGGGAAGCCGAGGCTCGCTGCCCTTTGCTCGCTGTCGGGCGACCGTGGTCATGACCGGCGCACACGGTTCGGTCGCCTGATCCTCATCGCCACTCTCTCCCCGTGACGGTCGCAGCTCGGAGGCTGACATCGTGCGTACTGTTGCAGATCCCCGGTCGCCACCGCCGGCCTCCCGCTGCGACATCTTCGAGCGGCCCTCGACCCCGAGCCGGCGGGCGCGCCCGTACAGCTCCTGCTTCGTGTTCTGCTCGGCGTCGACGCCGCCGTAGGTCTCGCCCCGGCCCGAGCGCTTCGCCTCGGTCGTCGCCTGCTTCGAGCGCGGATCGGACGGCCCCGGTTGGTCCTTCGCGACCCAGCGGTCGCCCTTCC
>Ga0066798_10000584_pt1 | contig 18263 bp, 17 predicted proteins | sample PersoiDNA2013203_FD_70961 | JGI IMG/M metagenome (GOLD analysis project Ga0066798, IMG submission 70961) | Permafrost soil microbial communities from the Arctic, to analyse light accelerated degradation of dissolved organic matter (DOM) -... | ecosystem: Environmental > Terrestrial > Soil >... | reverse complement strand
AGGGGCGACGTAGTAGCGGTCGCCTTTCTTTGCTTACTTATCTTTGGGCGAGACCAAAGAAAGTGAGCGGCTGCCGGGCCGCCCCCGGCTAGCTCGTCCGAAGAAAACCCAGCATCAGCGCTGGGTACTGCCTTTTCATTTCAGCCGACCACCTTGCCTGACGTCAAGAGCCAGTAAACAAAGCGGCGTTCTTGTCTTTCTCGACCGGCGGCGGCTTGGCCGTTTCTACTTCCGGGTTGCTGATGAGCAAGGCATCGATCAAGGGCCGCAACTTGCTACCAACCGACGACCACTTGTCTTGCTCCAGACGACCAATGCGGTATTGCGCACTGCCGACGACACGACCTTCCCGGCGCAAGGTCAGGGAAGCAAAGGTCATGTACGGCGTGTAATTGGTGCTGAACATCTTCATGTCCCATTTGACCGAGGCCGCATAAGCAATGGTCATCGAGCAATTGCCAGGCAGCGTGCCTGGATCGTAGACCCGGCTAGGCACGCCATGACGCTGCAACTCGCCCTGCAGGCTTGGCACAAAGTCGCTCAAGGCCACGCCGCCGTTCCATTCGATGCACATTTCCTTGATTGGCTCGTGGGCGAACACCACCGGATTGCTAGGCTTGTCGCGCGACATTGTCGCCACACCAGTCGCTGCCGAACCTGCCAGATTGACAACTTCCAGTATCGGCGAAGCAAACAAGGTACATCCCGACAGGGCTGCAACAGACGCGAGAGCGATCAGACGTTTGACCATACTAGTAACCGATCCTACCTTGAGTGAAATTGATCATATCAGCCAACATTGGCGCTGCCGGCGGCCACAGAGAATTGGCTAAAAAGGCAATCCGACGTGCAACTGGTATAAGCCGAGGTTCAGATAATAACCAAGTCAATGTCAATCTCAAGCGCGGATTAAGGCTACTTGCGCGAGCTTTCTCGTGCATTTGCTGGGAACGTGCATTTATTAAATAACCCGCTGCGGACTCAAATCCTCGCTGACGATTTCCGTACCGACGCCGGCAATCAAGTCCGCAATCAGCCGACTTGAACCGCAGGCCGTGGTCCAGCCATTGGAACCATGGCCAGCATTGAGATACAAATTGCGATAGGCGGTCGCCCCAATCAGTGGCGCACCGTCGGGGGTCATCGGCCGCAATCCAGCCCAGTAAGTGACCTGCGTCATATCGGCGCCGTCCGGATACAGCAATTGCAGGGACTTGACGGCGGTGGCGCAGTCATGCGCACTGACCTTGGTATCCCAACTGCCAATCTCGGCCGTGCCGGCGGCACGGATGTGGTTGCCCATGCGCGTGATGGCAACTTTGTAATACTCATCCATGACGCCGCTGCGCGGTGCGGCCGCGGCATCGCGTACCGGTACCGTAATTGCATAACCTTTGACCGGATACACCGGCAGCATCATTCCGAGTGGCTTGAGCAACGGCACCGAAGCACTGGCACAGGCCACAACATAAGCATCGGCCTGCAACAAACCCTGTGTGGTGCGCAAACCGGTGACCGCGCCACCGGCGAATTCAATCTGTTGCACGGCGGTGCCGAGCACAAACCGGACACCCTGGGTTTGCAGCCAATCGGCCAACGCACGTGCAAACAAAGGACAATTGCCGGTTTCATCCTGTGGCAACAGCATGCCGCCAACCAATTGCGCACGCGCGCCGCGCAGGGCAGGATCGAACGCCACGCAGGCCTCGGCATCGAGCAATGCATACGCAACACCGGCTTCGGCCAGCACGCGGGCTGCCAGTCCGGCATTGTCCAGCCCCTCTTGCGTACGGAACAATTGCAGATTACCGCCCGTGGTTTGCTCGTACTGAATGTCGAGCCGCTCACGAATGGTTTTCAGCTGGGTATGGCTGTACCGCGCCAGCCGCCCCATGCGCGCCTTGTTGACGGCATAGCGCTCGGCATTGCATTGCGACAGGAATTGCCCGAGCCAGCGCCATTGGTGACGATCCAGCCGCGGTGTAAAGCGCAACGCGGCTTCCATACCGAGCCAGCTCTGTACGGACCATTTGAGCGCTTTGCCCTTCATGCCCGGTGCCGCCCAGGGCGTAGCATACGATGGGCAAACATGACCGGCATTGCCGACGCTGGTTTCGGCGGCAACCTCGGGCTGGCGATCCACCACGGTGACGGTGTAGCCCTGCTCATGCAAGAAATAGGCGGTAGTCACGCCGACAATGCCGGCGCCGAGAACGATGATGTGCATGATGAAATGAAGTTAGAGAGTTAAACCGCCATCGACGTGCCAGACCTGCCCGGTCACATAGGATGCGGCCGGACTGGCCAGAAAAGCGATGACATTGGCTATTTCCTGCGGCTGGCCGAGCCGTTGTAGCGGGATGCGTTCCAGCGCCGCAGTCCAGGCGGCCGGATCGATGGCTGATTTGCTGGGGTCGGATTTTTGCACATAGCCAGGCGCAACTGCATTGACGGTCGCCCCAAACGGCGCCAGTTGCACCGCCAGCGATTTGACCAACGCTTCAATCCCGGCCTTGGCCGCCGCCGACGCCGGGAAACCCGAGGCACCGAGCCGATAGACGTGGGCAACAAAGGAGCTGACCGCCACCACGCGGGCTGCCGGTGCGGCCTGCAAGGCTGGCTGGCAAGCGCTGACCAGATGGAAGAAACCGCCCAGCAAGACATCGATTGAACGCGACCAGTCTTGTGCCGTCAATTCGCCGATGCGTTGACGGTCGGCAAAACCGGCATTGGCTACCAGACTGTCCAACCGTCCAAAGGTATCGAGTGCCGTATCGCGCAAGCGTAATGCCGTTTCGGCATCGGCCAGGTCACCAATGGCGATGACGCCTTGCGCCCCGCGTGCCTGGCAAGCAGCCAGCGTATCGCGCAACTGCGCCGAGTCGGTGCGCGCATGCAACACCATCCCCATGGCAGGTGCCGCCAGGCTGTGTGCCGTGGCAGCGCCAATACCGCGCGCCGCACCAGTGATGACGACCACGCGTTGCACGGAAGAAGTTGGATTCATGGAGACAAAAGTGAAACAGAACAGCCCACAGGGCAAAAACAGCGTGGCGCTATTTTAACCAATCTACCGTGCAAGCACGCTTGCAACAGCAAGGCAGCCGCGTTCTACTTTACAATTGCGACTTCTTTCAGGGATGCGGCGCGGTTCGCCATCAGGACCGCCCAGCCGTGACTGGCATGCTTCATGCTGCCAGTCGGGAGCACCATCATTCAAGAACACCATAAGGAAACACCATGTATCACTGGGACTTTGCCTCCCTCTGGCAATACCGCAGCATCATTGCGGTCGGCTTCGGCTATACGCTGATTTATACCATTGGCTGCGTCGTGCTGGGCCTGTTGCTGGGCTTGCTGGTGGGGCTCGGACGGCTGTCCAGCAATCCCTTCGTCTCGGGACCGCTGCGCGCCTATGTTGAATTGTTCCGTTGCACGCCGGTGCTGGTGCAACTGGTCTGGTTCTACTACGCTCTGCCGGTGCTGGCCGGCATAGAAATGTCAGCCGGTACTGCCGCGTTGGTGTCGTTGACGTTGTACGGCGGCGCGTTCTATTCGGAAATCATCCGTGGTGGCATTGTCTCAATCGAGATCGGCCAGACCGAAGCCGGTTGCGCACTGGGCATGACGCGCTTCCAGCTGATGCGTCGCGTGATCCTGCCGCAGGCGTTCAAGCGCATGACGCCGCCGCTGGTGAGCCAATCCATCATGCAGCTCAAGAACACCTCGCTGCTGTCCGTGCTGGCGGTGCCGGATCTGCTGTATCAAGGTCAAATCATTGCGCATGAAACCTATCGTCCGCTGGAAATCTACACCATCGTGGCGGTGATCTACTTCCTCATCCTGTTGCCGGCAACGATCTGGGCCAAGCGTCTGGAAACCCGTCTGACACTGCAACAGGGAGCCTGACATGAGCCACGCCATTTCCAATGAAGTCATGATCGAGATCAAGAATCTGAAAAAAGCCTTTGGCGACCACGTGGTGCTCAAGGATATTTCCATGCAAGTCAACAAGGGCAGCGTGGTCGCCATGATCGGCCCATCCGGCTCGGGCAAATCGACGCTGTTGCGCTGTATCAATCTGTTGACCGTGCCGGAACAGGGCAGCATCCGGGTCGGCGCCCAGCAATTCGAATTCGGCAACAAATCGGCGTTGCCGAAGGACCGTGCACTGGCAAAATTTCGCACCAATACCGGCATGGTGTTCCAGCATTTCAATTTGTTTCCGCACATGACGGCACTGGAAAACGTCATGGAAGGCATGCTCACGGTATTGCGCAAACCCAAGGCCGAGGCACGCGCTTATGCGCTGGAACTGTTGCAGAAAGTCGGCCTGTCCGATCGCGCCGATATCTATCCACAGCGTCTGTCAGGCGGCCAGAAGCAGCGCGTGGCAATTGCCCGCGCATTGGCGATGCGGCCAAGTGTGATGCTGTTCGACGAAGCGACTTCGGCGCTCGATCCGGAACTCGTCGGTGAAGTGCTCAACGTCATCCGCTCACTGGCTGGCGAAGGCATGACCATGATTCTGGTCACACACGAAATTGCGTTTGCACGCGAAGTGGCTGATCAGGTCATCTTCATGCGCGATGGCGTGGTGGTCGAAGCCGGACCACCAAGCGTGGTCATCGACAATCCGCAGCAAGCGGCGACACAAAGCTTCCTGACAAGGTTCAACGCGTAGTTTCAGACCGTACAGAGCAGAAAAAAGTGAAGCGGCGCAAGGTTGGGTGAGAAGCGCCGCCGCGCAAGGTCGTGCCAAGCACGACGAGCCCTTAACCGGCGTATCGAAATGCTGGCGAGGCGTAGCGAGCGGCGCAAGGTCGTCCAAAGCACGACGAGCCGTTAACCGGCGTATCGAAATGCTGGCGGGGCGTAGCGAGCGGCGCAAGGTCGTCCAAAGCACGATGAGCCTTTAACCAGCGTATCGAAATGCTGGCGAGGCGTAGCGAGCGGCGCAAGGTCGGGATGAGAAGCGCAGCCGTACCAGGGTACGGCGAGCATCGCCGTCCCGAGATTGCGTCGCGCAGTAGCCCCCCCAGTATTTCCATTAGAGCGGGATTTGGGGCGGTACATCCTTTGGATCAACCCCTGACAACTTCTGCAGGTTCTGCAACACCGTCGTCTTGATCTTGCCGGCATTCCGCTCCTGCACAATCCACTTGTTAATAAATTCCAGCCAGGCCTTGTCGTCTTCTTTCGGCACGGCAATATTGGTTGACGTCGCTTCCAGCGGCATCGGCACGATCATGGTGCCCAGGCTAGGATTTTTCTTCAGCACGTTGAGCGCCAGCAACCACACCAGCACCTGCACGTCGACCCGGCCGGTTTGCAGCGCAAGCGTTGCATCATCGGCCTTTTCCAGACGCACGATGGTGGCATTCGGGCACACGCGCGAAATCATCTGATCATGCGAAGAACCAATATCGACGCCGATCTTGACGTTGGGATTGTTCAACTCGGCCCAGGTCTTGGGTGTGAAACCCTTCTTCGCCACTACGGTAAATGCATTGTTGAACAAGGGCTCGGAAAAGCCCACTGCTTCACGGCGCACCGGCGTCGGGTTCATGCCAAAGAACACATCAATCTTGCGCGTCTGCAAATCCAGCACCGAATTGCCCCAGGTGGTTTCCAGCACTTCCAGCTTGACGTCCAGGCTGGCCGCCAGGCTCTTGGCGAAATCGATCATGAAACCGACCCACTCGCCGCTGACCAAGTCCTTGTTGTAGTAAGGCGCCTGTCCACGTACACCGCCAATGCGCAAGACCTTGGTGCGCTTGATGCGCGCCATGGTGCTCTCGCCGGCACTCTGCGCGAAGGCAAAGGGCACCGCGCTGGCAGCGGCCAGGCCGGCAATATTGGTGATGAAATGACGACGATTTGGCATTGCGAATTCTCCCTGATTGATTTGAATGGGAAGCCGGACCGCAGGCGATAGCGGCCCGGCAACAGTCGACAATTCTAATACCAACCGGTATGTCGTGTCGCTAGAGCGAAAACGTAATCCCTTGCGCCAGTGGCAAATCACGACCGTAGTTGATGGTATTGGTGGCCCGGCGCATATAAGCTTTCCAGGCATCGGAGCCTGATTCGCGGCCACCGCCGGTGTCTTTTTCACCGCCAAAAGCGCCGCCGATTTCAGCGCCGCTGGGACCGATATTGACATTGGCAATGCCGCAATCGCTGCCCAGGGCCGAGACAAACCACTCGGCTTCGCGCATATCGCTGGTGAAAATGCTCGACGACAGACCTTGCGGCACATCATTGTTCAAGGCAATGGCTTGCTCCAATGTCTGGTACTGCAGCACATACAGGATCGGTGCAAACGTCTCCTGGCGCACGATTGCCGTCTGCGCTGGCATCTCGACCAAAGCCGGTCGTACGTAATAAGCGCCGTCCTCGGTGCCGACCAGCCGTTCACCACCCACCACCTGCGCGCCATCCAACACGGCGGCATCCAGTGCGGCCGCCATGGCATCGAATGCAGCCTTGTCGATCAACGGGCCGATCATGTTGTTCTGGTCCAGTGGATTGCCGATGCGCACCTGCTGAAACACGCGCTTGATGGCGGCCACCACGGGCGCATAGATTGCACTGTGCACAATCAGCCGACGCAAGCTAGTGCAGCGCTGACCCGCCGTGCCCATGGCTGCGAACGCCACCGCCCGCACCACCAGATCGAGGTCGGCAGAGGGGCAAACGATGCCAGCATTGTTGCCACCGAGTTCGAGTATCGTGCGGGCAAAACGCGGTGCCGCCAGGCTGGCAATTTCACGCCCCATGCGCGTACTGCCGGTGGCGCTGATGAGGGCAATGCGTTCATCCTTGACCAATTGTTCGCCACGTTCACGGTCACCGATAACTACCTGATTCAAATGCGCCGGTGCCTTGCCGAAACGCTGGCAGGCACGTTCAAAAATCACTTGCACGGCTAGCGCCGTCAACGGCGTCTTTTCCGACGGTTTCCAGATCACCGCATCGCCACACACCAAGGCCAATGCGGCATTCCAGGCCCACACCGCGACCGGGAAATTGAATGCCGTCACCACCAGACAAGGCCCGAGCGGGTGCCAGCTTTCCATCATCCGATGCTGTGGCCGTTCGGAGGCGATGGTCAAGCCATACAATTGCCGCGACAGGCCGACAGCGAAGTCGCAGATATCGATCATTTCCTGCACCTCGCCCCAGCCTTCCTGCAGGATTTTTCCATTTTCCAGACTGACCAGCCGACCCAGCGCCTCTTTGCTGGCGCGCAACTCCTCGCCGAGCAAGCGCACCAACTCGCCGCGCTGCGGCGCGGGCACCTGACGCCAGAGCAGAAAGGCTTGCAGACTGCGCGCCACGGCTTGCTCGGTGTCAGCGGCGCTGGCGACATCCAGACTGGCGATGCAGGCGCCGGTTACCGGCGTGAACACCGGCAAGGTACCGCTTTGCGTGGTCACGGCCGCAATCCCATTGGCGGCCAGAATGGCTTGTACATCAATAGACATGGTGAAATCTCCTCCTCAATGACGGCGCTCAGCGTACACCTTGCCGAAACGATTGCTCAGAAAATCCGGCAGCTTGATTTGTTCTTGGCTGATGAAGCCGCGTTTGGGCAAATGCCCGCTGCGAAACAGATCGACCGCCGTGCAAATACCGGACGCCGTGGTGCTTTGAATCGCGCTTTCATCATGGCCGTCGTCGTGACTGGCAAAGATCTTGCGCGTAAACACTTCCTGCACGAATTTGCCGGCGCGCATGCCGCTGACGGTGACAAATACCAGCACCACATCCTGCATGGTGGTCGGCACGCTCTTGCGCAGGATATCCTTGAGCAACTCCTGATCGTGCTTGAGGCCAAGATCGCTGAGCAAGAACTTCATGCGCGATTGATGACCCGGGTAGCGTACCGATTTGTAGTCCAGATTCTGTATCTTGCCGGCCAGTGTTTCGCACAGCGTGCCCAGTCCGCCGGAAGTGTTGAAGGCTTCATATTCCACGCCATCGAGCGAAAAGTGCTCCATGCCTTCGAGCGGATCAACCGCCACGCGCTCGCCGTCGCGCAAGGCCTCGCAGGGATGACAGTATTCATTGACCAGGCCGTCGACGCTCCAGGTCAGGTTGTACTTCAATTCATTGGTCGGAAATTCAGGCAAGGCACCGACCCGCATCTTGACGTCGTGGACCACATCAAACGTGGCTGCCAGATGATGGGCGGCAATACCGATAAAGCCGGGTGCCAATCCACACTGCGGCATGAAGGCGGTACTGGCATCGCGCGCCAGTGCCGCAATCTCCCTGGTGGCTTGCACGTCTTCGGTTAGATCAAAATAGTGGGTCTCGGTATGCTTGGCCGCCGTCGCCACCTTGGCTGCCATGTGATACGGCAAGGCGTTGATGACGATGTCAGCATTTTTCAGCAGGGCTTCCAGCGCCGTTGGCGCAGATGAATCGACCACCACCCGCTCCACCGGCAGCTTGGCCACTGCCTGCAAGGCCTGCGCATCGCGGTCGGCAACGCTGACCTCGTAATCGCCGCTGTGTGACAACAGCCGTGCAATGGTTTGACCGATATGGCCGGATCCCAGTAATACGGTGCGCATGATGACTCTCCTGAATTGAACAACGATGGATCAATTCTAAGGAGATTGACATACGATTCACATTCTCAAATCGTCATAACACCTGTCATTTAAATACATTTTGACTAAATAAAGCGACGATTTGTCACATTCACTCCAATCAGCTGCTGCGCGGTGCCTCGCCGCGATCGATTTTTCTGGCCAGCACCACTGAGGTAGTGGTCTTGATCACGCCATCCATTTCACCGATTTCATCCAGAATGCGATCGAGCTGCTCGGGCGTCGCCACCCGCAACCAGGCGACATAATCAAATTCACCGCTGACCGCACAGAGTTGCTGCACTTCCGGCATCTGATTGAATTTGCGCACCACATCGCGGCCGGCCTTGGGTTGCAAGGTGATGCCGACATACGCCTGCAGGCTGGGATCAAGCACATCGCGGCCCAACTTCAAGGTATAGCCGGCGATCACGCCATTCTTTTCCAGCCGCTCAATGCGGGCCAGCACCGTGGTGCGCGCAATCGACAGACGGCGCGCCATCGCCGCCACCGATTCACGTGCGTTGAGCTGCAATAAAGAAATCAGTTGGCGGTCGATGTCATCCAACAAGTCCATCCGGATCATGGGCGGCTCCTGAGTTGCGATACGAAACGTCAATACTGTAGCGCAAAACGTCAGAATTTTGATTTCTTCTGCGCATGATGTTGCGACTAACAACAGCGACAGCAGCCAGCGGGGGGATTCGGTAAAATCGATCAGGTTTCCCGTTTTCCCCGCAACAAAGACGCTGCACTTTTGAAAGACTGACATGCTTGGCATCCTGATGCTCGATACGGTTTTCCCGCGCCCGCTTGGCGACATCGGCAATCCCCAGACATTCCCGTTCGCCACGCGCCTGCGCAAGATCGAGCGGGCCTCGCCAGAAAAAGTCATCTTCGAGCGTGCCAACGGCTTGATTGATCAATTCATCACGGCCGCGCAGCAATTGCAGGCCGAAGGTTGCCGCGCCATCGTCACCAGTTGCGGCTTCCTGGCGCTACAGCATCATCAGATTGCCGCCGCCCTGCACATCCCGTTCGCCAGCTCCAGCCTGTGCTGGTTGCCAACGCTCTACAATGCCTTTGGCGGCCCGGCGCATGTCGGCATCCTGACCGCTTCGGCCAGCAGCCTGAGCGACGAGCACCTTGCGGCACTGGGCGGCAGTGCGGCCACACCGCGCGCTGGTATGCCGCCAGCGTCGGAGTTTGCGCGCGTGATCATCGGCAACCAGGTCGAAGGCGACATGGAGCAGATCCATGCCGAAATGATCAGCGCCGCACTCGGTTTGGTCGAACGCCATCCCGAAGTACGCGCGCTACTGCTTGAATGCACCAACATGTCGCCCTGTGCCGCGGAAATCGCCAAACGCACCGGACGCCCCGTGTTTGATTTGGTCGGATTGGCCAAACAGATGATGACAGCGGGCTAGCTTCTTGCTAGCCGTACTATTGAACCGCAATAGACAGGAAAACACCGTGGCCTCCCCTTTCGTTTCTGCAGATACCATCCGTACCGATTTCTCGCATGCCATGTCCGCGATGTACAAGACCGAAGTCCCGCAATATGGCAGCTTGCTCGACATCGTCGCCGACGTGAACGCCGCCGTGCTGGCAGACGACCAGACATTAGCGCAACAACTGGCAGCCTCGGACCAGCTCAGCCGCCTCGATCTGGAACGCCATGGCGCTATCCGGGTAGGCACGGCTGCCGAGCTGTATACCATGCGCCGCCTGTTTGCCGTCATGGGCATGCAAGCCGTTGGTTACTACGATCTGACGGTGGCCGGCGTGCCGGTACACTCGACGGCCTTCCGGCCGGTCAGCGACGAAGCGCTGCGCAGGAATCCGTTCCGCGTGTTCACCTCGCTGCTGCGACTGGAACTGATCGACGACGCCACCCTGCGCAATGCGGCGCAAAGTGCGCTCGACCGGCGCGCGATTTACACGCCGACTTGCCTGGCCTTGATCGCCAAATGGGAACAGCAAGGCGGATTGGCCGTCGATGACGCTCACCGCTTCGTACAAGAAGCACTGGAAACCTTCCGCTGGCACCAGCAAGCCACCGTCAGCAGCGACCTGTACCAGCGCCTGCGCGCGGCCCATCCCCTCATCAGTGACATCGTCTGCTTCAAGGGACCGCATATCAATCACCTGACGCCGCGCACACTCGACATCGACCAGGTGCAGCAAGCCATGCCGTCCTATGGCATCAAACCCAAGGCCGTCATCGAAGGACCGCCACGACGCCACTGCCCTATCCTGCTGCGCCAGACCAGTTTTCTGGCGCTCAACGAAGCGGTGGCGTTCCCGGCCGACGATGGACAATTGACTGCCGGCACCCATACCGCGCGCTTCGGCGAAATCGAGCAGCGCGGCGTGGCACTGACGGCGGCCGGACGCGCACTGTATGACCTGATCCTTGATCGTGTGCGCCAACAGGTGCAACCGGCCGGTGACGGCGCCAACAAGGAGCACTATCTAACCACGCTGGCGCACCACTTTGAAGACTTCCCGGATTCCTATGCCGCCTTGCGCCAACAGGCGCTGGCCTATTTCCGTTATCAGGCATGCGCCGATGCCGGTCCACTGCCAGTTGCTGCGACTCCGGACCAGGTTGATGCCTTGATCGCCAGCGGTCACCTGCAGTATGAGCCGATCATCTATGAAGACTTTCTGCCGGTCAGCGCAGCCGGCATCTTTCAATCGAATCTGGGCAATGAAAACAAGGCCGCTTATGCGGCGCATTCCAACAGGATGGCATTTGAAGCCGCCCTCGGTGCCACGGTCTGCGACGAGCTGGCCCTGTACGCCGCTGCCCAGGAAGACTCATTGACGACGGCGCTGGCGCAATTGCAGCAACAGCAGCAAACATAGACCCGCCAGCGCCGCGCCGAAACCACGATGCTATTAACCAGGAGAAACAGATGATTTTTACACGCAGGAAATTTTTGACCTCCACATTGGCCAGCGGCGCTGTGCTGGCACTGCCGTCGGCATTTTCCCAGGAACCCGAATCGACAATGGCGCGCATCAAGCGTACTGGCCGTTTGCGGCTCGGCGCGATCAACGGTGCCACGCCCTACTTCAACAAGGACCTGGTCAGTGGCGAATGGAAAGGCTTCTGTGCCGACTTTGGCCGCGATCTGGCCAAATACCTGAAAGCCGAAGTCGAATGGGTCGAAACCACCTGGGGCAATGCGGTACTGGACGTGCAGACCAACAAGATCGATGCGCAACTGGCGATGGCACCGACGCCGCAGCGACGCGAAGTGGTCGATTTTTCCAATGCGCTGTACAACAACATCAATACCGTGGTGGCAAGAAAAGGTCTGGAATTCCAGCGCTGGGAAGATCTCAACAAGCCGGAAATCCGCATCGCCGTCGATGTTGGCTCATCGCATGATCAACTGGTCACACGCATCCTGCCCAAGGCCACCGTGCTGCGCTTCGAAACCTCGGCGGCCGCCACCATGGCGCTGCAATCGGGCCGCGTCGATTGTCAGGTACTGGTGGTGTTGCTGTCGACTGCCTTGCTGGTCAAGCTGCCCGACATCGGCCACATCGTGTTCCCTACCCCGGATGAAATGGCACCAACCAATGTCGGCATCCGCAAGCAAAGCGATCGTGCCTTCACCACCGCAGTCAATGCCTGGCTCGATGACTCGCGCAAGGCTGGCCGTATCCGTGATGCGATTGTTTCCAACATGCAAACGCTCGCCCATGTGCCGCCAAATGCCTTCCCGCCACAACTGAAGTTCTAGGCGCTGGTGGCCGCGCTGTTCATGCCATGGATAGCGCGGCCAGCCTTGCAGCAGTAGGTTTCTTGCCCGCTTGACATGTCCTGCGGCTGTTACAAATTAGGGCCTCAATTTTCGTTACCTAGCGCCGATAACTTTCAGTGTAAGCGTTGCCATTTGTTGCTGTGATTGCGGCCTTTGATTCCAGCCTGATGCACTGCTTATATTGCAAACCTGTCATTGTTATTGGAGTGGCAAAATCATGCGTACCGCGAAAAACTCTCTCTCGCTAACCTCCCGTCGCTGGTTGGCAAAACTACCTGTAGTGGCAACACTGGCAGCGGTTTGCGCGCTGACCGGCTGCGCCAATTTCACCGATGTGCGCGCCGACAATAGCGACGGCACCTACAATCTGAGCGTAGTTGGTGTCAGCTACACCATGTCGATGGCCGATCTGACGGCGACCAGCCGCCAAAAAGCCAGCGCCTGGTGCGAAAGCCAGGGCAAGGATATGCAATTGCGTCAGCAAACCCGTGGCTGGAGACCGATGCAAGTCGACTTGAATTTCCGCTGTCTGCCACGCAACATTGGTGCAATGGATAAGCCGGCCACACTCGCCGCATTCTGATCTGCTTGGCGTCGAGGTCGTACCGCCTATAAAATAGGCGTTCGCGATCCGGCGCGATTGACTACCTTTTGTGTCGATCTTGCCATCGCCACACAGTTGAGGAGCCAAGCAACCATCATGCAACCAGTCCCTCCCCCTCCAGCTTCGTCACCGCAACTCGATGAAGCCACGCTCGATTTTGCGGCCAAGATCTTTGATCTGGCGCGCCATGGCGACACTGCCGCACTCATATCGTATCTGGCCCAAGGCCTGGCCGCCAATCTGCGCGATCACAAAGGCGACAGCCTGTTGATGCTGGCCGCCTATCACGGTCACGATGAGACCGTCGACAGCTTGCTCGAGCATGGTGCTGATCCTGAATTGCGCAACAACAACGGCCAGACACCGATCGCCGGTGCTGCCTTCAAGGGACATGTTGCGGTGGTGGAAAGTCTGTTGCGCCATGGCGCCAGTGTGGAAGGTGCGTCGCCCGATGGCAAAACCGCGCTGATGGTGGCGGCCATGTTCAACCGCATTGCCATCGTCGAACTGCTGCTGGCACATGGCGCCGATCTGCATGCCCGCAGCGACAACGGCGCTACCGCACTGGAAGCGGCACGCGCCATGGGTGCGCCCGACGCGCTGGCCTTGTTGACTGCGCGTCTGGGCTAGGCGCGCTTACCCGTTGTAAGGGCGCACCTGGACGGCGTTGCCATCGGCATCGAAGCGTTGCGCCAAGCCTACCGATTGCACCTGCAAGGTGAGCAAGGCATCGCAGATATCATCGAGCTCGACCTCCAGCGCACGACCGCCATCGAGCGGTTTTTCTGCAGTGGCGACCAGTTTTTGATCGTCGCTGTACAAATTGACGCGTAACGACAACTCACCTTCGATCTCAACCGGCCCCATCACGGCATGGGTTTGCGCGCCGGTCAACCCGTGTTCCTGCAAGCCGTGGTCCAGTTCGGACATCATCTGCAACATGAAGTATTCGGCAATGCCGCGTTCCTTGCCACCGTGGAACAAATCCTGATACAGGAAGTGCGCATCGAATTCGCGGCCATCGGTCACCAGGCAGCGCTGCACCAAGGGCACCACGGTTTCGCTCCAGGCCTGGAAGCGCTGGGCGCGTTCGGCAAAGTAGGCGTCCATGCCGGCTTCATCCTTGGGGACCACATAGAATGGATCGTCCACGCTCTTGAGGGTAAAGCCGAGCAGGAAGCGCAATTCCACTGCCGTGTCCTCGACACCGAAACGATTGGGCGGCCAGCTGCTCATGCTGCGGTTGATCGCCGCCGTTTCGGTGATCTTCTTGTCGGTCATGGCGGCATAGGCGTCGCGCACCATCGCTTCCAGATGGCTATACGTGATCGCGTCGATTTCGTCGAGGTGATAGGCGTAGCTGACCAGCACCACCTTGGCCTCGGCGCTCTCCAGCCGCGCCTGTTTGATGCTTTCGGTCAGTTCGGTGAAGGCATCGGCATCGCGGAAGTTCTGTTCGGCATCCAGGCCGCCAATGGTCCGCACGAACATCGGAATGACGAACGCATTGACTTCATAGCTGCGCTCGTTGCGGGTGAAGAACACCATTTCGGCGGCTTCTTCGACCATGTCACGCAGATAGGGATAGGCGTCCAACTCCTGATCGCGCGCGCGCTCCAGTGCTTCGTACAAGACATCGTCCTGTTGCAGGCGCAGGCTCTTGGTGATCATGCGGCGCAAGTCACGTTGCTTGGCAGGCAAGGTCGGCGAAGCCTCATCCTCGCTGGCCAACTCCACGGCCAGATCGGCCAGTTGCTGAATCAGCGCTTCTTCGACTTCATCATCATTGAGCGCGGCCTGATGTACCTTGGACGCTTTCGAGGGGGCCGGACGCTTGCTTTTTGACATGGCAGGACTGCTTAAAAAAGGGAACAGGCGGACATTGTAACAAGTCCACCCGTCGCTGCTGCCGCCTGCTTGTGTGTTTATTCTGCGGGCCGGGGCGCCAGTCGTGCCTTGAAGACCAGCAATGCAGCCAGTAACGAAGCGCCTGCCAAGCCATACAAGCCGCCTTGAATCGAACCGGTGGTTTGCTCCAGATAACCAAAGGTGGCCGGGGCAAAAAAGCCGCCCAGATTGCCCAGCGAATTGATCAAGGCGATCACCGCCGCGGCAATGCGAGTATCGAGATAGGCTTGCGGAATCGGCCAGAACAGCGATGACGCGGCCTTGAAACCGACGCCAGCAATACAGATCGCCACGAAGGCGAATACCGGTCCGCCGGTAGTGGAGGCAAACATGCCCAATGCCGAGATAACCAACGCCGCCGCCACCCAGGCCTGTTGATGTTTGAAGCGCGTTGCCAAGCTGGCAAACACATACATGGCGATGATCGACACCAGCCAGGGCAGCGAATTGAACAGGCCAACCTGGAAGTCAGTGAAATGCCCCATCTTCTTGATGATGCTGGGCAACCAGAAAGTGGCGCCATAGATGGTCAACTGAATTGCAAAGTAGATGAAGCAGAACAGCGCGATCTGGCCATCCTTGAGCAAGCGCCAGACTGATACACGCTGCGGCTTGGCGGCCTGGCGCTCGGCTTGTTCGCGCGCCATCACCGCAGTCAGTGCGGTGCGTTCGTCATCGCTGAGCCATTTGGCATCGCGCGGTTGCGAATCGAGCCTGAACCAGACCACAAAACACAGGACCACCGACGCCATGCCTTCGATGATGAACATCCATTGCCAGCCATGCAAGCCGCCACCTTCGATCTGCAGCAACGCTCCGGTGATCGGACCGGACAGGATCGAGGCAATCGCCGAGCCGCTCAAGAACACCGCCATCGCCTTGCCACGTTCGCTATTGGGTAGCCACTGTGTGAAGTAATACACCACGCCTGGGAAGAAGCCTGCTTCGGCCACGCCGAGCAAGAAGCGCAACACATAGAACGAGGTTTCGTTATGCACGAAGGCCATGGCCGCAGCGGCGATGCCCCAGGTAAACATGATGCGTGTCAACCAGGCCTTGGCGCCAAATTTCTGCAGCAGCATGTTGGAGGGCACTTCAAACAGCGCATAGCCAATGAAGAACAGGCCTGCACCAAAGCCGAATGCTGCCGCGCCGATGCCAAGGTCGGTAGCCAGATGGCTGCGCACGAAGCCGATATTGACGCGGTCGATGTAATTGACGATGAACATCACCACAAACAGCGGCAGGATGCGCCATTTGACCTTGTCGATGGCGCTGGCCAACGTACTGCTGGCGGCGGTGGTGATAGATGGCTGGATGGATGCGGCCTGCGCCGTCTCGTTTGATTCGCTCACCGTGAGTCTCCTGAATGTGTTGTTGCCGCAGCAGGCGGTGTACTCACCACCTGCGCAATCTTTTTCTCTGTTTTCGGCTGGCTACGCTGCTGTCAGTGCTGGCTGTTTTTCTCAGCGCACCAGGCAAGGCCGCTTGTTGTCGAATTTCCAGCCGGGGATCAGGTATTGCATGGCGATTGCATCGTCACGCGCACCCAGTCCCTTGCTCTTGTACAGTGCGTGCGCGGCCTGCACCTGCACCATGTCGAGTTCCACGCCCAAGCCCGGCGTGGTCGGCACATCGACCATGCCGCCGACGATCTGCAACGGCGCCTTGGTCAGGCGCTGGCCGTCCTGCCAGATCCAATGGGTGTCAATCGCGGTGATCTTGCCCGGCGCAGCAGCCGCGACCTGGGTAAACATCGCCAGCGAAATATCGAAGTGATTGTTGGAATGTGAACCCCAGGTCAGGCCCCATTCATTACACAGTTGCGCCACCCGCACCGAACCCTGCATGGTCCAGAAATGCGGATCGGCCAATGGAATATCGACCGATTGCAACTGGATCGCGTGCCCCATTTCGCGCCAGTCGGTGGCAATCATGTTGGTGGCCGTCTGCAAGCCGGTGGCACGGCGGAATTCGGCCATCACTTCACGGCCCGAAAAGCCGTTTTCGGCACCGCAGGGATCTTCCGCATAGGCCAGCACGTGATGCTGGTCGCGGCACAGGCGGATCGCGTCCTTGAGCAGCCAGCCGCCGTTCGGATCGAGCGTGATGCGCGCCTGCGGGAAGCGTTCATGCAAGGCCGTGACGGCTTCGATTTCTTCTTCGCCGCGCAGCACCCCGCCTTTCAGCTTGAAGTCGTTGAAGCCATAGCGCTGGTAGGCCGCTTCTGCCAGCCGCACGACCGACTTGGCATCGAGTGCCGGTTCATGCCGCAGGCGCTGCCAATCGTCGCTGGCATCGGGTTCGCTGTGGTACTCCAGATCGGTGCGGCGGCGATCGCCGAGGTAGAACAGATAGCCGAGCATTTCCACCTGGGTGCGTTGTTGCCCCTCGCCGAGCAAGGCCGCCACCGGCACGCCGAGGAATTTGCCGAGCAGGTCGAGCATCGCCGCTTCCACCGCCGTGACCGCGTGGATGGTGATGCGCAGGTCAAAGGTCTGCAAACCACGCCCACCAGCGTCGCGCTCGCTGAACACTTCACGCATGCGCTTGAGCACTGCCTGGTAATTGCCAAGGGTTTGGCCCAGCACCAGTTCACGCGCGTCTTCCAGCGTCTGCCGGATACGCTCGCCGCCCGGCACTTCGCCGACACCCTGATTACCGGCGCTATCGGTCAGGATGACGATGTTGCGCGTGAAGTAAGGCCCATGCGCGCCACTCAGATTGAGCAACATGCCATCGCGGCCTGCGACCGGGATGACTTGCATCGCGGCAATGGTGGGCGTCGATGAGCCGCTGACGACGCTGTTGTTGGAGGTGGAGGTGGAGGTGGAGGTGGATGCTGACATGGTGAAATTTCCCATAAGAAAGAGTTGAATTCGGCAATGACCCGATGACATCTGGGGTAAATCGGCCGGGCGGGTCTGAAGCCGGAAACAAGTGCAATTGGTACCGCTACCAATTTGACATGAAGCGATGGTAGCGGTACCTTTTTTGACTGTCAACAGATTTTATTCAGTGCCTGGAGGAAATGGAAATCATGGCATCGGCATCCTCATCCGGACCCGGCAACAATGTAGAGACATGCCTCAAGCTGGCGACAATGATCGGCATTGACCTGATGAAAAATACCCTCACCGCAGCATCTCTGAGCCTCTCACCTCCGCAAGATCACCGCGTTCAATCGTCTTATATCGATAGTTGAATCGAATCACTTTTGGATCCGTAAAAACTTCATCATCCCTTCCGTTCCTTCCTTGACGACCCGTGACGTAAATGCTCTACTGAGGCCCCTTAAATAGTTGCACAAAAGAAATATTGCATCTCATCTGTTCCGGGAAATCTCATGTTATTTCGTTGCATCAT
>Ga0066798_10000583_pt1 | contig 18314 bp, 19 predicted proteins | sample PersoiDNA2013203_FD_70961 | JGI IMG/M metagenome (GOLD analysis project Ga0066798, IMG submission 70961) | Permafrost soil microbial communities from the Arctic, to analyse light accelerated degradation of dissolved organic matter (DOM) -... | ecosystem: Environmental > Terrestrial > Soil >... | reverse complement strand
GTTCGGTCCCAGCCAGCGACCTTGATCCAATCGCTGTTGAGGCAGGCAGATTCCGACTTAGTCAGCTGGCGCATCCGATTCCTCACCTCAGCGATGCTGCGACGGAGTCCATCCGGTAGTTCCGGAGGAGCTCCTGCATGACGTTCTCGGTCATCCTGATCCCGTACTCTGGCCTGCTCTTGCGTCCGACGTAGTGGTAGTGGACGAGGTACTTCGGATGTCCTTCGCCCCATGCGGACTGCGCCAGGAGACAGTACTCGGGCTCCGAGTCCTCTGGGAGCACCACGAGCGCCAGATACGCGCCGTCCTTCTGCGGGAACTCGTCTTCGGTGATGAAGAAGTAGTTGCCCCAGCGCCGTAAGGTCCTAACCTGGATATCGAAGTACTTGCCCCGATCGCGTGAATGCACAACGACGTCCGCGTCGTGGTCCGGGAGCCCATCCGGGAAGACGTCCAGTCCCAACCGCGCCAGCTTCTGTTTCGCAAGATATTTCCCGTAACGGCCAACCTTGATCGGGCTCATCGACCGCCACCGCCCCATCACTTCCGGTCCTTGAGGAATCGAAGTGAGGCTCCGTGCCATTCTGTGCTGCACCTTCTGTGCCATTGCTATCCCCTTGTGGTAGTGATCGCCGCGGTGCTTCGCTCGAATGGCTTTCCTAGGCCTGTAGAGCAGTGCCAAAGGCACCGGCCGGTGGATGACGAGCGACATCCACGCCAGGTCTTCAATCCCGGGGAACGGGTTCGAGTCCATGCTGATGTCTTGAAGGCAGTATGGATCGTGTGCCATGATGCTCTCGAACGAGGGAGCTACCCAGAGTGTTCTGTGACTCAGATCGACGATAAACCCTCGGTCCCATCGTCCCCCTGCAGGAAGGCGCATGTTGTGGGCATACGGGCGCCATAGGTACACGAGGTTTCCACTCGAACGGGCGAAGACGCGGACACTCATAGCACAACTGCCAGCAGCTTCTCTACGGCTCTCTGACGCGGTGGATCAGCCAGTCGAAGAAATCGGTCAGGCGAGCGAAGTCCTCCGGCTTGGAGAAGTCGACCAGCGGGATGTTCGGTCTTCGCGCTAGTGTGTCGTCGGTCACGGGTTTCCCCAACAGAGTCTCAGCCCTGTGCCGTAGCTCCTCCCGTCCCTCTGCTTCCAAGAATGGCTCTTTCCTGGTGATCCATTGAAAGTAGAACTCAATCTTGCCATACGTCCATACCGCGCTCAGCCAGTTGATAGCGCCGCCCCTGTTGGCTCCTGAGATAAACGATCCTGTCGTCGCTCCGCTACCCCATCCGACCCTGTCGGCATGCTCACTGAACCAGGCGAGAAGCCGGTGCGCCACCTCAGCCGCCTTCGGGTTCGTGCCAGTGAGCTCCTCGAAGAAGCGCTCCTCGGTCCACTCGGGAACGGAGGCCTTGGACTCGCTGTCGGGCGTCTTCACCTCAGCGCCGTAGACGTGCGGCATGAGGATCTCGTAGGAATCGTGCTGGTAGTACTCGAGCTCGACGGCGTACACCTGGAAGTTGCTGTTGGTGTTCACATAGGAGATGAGGTCTCGCAGCCGGTCGTCCACCTGGTCCATGAGCACCATGAACGCGAACTTCCCGTCCTCGAGGCACTCCTTCATGGTGGAGAGGAGTGCCTCCGTGGCCGCCTCATCGGTGTTGAACCTTGCCGTGATCTGCTCCTCAAGGCTCACATCAGCCTGGTGCTCGACCTGGCGCGACAACTCCGTCCTGAACTCGTTGAAGTCGGAGGAGTGCCGCCAGAGTGCGGCACCGTAATCCAGGACTTGCGCGACAACCTTCCGCTTGTCGGAATTGCGGTAGAGCTTCGTCTCGATCACGTAGAGTCTGCCTTGGTCGTCGGCGGCAAGGATGTCGATAGGACCGCTCTCCGTCGGGTATTCGCGTGCCAGTACCACGAGGCTGGCTCCCTCTCGAATCTGGTCCACAGGAAGAGCCTCCGGGTTGTTGCGGAGGTACAGTTGGAGGTCATCCTCCTTTTCGAACATGCTCCGCTCCACCTTGTGAGCCTCATGACCATTCTTCGAAACGATGATTGCCATCATCCACCTCCAGTCCGCGCTCTCTATGCCTTCTCCTCCGGCTCGCCGAGGGCTCCGAAGACTCTTAGGACGGGGTCCGGCTCGCCGAGGGCTTCCATCCCGAGCCCCTCGATCTCCGGGATGTTCGCGCCGGCGATGCCCTGCAGATCGCCGTAGAGACCGACCGTCGACATCATGACGCGGTTTATCTCTCCCTCGCGCCGGGCCCAGTGCTTGTTCATGACTCTCTTCTCGCTGGTCAGGTCATTCTCCATCGACGTGAACGCCTCAACGATGGCCTGGATTTTCTGGCGGAATTTCGGCCCGGTGAGATAGGTATACAGCAGTTCCATCTTCCCTTCCTGGCCTTCCGTCGCCTGCCGCGCCAGCGCGACTTCCTCCAACTGGCTCCTGAGTGCCACCGCGACCGGAATCGCGATATTGACTCGCAGCACCCATACGCCGTCGATGAGTCCGAACGTCTCGAGTTCTTTCGGCAGCGCCTGTGTGACGAGTGCCGCTACGTCAGCCTTCGCGGCACGCTGATCGCTGCGGAGCTTGGCGAGCCAGCTGTCACTCCAGTTCCTGGTGCGCTTGCACTCCCAGAGGATCGTCCCGCAGACGAGTCCGCTGGCGTTCACGACGCTCTGCACGACATCCCCGCCGAACTCGCCCTTCCGCACGGGCTCGACCCTGTCGCGCGGGAAATTCGACCGTAGCAGATCCTCGATTGCCAACTCCTCGACCTCTCCCTGCACCTGCTGCGAACCCTGCTCCGACTTCTGCTTCAGCTCCTCGATCGTCTTCGCCATGGAGGAGATCTTCAGGTCCCGTTCTGCCACCTGCAGCTTCATCGACTCTTCGGTCTCCTTGCGGGCCCTGTCGCGGACGGCGCCAACCTGCTCCTGAACCTGCTTCTCCACGCTCAGCTTGAGTGCGCGGCCTTGCTCTTCAAGCTCTCGCTTCTGGCGCATGACCTCGGCCTGCGCGTCCTGTGCCTCGCCAAGCTTCCGCTTCATGTCGTCCATAAGCCGCTGTTGCTCTTGGACCTTGCGGCTGGCGACTTCTTCCGCTTGCTTGCGAAGCTTCTCGCGCTCGGCGGTCAGACCCTCCTGGACCCGCCGCTCGAAGGACAGCTCCTGCTCCCTCTTGGCGTCCTCGAACTCGCGTTGCTTCCGGAGGAATTCCGCCTCCTTCTTCTGCGTCTCGGCGAGCTTGGCATCGCGCTGCTTGACGATGCCCTGGAGGTCCACAAGCTCCCGCTCCTTCTGCTCAAGGTCGACCGACAAGGCGCGCCGTGCCTTCTTCGTCTCTTCGGCGACAATCCGCGACCGTTCCAGCTTGAGCTTCTCGGCGACCTTGTCGTCCACGGAGCTGAGCGCCTTGGCGACGTCCTTCTCCCTCTCGCGGATTTCCTTTTCCCGCTTGGCGATGGCGGCATTCTTCTTCGTCTCCTCGGCTGCCATCTTGGCACGCTCTTCTTCAATTTGTTCCGCGACCTGCTGCTTGATCCTCGCCTTCTCCTTCGTAACTTCCTTCTCCCTGCCCTGAAGCTCCTTCTCGCGTCTCGCCGCGTCCGCGCTCATCTCGGCAATCCGGACTTCGTACTCGCGTCGCGTCTGTTCGACCAACGGCCCCGCGAGCGACTCCGTCAGCTTGATGACGGTCCCGCACTTCGGGCACATGACTGTCGGTTCAGAATTGCTGACAGGTTTCGGCGCGGCAGGCTTCTGCCGCGACTGCTCTTGAGATACTGTGGTGCGCATCACTGAGCCTCCTCCAACATCAAAGACTGCTTTGAGCATTCAAGTATTGCCGACAGTACTATACTACAGAAGCAAATTGCCGCTAATACTTGACATCCTTGTCTCGGGGACGTATTCCCTGTTGGTTGTACAGTGGTCGTTTTGCTCTTCGTTTTTCCGGTCGAGAGCGATTCGGAGATTGACCGATTGGAGAGACTTGATCGATTTGTACCAGCCAGAATGGAACAAATAGCTCAAGAGCAAGCGGTAAGTCGGCAAGGATCGTGGTCCTTGCGCAACGTCTCAGGGGACTAGGATCAGAGTGCACGAACGACTGCGCGTGAAGCTCGTTGTGAAGATAGTCCGGTGCTTTCTCCCGCCGCTGAACGGAGACAGTGAGATCCGTGGGGTATTGACATAGTACTATCGGTAGTATAATGCGCATGTCGGTGGACAAGGGGGGCAGATGCGTGTCACAACTCAAGAAGACTATTGAGAGGATTCTGAGTAACCCTAGCGAAATGGAGTATTCCACTATTGATGCTCTCTTGCGTCGATTTGGATATTACATCTTGCCTACGAGCAATGGTTCTCATTTCTCTTACTGGAATGACAACATCGGCATGAAGGTACCGCTTATCGTGGTAGTCCACCACGGAAAAGTGTATGAGTTTGACAACATCATCGAGCAGTTGAATCTGGAGGACTGGCATGAAAACGACAGACAATAAGCAGGAAGCGCTGATTACTGGATATGTCTCGATGCCTTGGACCATCCGCATCAGCAAGAATTCGTGGGGAAGGTACTTGGCTCGCGTTGACGAACTCGACGGCTGCATCGGCGACGGAGAGACGGCTGAGGAAGCCTTGGCGAGCGTCCGCGAATCGATGCAGGTCTGGTTCGCGACCGCCCTGTTGAAGGGACTCGAGATACCGAAGCCTAGCGAGGATGTCGCATTCAGCGGCAGGTTCGTCGTGCGCGTGCCGATATCTCTTCATCGCAGGCTTGCCATGCAGGCAAAGGAGGAAGGGGTTAGTCTCAACACCCTCATCGTGACGCTTCTGAGCGGAGAAGCGGGGAAGACAGACGTGATGAAGCAGGTCCAGAGTTGTCTCAAGCAAGCTGTTCAGCCGGCGCACGAGAAGGTATCCCTGCCCGGAATGTCACCAAGAGATCTGCTCCGCAACACAATCCTGGCAAGTGGGGATCAGGTCATGGAATCATGGAGGACACCGTGGAAAGACAAACAAAAGGCCTGGGAACAGAACTGACTACATCGAAGGATGCTCTGCTGACCTTCGTGTCCGGACTCCACTTGAAGTCGATAGAGCTCTTGAGCCTGACGTCCGAGAAGAAGAATGGTTTCGCGCTTCCTGCTACGATCACCACGGAACCCAAGACCAAGCTCGAACGTGAGGAAGATGGAGCCGCGAACATCTTGTGCCACTACTCGGTAAGAGCCATTCCCAAGGGGGCCAATGCAGCCAAGGCTTCGATGAGAGTGCTGGCCGTCTACTCCGTCAGCTACACTTTCGACGGGAGGCTTTCTGACGAGTCCAGATCATTCCTGAAACAGAATGCTCTCATGACGAGCTGGCCATACTTCCGGCACGTCGTCCAGACTGCCACAAGCGACATGGGGCTCCCTCCTTTGACCATCGACCTTGTCAGGACAACGGATAAACCCTCCAAGAGACGGAACACTTCCTCAGAAGAGTAGACAACCGGGGGTAGCGCGGTCTCGCAGTGAAGATGCATCGCTGGGATTCGGATTCCATCATGCTCAATCGCATGAGTAGCCGATGTTATGGCAAACGAGCGTGGGAGGAGAAATGTCAGGTAGCTTTCGTGTCAAGTTTCGTACCGGCCGGGACCGCAACGATTCCGAAGCGAGGTCGTCTTCGGGAATCCCACAGTATCAGAGCAATGACAGTCTTTACTACTGTCCTCGTCGGTGGGACGTGGATTCCCTGCACCGGAAGATGGGGTTCCTGACGCGCGGACTGAAAAGATCGGACAGCGACTTTGAGATCCAAGACCTGCTCGCAGATGCGGACAACGTAATTGACGCCTTTCTGGCATACTACGACAGCTCAGATATCATACGCGAGGACGCCGCCGATCTTCGCGCCGTCTTGGACGAGAGACATCCTAGACTGGTACAAGGATCAACGTATGAGAGTCGGTTCTGGCTGAAAGACCTGATACGCAGTCTGGACCACGCAGGCGACAGGCACGCGAAGACTCGCTCTGCCCATGGCACACCGCACGATTCTCCTCGGCCCGTCTCGTCAGCGCGAAGCACGGACGCGAAGCCACGTACGCCTACCTTCGGCCGGTAGTGTCTCCGTCCCTGACACCAAGGGGTTCCCAAAACCGGGGTGCCCTCACGCACTTGCCTTCCGCGGTCACGCCGCAAGAATTACGGCCTAGCCAATAGCAGGAAGTCCCTGCGAGACATTGCCTTTCCTTGCTTCCCGTCGATGATGCAGGCGATGCTCCAGTGCTTGTCGAGCAGTACCTTGTCGTCAACCTCCTGTGGTGTCTTGTTTGGACGCCAATAGTACGGGGACCACCCCTTGCCGGGAATCGACACGAGGTTGGTCAGCGTGTCGGGATCCCCTTCGTAGAACATGATTCCGGTCATGTGCCCCTCCTTTCCTAGATAGAGCATAGTATCCCAACCACACCTTTTCGAATGCTGCAAGGATACCACGGTCTGCGTTCTCCACCACATCACCACGGAGAGGACACAGCAGGATTTCATTAGCTTCGCCCGTGCGGATGACTGCTCGGTTCTGCGCTGGTCCGGATCGGGAAGAAGCAACTTCTCGCTCTATCAGTCTTCCCAGTACTGGACGCCCCTACTATCTATGAATCCCTCGCAACCGTCGAGCTCGACGTGTGCGAGCCCATGGCAGAAGGAGTCTGCACTGTGGTAGATGGGCGGTATCAGCACGTTACCGGAAGTATCGATAAAGCCCCGTCTCCCGTTGATTTCAACAAACGCCCGCCCTTCGCTGAAGGGGCCCACTTCGTCGTATGCACCCGCAATTGCCAGATTCCCCTTCGTGTTGATGTAACATCCCAACATGCCGTTGAGCTCGACTGCCGCAAGACCCTCACTGAAAGAAGAGGTCCAGTCATAGACCGCGGGTATGACCATCTCCCCGTCTATGCCAATGAAGCCCCACCTGCCGTTGAGCTCGACTGCCGCAAGACCCTCCCGGAAAGAACCTGCCTTAGCATACTTGCAGGCTATCGCGATATTTCCGTCCGTATCGATGAATCCCCACTTGTCGCGGACACTGACCAAGGCAAGACCATCGCTGAATGGATATGCTTCATTGTATGTCGCCGGTATGACCATATGCCCCAGGGTATCGATGAACCCAGAACGATGGTCAAGTACGACACGCGCCAGACCCTCGCTGAAGGAGGACACCAAGTCATACATCGCAGGGACTACCATGTTGCCTTTGGCGTCAACGAAGCCCCATTTCTTGTCCAGGCAGACAGATGTCAGTCCGTCCCTGAACGGACCGCCCACCCACTCAAAAGCCGCTTGGACGACAGTGTCCCCATTGGCGTCAATGTAGCCAACCTTGTCTTCCAGATCCCATGCGGCGAGGCCATCCTCGAAGGACGTCGCACTACTGGACAGAGTTGGTATTGCGATTCTCCCGTTGGCGTCGATGAAGCCGTAGTGATCGTCTAACTCGACACATGCGAGACCCTCACTGAACGGAAGCGCATCCTCGTAGACTGCAGGCACCACCATTACGCCGTCTGGGTTGCAGAATCCCCATTTGTCGCCCCTGCGGTATGGGATCAGCCCAGGGATGCTGTCTTCTGCATGGGCTGCTTCCCAGTACTGTGTACCTTCCGCGTCGATGAAGCCCCATTTTCCTTTGAACTTGATGGCTGCAAGACCGCCACTGAAGGCAGATGCGTCGTCATCATCATAGTCATAGACAGCGGGTATTGCCGTCTTCCCCTTCGTGTCGATGAAACCCCATTTCCCCTTGATCTTGACCGCCGCAAGACCATCGCTGAAAACATCTGCCTCGTCATAGGGCCCCGGTATCACGAGCTTCCCAGCCTTGTTGATGAAACCCCGCTTGTAGTTGAGTTCAACTAGTGCAAGACCATCGCTGAAGGATTCTGCCTCCTCGTACTGGCAGGCTACTGCGAGGTCTCCGTTCTTGTCTATGAAACCCCACTTGCTGTCGACTGCCACGCAGGCAAGTCCTTCGCTGAAGGAATCAGCTGAGCTGAAGGCGAGGGGTATCGCGATTTCGCCATTGCGATCGATGTAGCCGCATTTGCCATAGGACCCAGCTTGCTCACCGTGGAACCGAACGGGCGCAAGACCCTCACTGAAATAGCTCGCCCAGCCGTAGATAGCTGTTATCACCATGTTCCCGTTCGTGTCGATGAAACCGTACCTGCTGTCAGAACGGTCTGGGTCGCCGTCAAATCGGACTAGAGCAAGACCCTCACTGAAGCCATTGACTCTGTCGTAGATGGCTGGTATCACCATGTCCCCTTTCGTGTCGACAAAGCCACACTTCTTCCCGAGCTGCACGGGGGCAAGACCGTCGCAGAAATGCCCAGCCAGGCTGTAGATGGCCGGTATCGCCATGTCTCCTTTCGCATCGATGTACCCCAACTTCCCCCGGAACATGACACGCGCCAGGCCCTCGGCGAAAGGGGCAGTGTGGTCGTAGGCGGCCGGTATTACCATTCTCTTCCTACTGTCGCAGAATCCCCATTTCTCACCCTTCCGGTAGGGAATGAGAGTTGGCAGCGAGGTCTTCTTCCGCGCATTCGGTTCCGCCGCGCGCCCGAGAGCGTTGTCTGGAGCAGTAGGGGCTTCCTTTCCGCAATTCGAGCTGATCATTGAGGCCTCCTGTAGGTCGTTCTCTTTTCGTCCTAGCACTACCACCATAGCCGTCCAAGCTGGCACAGTCAAGCGCCGTGCTGGTCCGGCAAACGGCTTGGCGACAACAACATCCGGCAAGTGCCGGAACCATGGACGAAGGCCCCTGACCTAGTCGATCCGGGAAGACTGAACCTGAAGTAGTGCATCTGCAAGAGCGTCCACGACCGCACTCTCGGGTCTAGTCGAGAGGTGTTCGCCAGCGCGGTTCACGCCCCTATCTCCACCACCGTACTACCTAGATCACTGTTGGCCGCATTACTGCTTCGGGAGGCAGGCCCTATCTCAGGTTCAGCTCCGTGCAAAGCCCGTCGAGAGATTCCTTGAAGTACCCATGAAAGACCTTGTCCTCCAAGGAGGGACGTGCCACCTGCTTCCACCCAAGGAATTCCTCTCCACCCTCAGACCCCGAGCAATACACCAGCTTGGCAGCCGTATGTTGTAGTGCGTCCCAAATATGGTGGTCCGAAGGGCGAACCCGGACTCCGACGATGGCAACAACGGTGGCGTCCTCCACCAACTGTCTGAACCGCTTCCTCTGTGCATTGACGAACGACACTCCGGACATGGTCGCCTTGTCCGGCTGGAAGTAGCTCATCACTGGTGGAAAGGCATCTCCGTTGATCCGCGAGTTGAACTCTTGTGGATCGGAGATGACCCTCACGCGACCGTTGGTCGTCATGCCAACACCCGAAAGAGACAATCCCTGTGACCCTCCTCCTCTCATCGTTTCGCAGAAGATGTTGCAGCATCCGTGTGGAAGACAGAGTTCGATGGAGTCTTGCCGACCATCAACGCCTCCTATGACGGGCTGGATTCCCGCTGCCAGCAACGTCCATCACTACCTCCAAGACCAGCTTGAATAGCAGCGTTATGGATGGATCGCAGGACTGCCTGTTCGCCCCTATCTCCACCACACTTATCAACACTACGTTTCCAGTATCACCTTGGAATTCCACCAACTCCCCCCTCGCGCTTCTATCGCTGGAGAACTGAGTTCACAACTGGGGCCAGGGTCCAGACACCCTCGGCTCCACCACCAGTACTTTTTGAGAGAAACGTGCGTACTTCTCCGCGATTTCGGTAAATGGCCACTCAACGCATTTTATCATCTCACAGAACGCTGTGTTTATAGTCCGTTTGTACCGTGTTCCTAATTAGAGCCCTAATCACGATGAGCAGACACGGGTTTGTCATCAATGATGAGACGAAGAGATCTCCTGACCTCGAACACCAAAGTGTCGATATTTCACACCAGCAAACCCGCATTGTTTGGTGGAAAACCGTGAAATGGCAAGACCTTCCGAATCTTTGCGCCCCGTACATGAGACACGAAATTTGCACGACCCAGAACAACAGCGAGCGCGTCAACGAATTCGTGACGCACTTCTCCTCTATTTACTCAGACAATCCTAGTCTTCTGACGATGATGAGACTGGGAATGGAACTGTCTTACTCCCACCTAAACGTCAGAGCAGAGATACCAAACGACACAACGAGAACAATGAAAAGCACTATGGCATCTCTTATGCTGCTGGCTACATTGGTCCCAAACCACGTGTTTCCGAGAATATCTACCACGTAGGTTAGAGGAACGACCTTTGAGACCTTGGCCAAGAACGCCGGCAGTTCCTTGACCGAGATCACTGCGCCGGAGAGGAAAAGCATCGGATAGTAGACCAGGTTCGCGATGAGACTCGCAGTCCGCTCATTCCGGGCAATGCTCGCGATAAGAAAGCCAAAGGAAAAGATGCTGAAGACGGAAAGGAAAAATGCAAGGACAAACGATGGTTCTATAGCTGCGTGGTGAACCTTGAAGAACAGTCTGCTTGCACCAAAGAGTATCAGAAAGCCTACAAGCGTGGTAACCACGTTCTCCATGACCTGGGACACCAGGATATAGGAAGGTTTCAGTGGCGTTGCCTTGAACCTCTTCAGGATCTTGCGTTGCCTGTACATTGCAACTGTCAAGGGCAGATTCATCAGCCCTGTTATTGATATGATTATGCCAGTATACATGGGGATGAGCTTGTCAACATCGCCATTGCTGCCAAACGTGACCATGAGAAACAGGGGAAAGACAAAGGCAAAGAATACGACCTCAGGCTGTCTCAACATGAGTTTGAATTCGACCCACGTCAACTTACATAGCGCTTTCATCCGTGTTCTCCTTGTAGTTGCGCCCTGCCACCTTGAGGAAGACGTCCTCGAGAGAGGGAGTCTTTGTGTGTAAGTTCCTGTACTTGGTTCCCTCGGCCTGTAGGAAGCTGACGATATCCTGCAAGAGGTCGCTGCCCTTGCCATAGACAGTTACTTCACCTTGGTTTGTGCGGACATCCAGAACACCCTTGACTTTCTTCAATGCCGCAACGTCAGGAATGTCTCCTTCAAAGATGATTCTTTCTTCTATTCCACTTGTTTCTATGAGATTGCGAGGGGTCTCGAGCGCGACTATTTTCCCCTGATCCATAATAGCGACCCTGTCGCACAGAACTTCTGCTTCCTCCATGAAGTGAGTTGTCAGAAACACAGTTCTCCCTTCATCTCTCAGCTCTTTGATCAATGCCCACGTCGACCGTCTTGCCTCAGGGTCAAGCCCCGTCGTGAGTTCATCAAAGAAGACCGCCTTTGGATCTGGAATGAGCGCCAGGATGATTGAAAGCCGTTGCCTCTGTCCTCCGGAGAGCTGTGAAACATAGGAGTTTCTCTTCTCCGAAAGTCCAAACTTTTCGCACAACTCTTTGTACGGGACGGGATTCTTGTAGAGACAGGAAAACAGGTCACAAATCTCCCAGACCTTGATCCCGCTCTGATAAGACGTTTCCTGCAGTTGAACGCCAATAAGCTGATAGAGTCTTTCCCGTTCTTTGTAGGGCTCCAGCCCGAGCACTCTAATATCGCCGGCGTCGTACTTCTTTAGTCCCTCGATGCATTCGATCGTCGTAGTCTTCCCGGCACCGTTTGGACCGACAAGCCCGAAGATTTCTCCCTGATTGATCTCAAAACTGATTTCGTCAACAGCTCGTATCTCGCCATAATTCTTTATGAGCTTTTCAACCTCGATGGCAGCCATGACTCTCCCCTACTCTAGCTATTTAGCAGAACCAACATATTATATTAATTTAGCATCAAACTGCAAATCATGCTCTCTACGATAAGTGTGTCACGATGCCGATGTATTGAGCAAGCCAGGCAACGCTGCGATTCCCGACGTTTCACGCAGACGACACATGAGACCTAGTGAGTCTTGCGAGATCGAATCTGGAGCAAGGCGTCTGCAAAGGCATCTACAACTGCACTGTCGGGTTGCGATGAGGAGTGTTCGGCAGCGTGGTCCACGCCCAGTGCGCCAACGAACAAGGCCGCCCACCATGTTGTGAGAGACCGCCCTACTACCCAGATAGAATGTCCAGTGTTGCCGCCATAGTTTGTCCTTGCCTTCCTGCTTGCATAGGAGTTAAGTTCCCGGAAGGCGTCTCACGGTCAAGCCCGAATTCGGTCCCACCGGCAATCCCATTGCAGGCTCAACTCCTATTGATTGTCGGAGGTCCTCTAGCAGCCCCTTAACCTAAAAATGCTTGCCTATCATAACTTGTGACTGAGGGCGTGGATTCTGAACAACTTTCCCCCGATAGACTTCAACCTCTGTTCCCCCTGACGAGAGGACTTGTGCACAGAGTCCGCGTGCGTAGAAGCGGTTGAACTCTCCTTCCGCCAGAGTGTCCGCAGCATTATCCGGCATACGGGTCATGCTTATGCTGCCATCCTGATTATGCCTTGGTACAGAAGCGTTCAACAAGTTCATTGAACGGAGAGCATTGGCTAGCTACAAGTCATCATACTCAAGAAGCGCTTTTCGAAGAGTTTCTGGCCACTCTTGCTTTCCAGCATCGTTCAACCGCGAGCTAACGTACAACCGACCGGTGGAAAGATCGAGATCAAGTTCCTGGATCATGCAAGACCGAACGGCCCCATCAAGACTTTCATACTGAATGCCCATACTTCCTCCTTGTTCTAATTGAGCTAGTGTCAAGTGTTTCCGTTACCAAACATTACATTATATCATCTATTCCTACCTGACCACCATCTAGCAATCGCAATGCCTTTTTGGAGAAGTCTTCGTTTTGTGCTTTGACTTCTTCAGTTTCTTCGGGCGCCTTGCCCATTGAGAGGGGGCACAAGGCAGGGAGTCCAAGACCACCCTGGCGGGATGATTGAAGTGGACGCCTAATGGGTAAACTCCCCCTATCTCCACCACCCAACCACCATCACCCTTCTTTCTCGCTCCAGGAGAGACGTCAGGTCTCCTGACCGGGCGGTCAGTCTCAGAAGGACAGGCAGACGAGGTCTTCGTCCTTGTTGCTTCGTGCTGCGGCAGTGTCCGGACGAGTTCCGGCTAGCAGACCCAACAGTTTCACCTTGCTCCTGGCGTCCTCGCCGTAATCAGCTCACGAGTTGCCGCTCGGCTGAGTGCGCGACCAGATAGGCGAATTACGCCCGTTGACCGTCCGTTTTGGAGGTTTCGGGCACATTGCCCTGTACTGACATCCCTCCCTCTTGGAACACGTGCCGAATCATAACTCCTTGTGGTCTGACATCCTGGACATGGACAAGGGACAGCCTCTCATGTGAGAAGAGACCGTCCCTTGTTTGCAGACAGACCGGGAAGTCGAGACCTCCTGGAGGTGTGCCGTTCTGTCATGTGCTTCTTCTGCCTCTTTGGGGGTGTGCTCGGCCGGAATCCCTCACACCGCTGCCTTCTTACCCCGTTTCGGCAGCTTGACTACCCGCTCATGGCTTGAGCAGGTCCAAGAGATGTGAAGGCCATCGAAGAAGAGATCCCCGAATCCCTCATGCCCCGTCCCCCGGTACATGCGGATGCTTGCTTCGATTATCCCAGCAACGTCGGGAACCTTGCCAAGTTCTCCGATGACTTTGATTTGCATCGTCTCTGTTGTCATTCTAGCCTCCTTGGGCGCGTGATCTCAAGAATTCTGCTCTTCCTGTGGCTACTCGGAGTCATGATGGAGGACCCGGAAGGATAGGGGACATACGCTCAGACCGTCTCGTGCTCGCCATCTTCTTCGTTCCCGTTGGCGGATGCCGCTTCGCGAAAATCGGGCCGAAATGGGTTATCCACAGACCAGCAACAGAATCTCACAAGCAAGAACAAGGATAAAGACCACAAAGACCCCTGCATGTTCAGAGGCATTCTCCCCCATATACCCCCTACTAGGGGAATCCTTTCTCTTATCATCTGTCTGAAGACCCTGTTGTAGAGTCAAGGTATGCGTCGTTGGGCTCGACCGGGTCACCTGCATTTCTTGCAGGTGGGTCCACATTGTCGGGCCAACAGCCTGCTGCCATGATTCGGGTCATGGCCGACTTCACCGTGCGGTAGTCCTTGACATTGATGGCCGCTCCGATTCCCGACAGAGAGGTTACGCCGGTGACCGTGATGAAGTGAACGACCGCCTGTTCAGTAGGGCCCAGACTTGCTTCTTGTGCTTTCCGGACGTTCAGTGCGCTGTGCGTCTCCATGCGCTGGCACCTCCAGCACAGCTTCTCGCTGATGATCCAAGGCAAACGAGACCGGGCAGCGTTGCAGCCTGGCGTGCACTTCAAGCTCTTGTCATTGAAGAGGTCCTTCAGTCGGGTCTCTTTAAGCGGTCGTTCGAGCAGGCCATTCCTGGCACGGATGACTCGTTCTGCATATTCTTTCGTGTTTCTGCCCTTCCCGTTGTCGTCTTCTTGCTGAAGCAGCCAATAGGCAGCCCAGAAGCCCTCATAGCACTCTCGTTCCTGTATGGGTCGATGCGGGTCCATGATCATGGCAAGGCATAACTGATCGTACCCGTGAGCATTGAGCAACTTGGGCAACCGTGGCTTCATCGCATAGACCTCCTGGGCTTGTCTAAGTACTAGCGGTAGGTCCTTGATCTGATCCCAGCCTAGCCCTGGAGGGTAGTGGTACGGCGTTCCATCCTTGTAGATGCTGAAGGGAGCAGTGAAACTACCTCCCAGCCCCTTCAGCTCGACTTCGGTGCCGTCGATGTTCACGACAAGTTCTGCTGGACCCATCCTGGCAGGACCGTTGAACACGAAACAGGGACCACGTCCTCCATGCTCGACCGTCGTCGTATGGCATCGCTCAATGCTCTCAGGGACGCCGTTGTCGCAGTCGACGGCATAGGGGACGATCGGACCAGCCCCGAATCCGGTCGGAATGGCGATTCCGTAGCCAGGGCCTCCATTATCCTGACTGTAGTCGTAGTGCCACTGTTCAAGTTCCTCGACTGTTGGCACTCTTTGCTGAAATACCTTCCAGCTGACTCCGGGCATACATCGTTTCTCCATGAAGACCGTGGGATAGCAGGAGAGGCCCAAGTCGTGATGCACCGCGATCGCATCTTGCATCGTGCGAATGCTGGTTCGACTCAGGCTCTCCCTGCTCATCATGGTTCCTTGCCCCGGGTTCGTCAGATACTCGCTAGCGGGCGTTCGCCGTCCTCAGCGTGCCTCGCCTAGGGCTCTTCGTCCTGGTCAAACGGGCAATCATGAGCGTGCGGCGGCTCGAGGTACTTGCCGCCAACATGCATGAAGCCATCAGCGTACCGATGGGCCTTCATCTGAACCTGATCATCAAAGACCTCAGTGACCTTCCCGACCACAACGACTTCTCCTTCCCCACCCCCGATCCAAGGCGCTACCGCCACGTCAACACCAAACCTGAACACAAGCAGAGTCCCAGGTTCGATGGGCGCGCCACAGACAACCATCGTACCGTCCACGCCTTCGATGGTCTTCAGACTGATTGCACTATCAGAAGTGCCTGTGACCTTCGCAGTGATGTCGTCGAACACCCCGTCTCCCGCATTCTGAAAACACAGCTGTATGAGCGTGCCTACTGCGAAACTGTCTCTTGTCATGCTAGCCTCCATGGCTTCTCTCTCGCGCACTGTGGACTGCCACGTTCTTGGTGCCAGCAGGCGCGCGTTTGATGCACGTGTTATTCCCGACCGTCTTCGCTTCTTCAGTGCTGTTGATCTTTGAGTGACCAGTGTTTTTCGCATGAGACCAGTGTTGGTCGACTGTTGAGGGAATCAGGTGGCTTCCTGCACTTGCGCGCTTGGGCAAGCTAGACATGGGATTGAGAAGAGGGCGTCGCAGTGTTTCCATCACCTTGGACTATTGATGCGAGTTGGGTCAGTTCCTGCACAACTTGGTTCCAATCAACATTCGCTGGGCGCACCAACCTTGATGTTTCTTCAACCCGTCGCGGCAGTTTCATGCCGCTCGCCTGCTCTCACGAAACTCTGTTGTTGACAGTAGATATCTCACTTCTGAAGTTGTCGATTCCGGATCGACGTAGCTGTCGACTGGACCTCGTGGACTGAGAAGCCCCAAGCACTTGCCCGGGGTCGTTTACGTGTATAATGAGGGCCGTTACTGTCGTGGCATCCAAGGAGTAGTCGTGAAGAAGCTCGTCATAGCAGAGAAGCCGAGTGTGGCGGAACAACTTGCTGCGGTCATTGATCACTGCAAGAAGAGCCGTGACTATTACGAAGGCGAACACTATATAGTTTCGTGGGCGGTGGGCCACCTTGTTGGATTGGCAGAGCCCGAAGACTATGACAAGAAGTACAAACAATGGTTGCTGTCCTACCTGCCGATCATCCCCGAGGCGTTCCGGTTTTCCGTCCTCGAGGGAGCCGAGCAGCGTTTTGGCGTACTCAAGAAGCTCATCGCCTCTAAGGAAGTGGACGAAGTCATCAACGCGTGTGATGCAGGTCGCGAGGGTGAGTTGATTTTCCGCAATATTTATGTGCAAGCGGGAGGAACAAAGCCTTCGTCACGCTTGTGGCTTTCCTCCTATACTGATGAGAGTATCCGTGATGGATTCAAGCATATCCGTCCGGAATCTGGATATGATGACTTGGGCAGGGCGGCGCTGGCGCGTTCTGAGGCAGACTGGCTGGTTGGCATCAACGCCACCCGTGGACTGACGAGGCGCAACGGGTCGCTTGTTACCGTGGGGCGCGTGCAGACACCAGTCCTGGCACTTGTCGCGAAGCGCGAGAAGGAAGTCCAGGCATTCATTCCCGTGCCCTATTTCGAGGTCGATGCCGAGTTCAAGGTCATCCCGCATGGTGAACCGACCTATGCAGGACTGTGGCATCGGGGATCCGAGAGCAGGTTCACCGACCAGGCAGCCGCTGAAGCTATTGCCACGAAGTGCTCAGGGCACAAAGGGGTGGTTGCGTCGGTTGCCCAGAAAGAAAACCGTATGCAGGTACCCTATCTGTATGATTTAGGACTCCTGCAGCGAGAAGCAAATGGTCTGAACGGTTTGAGCGCGAGCCGCACGCTGAGGGCAGCACAGTCTCTCTATGAAGGGAAGCGCGCCATCACGTACCCGAGAACAGACAGCAAGTATCTGCCTAAGGCGCTTCGCAAGGAAGTCGCCACTGTGCTTGGCGATCTGGGGGTGGGGGAATATGCCTCGTACGTGCAACACGTGCAGCGCGAGGGGTGGAAGATGCGGCCCTTCGTCTTCAACGACGAGAAAGTCAGCGATCACTACGCCATCATTCCAACTGGCACGCGGCTGGACCGAAGCAGTCTCTCTCATGACGAGAGCGTGGTCTATGACCTGGTTGTACGCCGGTTCCTCGAACAATTTTATCCTGAAGCCGTTCTGATGCTCACCCGCGTCGAGACAGTCGTTGAGAGCGAGACATTTGGCAGTGATGGCAGAGTCGTAAAGACTTCAGGATGGCTGGAGGTCGCCCCACGCGAGGCCGACAGCAAGGACTTGCCTGACCTCAAGGAGAAGCTGAGCGTCCAGGCGTTCAGGGTTGGGAGCGAACGCAAGCTGACCAAGGCTCCGCCACGGTTCACGGACGCATCGATTATCGCTGCCATGGAGACGGCAGGGAAGCTGGTCGATGACGAGGAACTGGCGGACGCAATGAAGGAACGTGGCTTGGGGACTCCTGCCACTCGTGCAGAGATCATTGAGAAACTTATCCGGACCGGCGTTGTCGAGCGGAAAGCTCGGAGCCTGGTCGCCACCAAGCGTGGTGTAGACCTGATCGACCTCCTCGAGGCGATCCAGTTGTCCGATCTTGTGGCTCCGGACCTTACCGGTGACTGGGAAATGAGCCTGCGCAAGATAGAGAAGGGGTCATTGGACAACGTGGAATTCCTGAAGCGTATCGAGGGGTTCACGCGGCAGATGATCGAGAAGATTAAGGGGTACGAAGCTCCCACGCAGATCGGCATCGTGTCGGCGGAACCACTGGGCGTGTGTCCCATCTGCGGCGGCAACGTGCTTGAGCACCCTTCATCCTACGTCTGCGAGCACCATGGCCGCAAGAAGACGGACTGCAAGTTCAGTATTCCAAAGATGATTCTCAAACGTCCCATCAGTCGTGAAGAGGCCTTGCAGCTTATGACCGAGAAGAGGACGGAGATGCTCGATGGATTCGTGAGTAGGCGCGGGTTCAAGTTCAGTGCGCGGCTCCTGCTCAAGCCCGACAACAAGTTGGAATGGGAGTTTGCTGAGGGATCGGGTG
>Ga0066798_10000579_pt1 | contig 18391 bp, 17 predicted proteins | sample PersoiDNA2013203_FD_70961 | JGI IMG/M metagenome (GOLD analysis project Ga0066798, IMG submission 70961) | Permafrost soil microbial communities from the Arctic, to analyse light accelerated degradation of dissolved organic matter (DOM) -... | ecosystem: Environmental > Terrestrial > Soil >... | reverse complement strand
CCCGACGCCGGCAACAAGGCTACCGAGCTATTCTGGCGAGGGTGAGAATTGAAAATGTTCGAGGTCGTCTACCATTCTTCTAGTCCTCGGACGGTAAGGACGGGCTTGAGAGGCGGCGGCACGCCGTCGGCAAGTCGTTCCCATGTGTTGTAAATATGCTCCAGATTGATAAGGCCAGTGGTGAGCGAATTTGTCAAGGTTTCGCCGGTGTGTTCGTCCAGGAATCCGCTGATTTGATCGATCAATATATGTCCGAAAAATGTCTCGACTACCACGTGAAGGCTTACACCGAGACTTACTGGGACCATTGTGCCGAATCCGTTGTCGATCTGCACTTCTTCAAATCCCGGGTACACAGGAACAAACTCATGCACTCCGGGAGTAATCGGAAATTCGCCGTCATTCCACCGGTTGGCCGCGATTTCGTGCGCGGTGCCAAGCTTTTCGCCGGAGCTGGAGTAGGCGCACAGACTGCCAATTTCCTCGGAAACCATTAACGGAGCAGGGGCAGTGCCACGAAGCCGAAATGCCAATCCTGTGCGGACAAATTCAAATATCGCGGGAAGTGTTGGCTGGACTTTCCATTTGTGCTCTTCGGTATCGACAGGACGATATAACTCCATTTGAAGTTTTTTTGCCTTCTTCTTGGCTGATGGCGTGAATCCGCTTGGGCAAACTAGCACCCCTTTATTGGCGCGAATGTCCTCCACCATTCCGGCAAATTCTTCGACACCCTTTACATCAATGGGTGTCTGATGATCCTTGCAGTCGATGGCGATCATCATTTCGTACTGGCCGATCCGCTGTTTCACGAGAACGTCGATTTGTCTATTCGTCTCACTGTCTACACCCCAAACCTTGGCGTTGTGTTCGACGAATGCCTGTGGTGCTAAGGAACGTTGAATTTTTGCGACAAGTTGCTCAAGGTCGCGCCAGTCGTTTTTTGCCATGGTGCCCCCGATTTGGTTTTTTGAGAATTTGCCAATTGTGGCCGGTTACATGCCTGATGGGGAAATATACTCTGTGTGGCCTTGAGTGGCGCACCTAGGGATTTGACGCAGGCGTATTGCGCATAAGTGGGTGATGTGCTGGGAGATGGCGGCCCGAGCGGCCCGTCAAATGTGATGAAAAAATGCTGGCATTAAAGTTGGCATTACCATGCCAATTGAGCCCCATTTCACCCCATTTGAGCCCACAAACAAAAACGCCTAACTGTTTAAAATCAACAAGTTAGGCGTATGTTCTTGGCGGAGAGAGGGGGATTCGAACCCCCGATAGGCTATTAACCTATACACGCTTTCCAGGCGTGCGACTTCAGCCACTCATCCATCTCTCCGGAATTCTGGCTTCGTTTTAGCGAAGCCGCTGATTATAGCAACATTTGTCCAGAATTGAGAGGCTTTCAGCCGTTTTTCCTCAAAATAATGGCGATGCGTTGCGGCATCGCCATCATCATCCTGCTGTCAGCCTTGATTGCAAGGCGTTACGAGCTTTTATTGCGCTTCTTTTAATTGGTCCAAAATGGCGGGATTTTCCAGCGTAGAGATATCCTGAGTGATTGCCTCTCCCTTGGCCAGCACGCGCAGCAGGCGGCGCATGATCTTGCCAGAACGGGTTTTGGGCAGGTTGTCGCCGAAGCGGATTTCCTTGGGCTTGGCGATCGGGCCGATTTCCTTGGCGACCCAGTCACGCAATTCCTTGGCAAGCTGTTTGGCTTCTTCACCAGTCGGGCGCGGGCGTTTCAGAACGACAAAGGCGCAGATCGATTCACCAGTGGTTTCATCCGGTTTGCCGACGACGGCAGCTTCGGCAACGATAGGGTTGGCTACCAGCGCTGATTCGATTTCCATCGTGCCCATGCGGTGGCCGGAGACGTTGAGCACGTCGTCGATGCGGCCAGTAATCGTGAAATAGCCGGTTTCCTTGTTACGAATCGCACCGTCACCAGCCAAGTAAATTTTGCCGCCGAACTCTTCCGGGAAGTAGCTTTTCTTAAAGCGTTCTGGATCGTTCCAGATGGTTCGGATCATCGATGGCCACGGGCGTTTGACGACTAGAATGCCGCCATTGCCGTTGGGCAGGTCATTGCCGGTTTCGTCAACGATGGCGGCAGTGATGCCGGGCAGCGGTAGTGTGCACGAACCAGGTACCTGTGGCGTGGCACCCGGCAGCGGAGAAATCATGTGGCCGCCGGTTTCGGTTTGCCAGAAGGTATCGACGATAGGGCATTGTTCGCCGCCGATATTTTTGTAATACCACATCCAGGCTTCCGGATTGATCGGTTCGCCGACCGAGCCGAGCAGGCGCAATGATGTCAGGTCATATCGTTTGGGATGAATCTTTTCATCGGCATCGGCCGCTTTGATCAGCGAGCGGATCGCCGTTGGTGCGGTGTAGAAGATCGTTGCCTTGTGTTTTTGAATCATGTCCCAGAAGCGGCCGGCATTGGGATAGGTGGGAATGCCTTCGAATACGATTTGCGTCGCGCCAACTGCCAGCGGACCATAGGCAATATAAGTATGACCGGTGATCCAGCCAATGTCGGCGGTACACCAGTAGATGTCGTCGGGCTTGATGTCGAAGGTCCACTTCATCGTCAGCGCGGCCCACAGAAGATAACCAGCGGAGGCGTGCTGCACGCCTTTGGGCTTGCCGGTCGAGCCGGAGGTGTAGAGGATGAACAGTGGGTGTTCGGCATCAACCCATTCTGGCTCGCAGGTGTCGGCCTGATTGGCAACGACGTCATGCAGCCAGAGGTCGCGTCCGGCCACCCAGTTAATTTTCGCGCCGGCGCGTTGGTAGACGATGACATTTTTGATGGTGTCGCAGCCGCCCATGGCGAGTGCTTCGTCAACGATGGACTTGAGTGGCAACTGCTTGCCGCCGCGTATTTGCACGTCGGCGGTGATGATGGTCACGGCACCGGCATCGATCACACGTTCCTGCAGTGATTTGGCCGAAAAGCCGCCAAACACGACCGAGTGCGTGGCGCCGATGCGGGCGCAGGCCTGCATGGCAGCGACGCCTTCGACCGACATTGGCATGTAGATGACAACGCGGTCGCCTTTCTTGACGCCGAGTGACTTCAGGCCGTTGGCGAAGTGGCAGACGCGTTGATGCAGTTCGCGATAGGTGACGCGGGTGACCTTGGCGTCATCGGATTCGAAAATGATGGCGGTTTTGTCGGCATTGCCGTTGTCAAGGTGGACGTCGAGGCAGTTGTAAGAAACGTTGATCTGGCCGTCTTCAAACCACTTGTAGAAAGGGGCATCACTTTCATTGAGGGTTTTGGTGAAGGGCTTTTTCCATTGCAGATGTGCGCGAGCGAGCTTGGCCCAGAAGCCTTCATAGTCTTGCTCGGCTTCGGCGCACAGGGCGTTATAGGCGGCCATGCCGGATACGGCTGCTTGTTTGACGAATTCTGCCGGTGGGGCGAATACACGGCTTTCCTGCTTGAAGGTTTCGATGTCTGCCACGATAGTCTCCTGCGATTGATGATTTTTGCTTTTCGCAAAACATAGGCGTTTTCACTTACTCAGTCCTTACACATTTCGAATTGATTGGTGTAGGAGCCGTTCGCGCAAGCGTATTGCTGCTTTGCATTATTGCACTTGCTGCAGCTCTTTGCAGGTGATGGGCAGGTTTGTGGAGGTCGCCCGCAACACCTGTACGACAGATCGGCAGCGGCTTGGCAGGAAGTGTAAAATAGCGGCCTGAATTGATCACCCTGATTTGACGTGCTTGCATGGTGCGGTCTTGCCGTTGCACTGCCGCAGTCAACATCAGGCGATGATCTCGATACTCGGTTTCAACTCACATTGCGCTCATGAACGAATCTCGCCCTACACCTGCCCGTAAGAAAATCGGCCTTGTGCCGAATTTGATTTTCATGAGCCGGTGGCTGCAGTTGCCGTTGTATCTGGGGCTGATCTTGGCGCAGTGCGTTTATGTCTATCATTTTTGGGTCGAGCTGAGCGATCTGATCGGCGCGGTCCTTGGCAATCCGAGTTCGCTGGCACATATTCTTGATGCGGTGGCCGTTAATGGCGCTCTGCGCCCTGACAAGCTCAATGAGCAAACCATCATGCTGGTGGTGTTGGCGTTGATCGATGTGGTGATGATTTCCAATCTGTTGATCATGGTGATCGTGGGCGGTTACGAGACTTTTGTCTCGCGCATGAACCTGGAGAGTCATCCTGATCAGCCGGAGTGGCTGTCGCATGTCAATGCGTCGGTGCTCAAGGTCAAGCTGGCCACGGCGATCATCGGAATTTCCTCGATCCATCTGCTGAAGACCTTCATCAACGCTAATTTATACGATCAAAAAACCTTGCTGGCGCAGACCGGCATTCATCTCACCTTCCTGTTGTCGGCCATGGCGATTGCGTTTTGCGATCGTCTGATGAGCCATCCGGAGGCGTCGGCTCGACACTGACCGTCATCATTTCAATTAACCCCGAGAGAACCAGCCATGACCATCATCAAGCAAGACGATCTCATCGAGTCAGTCGCCGCGGCGCTGCAATACATCAGTTATTACCATCCGGTCGATTACATCCAGCATCTGGCGCGTGCCTATGCGTTGGAGCAAAGTCCCGCTGCCAAGGATTCCATTGCACAGATTTTGACCAACTCGCGCATGTGCGCCGAGGGCAAGCGGCCAATCTGCCAGGACACCGGGATCGTCAACGTGTTCCTGAAAATCGGTATGAGCGTGCGTTTCGAGGGCTTCAGCGGTTCCATCGCCGACGCCGTCAATCAGGGTGTGCGGCAAGGCTATATGCATCCGGACAACGTGCTGCGCGCTTCCATCGTGGCTGATCCGCAATTCGAGCGCAAGAATACCAAGGACAACACGCCTGCCGTGATCCATATGGAATTGGTACCTGGCAACACGGTCGACGTGCGTATTGCTGCCAAGGGTGGTGGTTCTGAAAACAAGACCAAGTTCGTCATGCTCAATCCTTCCGATTCGCTGGTTGACTGGGTCTTGAAGACAGTGCCGACCATGGGCGCCGGCTGGTGTCCGCCTGGCATGTTGGGGATCGGTATCGGCGGTACCGCAGAAAAGGCCATGCTGATGGCCAAGGAAGTGTTGATGGATGACATCGACATGTATGAACTGAAAAAACGCGGCCCGCAAAACAAGACCGAAGAATTGCGTATCGAGCTGTGCGAGAAGGTTAATGCACTTGGCATTGGTGCGCAGGGTTTGGGTGGCTTGACTACGGTACTCGACGTCAAGATCATGATGCATGCGACCCATGCGGCTTCCAAGCCGGTGGCAATGATTCCGAATTGTGCGGCTACCCGTCACGGTCACTTCGTGCTCGACGGTTCTGGTCCAGCGTATATGGAGCCGCCATCGCTGTCCGAATGGCCGGAAGTGCATTGGGTGCCGGATACGGAAAAATCCAAGAGTGTCAATCTCGATACCTTGACCAAGGAAGAAGTCGCCTCCTGGCAGCCAGGTCAAACCTTGCTGTTGAACGGCAAGATGTTGACCGGTCGCGATGCAGCGCACAAGCGTATTCAAGAAATGCTGGCCAAGGGCGAGAAGCTGCCGGTGGACTTCACCAATCGCGTGATTTATTACGTTGGTCCAGTCGATCCAGTGCGCGACGAAGTGGTGGGGCCGGCTGGTCCGACCACGGCGACGCGCATGGATAAATTCACCGACATGATGCTTGAGCAAACTGGTTTGATCTCGATGATTGGCAAGTCCGAACGCGGCCCGGTGGCGATTGAGTCGATCAAGAAGCACAAGTCAGCGTATCTGATGGCGGTGGGCGGAGCTGCTTATTTGGTGTCGAAGGCGATCAAGTCGGCCAAGGTGCTGGGTTTTGCGGATCTGGGCATGGAAGCGATTTATGAATTCGATGTCAAGGACATGCCGGTCACGGTGGCGGTCGATTCGAATGGTATCTCCGTGCACAATACTGGTCCCAAGGAATGGCAGGAACGGATTGCGACCAACACCGCACTGAGCAAGATTGCGGTGACCACGGCGTGATGATATTGATCTTCTGTAGCGCTGCTCAGTAATGAGTGACTTGCCGTTATCTGTGATGCCAATGTCGACGGACGCTGCTGCGCCTGTCGGTATTTTCGATTCCGGCATCGGTGGCTTGTCGGTATTGCGTCATATACATGCGGCCTTGCCGCAGGAGCATCTGCTGTATTTTGCCGATTCGGGCTATGCGCCTTACGGTGACAAGAGCGAACTGCAAATCGTGGCGCGCTCGCTGGCGATTGCTAGTTTCTTTGTGGAGCAGGGCGTCAAGGCGCTGGTGGTGGCTTGCAATACGGCGACTGCAGCAGCGATAGAGGCAATACGGCGACAATGGCCGGCGTTGCTGGTGGTCGGTATTGAGCCGGGGTTGAAGCCGGCATCAGTGCAAAGTAAAAGCAGTATCGTCGGGGTGCTGGCCACGCGCAGTACCTTATCTAGTGCGCGCTTTGTCGCCTTGCGCGAACAAATCATGGCAGCAGGCAGTACGCGTTTTCTGTCGCAGCCTTGCGTTGGTTTGGTCGAGCAAATCGAAAAGGGCGAATTGCAATCGCTGGCAACGGCGGCGCTGGTTGATCGCTATGTGTTGCCGTTGATTGCGCAAGGTGCCGATACATTGGTGTTGGGTTGCACGCATTATCCATTTGTGCGGGAGTTGATCGCGGCCTCAGCCAGGCAAGGGGGCTGTCTTGTGCCGGTGGTGATCGATACGGGTGAGGCGGTGACGCGGCAGTTGATGCGTCTGCTCGATAGCACTCATTTGCGCTATCACGGTGGGAGACCTCCTGAGAGCCTGATTGCTTATACGACGGCGAGTGCTTCTTCGTTGTCGACAGCATTGGAAAATTTGCTGCAGATCCCTGCGCAAGTCAAGCAGATAGCGGGGCGGACAGCCACAGCGGCACCTTGGTTTGAATGAATTTAAAAGTTGCGATGAATTAATTTGCGTATATCGTTTTAGTTTTGTATAATCTTGTTCTTCACTGGCTCAAGACAGTAATTTTGTTTTTGGGCCAAGCAGTGGTGGCTGTAGCTCAGTTGGTAGAGTCCAGGATTGTGATTCCTGTTGTCGTGGGTTCGAGCCCCATCAGCCACCCCAATAGATTTAAGCACTTAGCCCGCTCTTGCAGCGGGCTTTTTGTTTTTAAGGAATATCAAATTCCAATTTTTGGAAGATGAAAAAAAGCCCTGGCCTCTGGTCGGGGCTTTTTTGTTTAAGAGCACCTCCTAAAAACCTCTTACCTGCATGCGCTGGAAAGTTGTTGGCCACTTGCACTTGCGCGCTCTTGTGGAGGATATCACCGCTGTCGGTGCTAGTCGGCTACCATACGCTCTTCGCTGAAACGGAGAATGAAACCATGGGAATACTTGATGAGGCGATACGCGAGATTGTGTTGGAGAGGCGCGCGGCAGAGGATGATCTGAGGCAGGCGATGGAAGATTTTGACATCATTACTAGCCGAGCTATCGACACCGTCAAGCGTGTGGTCGCCGCTTTGCAGCTTGAGTTGCTAGCGGCCGATTGGTGGATGGATGACCTGCGTGAGGATGCACAGAGGCCAGACTATGTAAGCCTGAGTTTTCACGTTCGGCGCCATTCGGGACATCTTGATGTGGTGAGTAATCCCGATTATTCCTACACCGTTAAATTTGACGCCTTGGGCGGCGCCGTCCGCACGGCGGAAAGCAGTGAGCCATTGCTTGATTCGCTGATATTGCGTGCGGTGGCGAGGCCTGAATTCGCTGTCGATCTGGAGCGCGATCTCAAGCTGTTTTTGAAGGCGATTCTTGCTAAGTCGTCATAGCGAATGCGGCAGGCTACTTCCTCTAGTGGCGGGTTGCTGATCGGGTGGTCGCTAGGATGGTATTGCATTGAGATGAATGAAACCTCCAACGGTTTTATAGGCGCTTCGTAAGGCGTAGACGTGTTTATAAAACCGTTGCGGATTCAATTTTCAGGCATTGTGTTATCGAGAGGCGAATGACATCAATTTCTGCCTGTTCTGTTGTCGGGCGGAGACGACTAGGCTTCTCGCCCATTAACTTCTGCGACCGATACCAACCGGCGCGCTGGCAAATCCCACAAGATATGCTTCATCGCCGAAGGAATCTCAAAAAATCCAACGCGCCTCACGCTGGAAAACATGTGCTGGTATTCTTTGTGGCAGGCGGCAAGGCGATAGTTGGGAACGCTGGCACACATATGATGTATATGGTGATATGCCACGTCAGCAGTGATCCAGTTGAGCCAGCCTGGCAAGATAAGGAAGCTGGTGCCGTCCAATGTTGCCTGGTCGCGGTTCCAGCCCTCATCCGGGCTGGCGTAGGAGTGTTCGAAATTGTGCTGTACCGTAAATAGCACGATACCGAAGCCGCCTGCCAGTGATCCACTCACCACATAGCAGATAAAGAATAACCATGAGCCCATCGCCCATGCCATCAGGCCCCAGACTGTGAGCAACAGTAAGTTGTTCGTCAGCATATAGCGGTAGTGCGTCATGGATGCACAGCCCTTCAACGGTACGTCGAATAGCGATTTGTGTTCACCGGTGCGTGCAAAAAGACGGCGCGCAAGGTGGTAGCTGGTGCGCAGCCATGTAAGACGCGGATTGACCAGGAAATAGAGGAGGCCGGCGACCGGCGACAACAAAATATCGCGTGTGTAACGATAACGGCGCCTGTCGCCTTTGTTCATGGCAAGGTAATCCGAGACACAGGCCACATTCAGTGGGCCTCGATACTTTTCCCAATTGCCATTGGTGGAGTGATGGTAACGATGGTTGTCGGCCCAGACCTGCTGGGGCATGCCAGCCAGCACGCCGAGCAAAAAACCACTGATGCGGTTCAGCGTTTTGCTGCGAAACAAGCTGTTGTGGCCACAATCGTGCATCAGCACGAAGCCGCGTAGCATTATTAGGCTCAGACCGAGGGTTTCTACTGCGACGAGCCAGAGTGAAATCGGCGCGCTGAGGTAGATTGCGTACCAGAGTCCGGCGATTGGCACGAAGACCGACAGTAATTGCAACGCACCGAGGAGGTTAGTCGAAGTGGAATAGCGATCTACGATCGCGCGCTTGGACGTTTGCCATTCGGCTTGGGTGATCATGATCGGCCTTGAGTGTAAGCATGATCAGCGTGCCTGAAGTGATTTCAGGTCGGAATAATCACATGATGCGATGGAGCGTGGTGGAATATTGCAAAGACGTTGAACAAACGAACCTTTTGGAAGAATCTTTGTCGACGTTGAGAGAATCTTGCCGAGTGTGCCATATTCTGCGGCATAGCGACAAGGTTTTTCAGTGATTGCTGCGCATTTATTGCCGATGAGGAACTGGCAGATAATTTCGGTTTTTTCTGCATCCATGGTGGTGGAGCGCGCGCGCCCTTAAATCTGCAAAAAGCGGATGCGTAATCTCTCCCATTGATCATCCTGTAACAAGATCTGCAACATCCTCGTTCGCCCAAAGCTAAGGATGTAAACGCAAATCACAGAAAGTTAACCTGCCAGGTATAAAAAAATTCACTGTGCACCAGTTAAATGTCTACAGACGCCAGTAAATCCATCAGTGTCTTATGCATTTGGCTGTCCCTAGTTCTAGGGGCATACTTTTTTCTTCTAGTTCCCTACTGCCTCCCCCCATTTTTTGCCAGCCATAGCTGAAATTAACAAGGATTTTTCTCGGGCAACCTGAGGTAATAAATGCCGTGGCGGGATTGGCTGACTTTGCTGGGAATTTTCATCGGGCTCTTTCAGGGAAAGAGGTACCCCAATGAGTGACACCAACGTCGAAGAACCAATAAAAAAGCCCCTGTAAAAACAGGGGCTTAGTAATACTTGGCGGAGACGGTGGGAGTCGAACCCACGATACAGGTTTAAGCCCATATGCTTCCTTAGCAGGGAAGTGCCTTCGACCACTCGGCCACGTCTCCACACTGCAGGCAATGAATTACTTGCCTGAGTGAAGTTCCGCATAATATCTTTTCATGCGGGGTTGGTCAATAAAACTATGCGATTTCGATAGGATTATTTACAACTAATAACGCTTACTTGCCATTTTCCAAATCAAACGCCTTATGCAGGGCGCGTACAGCCAGTTCCATGTACTTTTCGTCGATCAAGACTGAAATCTTGATTTCCGATGTTGAGATCATCAGGATGTTGACGCCTTCTTCCGACAAGGTGCGGAACATCTGGGAAGCGATACCGACATGGCTGCGCATGCCTACGCCAACTACCGATACCTTCGATACCTTGGTGTCACCGACGATGCTGGCTGCACCAATATGTGCCTTGACGCTGGAGTTCAGGACTTCGACTGCCTTGGCATATTCGGCACGTGGCACGGTGAAGGTGAAGTCGGTCTTGCCTTCGACGGACTGATTCTGGATGATCATGTCCACTTCGATGTTGGCGTCGGCAATCGGGCCGAGAATCTGGTAGGCAATGCCAGGACGATCCGGCACGCCGAGCACGGTAATCTTGGCCTCGTCGCGGCTGAATGCGATGCCGGTAATGGTTGCTTGTTCCATGTTGGTGTCTTCCTCAAACGAAATCAGGGTGCCGGATTTGGTTTCTTCTTCCAAAGCCATTAAAGGGTCAGTCAGCGACGACAGCACGCGCGTCGGCATTTTGTAGTTGCCGGCAAATTCGACTGAGCGGATTTGCAGGACCTTGGAGCCGAGCGACGCCATTTCGAGCATTTCTTCAAATGTCACAGTCTTGAGGCGACGCGCTTCACTGACCACGCGCGGGTCGGTAGTGTAGACGCCGTCAACGTCGGTGTAAATCAGGCATTCGGCAGCCTTGATCGCGGCTGCCACGGCCACGGCCGAGGTGTCGGAGCCGCCACGGCCGAGCGTGGTGATGTTGCCGTCAGTGTCGACACCCTGGAAGCCAGTGATGATGACAATCTTGCCGGCATTCAGATCCTTGCGTACCTTGGCATCGTCAATCGAACGGATGCGCGCTTTGGTGAACGCAGAGTCGGTCTTGATCGGTACTTGCCAGCCAGCGTAGGAAACGGCTTCTTTGCCGATTGCCTGTAGCGCCATGGCCAGCAAGGCGACCGATACCTGTTCGCCGGTCGAGGCCAGCATGTCCAGTTCGCGCTGATCGGGTTGGGCCATAATATCCTTGGCCAGACCCAGCAAACGGTTGGTTTCACCAGACATCGCGGAAGGAACAACAACGATCTGGTGGCCTGCGTCGTGCCACTTGGCAACGCGCTTGGCGACGTTCTTGATGCGCTCGGTCGAGCCCATCGATGTGCCGCCGTATTTGTGTACGTATAAAGCCATAGGAAGGTAGGTCTGAATTGCTGAGACGATGCTGCTATGAGTGCTGCACTTTTGTTGCCGGATGTCGATCAAGGCCGGAGGAAACAAACCCTCAACTGTACAGGTAGAGGTCAAAAATGACAAGCAAAAGGGCGTAAAACAGGCGTGAAATGCGTTAATTCTGGCCATTTGATGGCTAGCGGTAAAAATGGTATCAGGCGGGAAAGATTTGCTGCAGGAGGGGCGTGAGGTTTGTTACGCCATCCACCGTGGTGCTGCCGAAGGGGCAGGTCGACCAGGGTAGACGGTGGCTGCGGACGGGCCGCTAGCTTGCTGCGTTGATCATTCTGCTAAAGGGCGAACTACGCGCCGGAATAAAGCTTGCTGTCTGCCTTCGATTGTGAGAGGGCTTCTTCACGGTTCAGCGGACTGCGTGCCTGGATCACGATAGGGTAGTTGCTATCGTTGGCGATCAGGTGTTGAGCCTGGGCTTGTTTTAGTTCGGCAACGACTTCGGCGCGGGTCTTGGTCGAGACAAACTTGGTTTCTGCTGGAAATGGGGCTTCGGCCATGGCGGCGCTAGCAGCGGCGAACAAAACGATGGCGGCAGTGATTTGCTTGGTGTTCATGGTATTTCTCCCAAAATAATATTAAGTAACGCTGGATCTCGATCCGCGGGCGCTGCGGCTTGTGGCTGTTTGCTCTTGATCGATAAAGCAGAGTTTATATATTGCGCGTATCGAGAAAAATGGGTTTAATAGCAATGCACTATTCCACTTAAAGAAACAATTGCGGGGTTGAAAATGGATCGCTTGCACTCAATGAAAGTGTTTGCCAAGGTGGTCGAGCAGGGTAGCTTTGTGCGCGCTGCGGAGATCATGGAGTTGTCCAACGCCGTAGTGACGCGTTATATCGTTGATCTGGAAAACCATTTGGGGACGCGTCTGCTCAATCGTTCGACGCGGCGACTGTCGTTGACCGAGCCGGGACAGGCCTTTTTGGAGCGGGTGCGGCACATTCTTCCCGAGATTGAAGAGGCCGAGGCGATTGCGTCGATGTCGACCAAGAAACCGACGGGGACCTTGTCGATCTATTCCCATGCCGGTTTTGGGCAAAGTCAATTCGGCAAGCTGTTGCCGGAATTTTCGCGGATTTATCCCGATGTAGTGTTGGACATCTCGTTTTCTGACCGCACGATGGATTTGGTCGAAGAGGGCCTGGATATTGGTTTTTTCAGTAGCTTGCAGAAGTTCGATGCCAGCATGGTGGTGCGTAAGCTAGGTGTGGCAGAGGTGGTGCTGTGTGCTTCGCCCGCCTATATCGCGCAGCATGGCGCGCCGCAGACACCGCAGGAATTGAGCACGCATGCTTGCCTCAATTTTTCGCACGAACATTTACGCCATTTCTGGCATGTGCAAATGGAAGACGGCATGCACGATATTCCGATCACCAGCACCATGGTGTCGAATAGCGCCTTGTTACTGCGCGACTTTGCGCTGGCCGGTATGGGAATTACCATGCGGCCATCGTTCAGTCTCGGCGACGATTTGCGCGATGGCAAGCTGCAACGCGTGCTGGCCGACTATCAGATGGGACGTGTGGATGTGTTGATGGCGTATCCGAGTCGACGTTTGTTATCGGCCAAGGTGCGCAGTTTTGTGGATTTCATTACTGCGCGCTTTCCGCATCCGGAAATCGATCCGTGGCTGTGAGCTGGGGCCGGCAGTAATCAAGCGGCATCGTTCAACTGGTCCAGGCGTGTGACCAGGTTAGCTTCTTGCCAGGCGCGTCGCGCGTCGCTGCTGGCGGCTTCTTGTGCCAGTTCGGTCAGGCTTTTTGCTGCCAGCGCTTGCAGTAGTCGTTCTGCCAGGCGCGTGTCGGGTTCCATCGGGCCAAAAAAACTGACTGTGGCGCCGCGTTGTATCAGCAGGGTCGGGAAATTATCGATATCGAGGTCACCGACCAGGTCGGCCTGGTCTTCAATATCGATCCAGACGAAATGGTGCTGCGGGCAGCGTTCAGCCCAGGCGGCAAAAGCAGTGCCGTAGTCGCGGCAACTGCCGCACCAGCCTGCGCACAGGCAGGCGATCACCCAGCTGTCGTTGCGTAAGGCCTGGGCGAGTTGTTCTCGGTTGTTGCTGGAAAAGAGTTGATAGGGCATAAGTCTGGGTATTTTACTCCTGACGCCCCAAAAGGCGATTTTAGTGTGCTGCGGCAAATTTACTCATGCCGCAGGTGCAGCCGGCGGTCTGGCGGCGCGGTAAAATACCGGCATGTCTATCATTCTTGCCATCGAAACCTCGACCGAACTCGCTTCGGCGGCACTGCTCTATAACGGCCAACTGATTACCCGCGAATCGGCCGGCGTGCAAACCCATTCCGAAACCATTTTGCCCATGGTGCAGCAGTTGCTGGCCGAGGGTGGGATTGCTTTGTCGCGTTGTGATGCGATTGCCTTTGGTGTCGGTCCGGGTTCGTTTACCGGCGTGCGTACGGCTTGCGGTGTGGTGCAAGGCCTGGCGTTTGGTGCCGAGTTGCCGGTGGCGCCGATTGTGACGCTGGCAGCCATGGCGCAAGCTGCGCTGGAAGCGACGTCGGCGCGCGATGTATTGGCGATTCTCGATGCGCGTATGGGAGAGGTGTATTGGGCGCAGTACCGGCATGATGCGCATGGCTGGCAAGAGCTGGTCGCACCCTGTTTGTCATCGGCGCGCGAGGTTGCTGCGCGCGGCGCAGTGCAGGCCTGCGGTAATGGTTTGACCGCTTATGTCGACGACTTTGCGGCGCAGCCATTTGCTGCCAGCGGGCTGCCATTGCTGATGCCGCATGCGGCGCAGGTGGCAACGCTGGGACAGATTGCCGTGGCGCAAGGGCACACGGTGCCGTTGCAGGAGGCGCAGCCGATGTATTTGCGCAATAAGGTGGCGCTGACCACGGCAGAACGTCAGGTGCGCGATCTGCTAAAGGACGCCGACAAGCGTGCCGCAAAAGGTGTCGCGTGAGCGCTGTGGTCTATCCTGATGCATTGCAGGCCAGCCTGGAGCACCGTTTCGGCTTGTTGACGTTTGCTGCCATGCAGGTCGATGATGTCGATGAAGTGGTGCCGCTGGAAGCTGCGGTGTATTCGCATCCATGGTCGCGCGGCAATTTCCTCGACTCCTTGCGCAGTGGTTATCTGGCGTTGACCGTGCGCGATCCGGCGCGCCGTTTGCTGGGTTATTTCCTGGTCATGGAAGCGCTGGACGAGGCGCATCTGCTCAATGTCAGCGTGGCCAGCGATGTGCAGAGAACGGGACTTGGGCATTTGTTGTTGCAACTGGCCGTGGAGCAGGCGCGCCAGCATGCGATGAAGATCATGTTGCTGGAAGTGCGGGTGTCCAATCTGCGCGCCTTGCAGGTGTATAAACGTTTTGGTTTTGTTGAAGTCGGACGACGCAAGAATTACTATCCTGCCACGTCGTCCTCGCGTGAAGACGCCATTGTCATGAGTCTATCGTTATGAATCAGCACGCTTTGGCCGCTTCGGCCCAATTGTTGGAAGAGATCGGCGTCGGGCCGGTGTGGGTGCGTCGCCATCTGAGCGCTGCTGCCGAGCCGGAACCGCAAGTGGTAGCGCATGTGGTCGCTGCATCAGTGGCTTGGCCGGCACCGAGCGCGGTCGTGGCCAAGCCCGTGATGCCGCAGCAAGCAGCGCAGGCTGCGGTGCCAGCACGTCCGGCCAGTGACAGCGTCGACGATGGTCTGCCTTCCTGGTTGAGCGAGATGGATCATGCTGATGCGATGTCGGAAGGTTTCGTGCCCGACGACGAGGACGACGATGACGTGCCGTCGATTCGAATCAATCCGGCCATTGCCACCATGGATTGGGCCAAGCTCAAGGAAACCGTGGCTGCCTGCGAGCAATGCGGTTTGTGCCGTGGTCGCAAGAAGACAGCCTTCGGCGTCGGCGATGAAAAGGCCAAGTGGCTGTTCATCGGCGAAGGTCCGGGCCGCAACGAGGATATGCAAGGCGAGCCGTTTGTCGGTGCGGCTGGCAAGCTGCTTGACAATATGTTGCAGGCCATGGGGCTCAAACGTGGCGATAACGCCTATATCGCCAATATCGTCAAATGCCGACCTACCGACGACAGTGGCAAGGACCGCCCGCCGTCGCCGCAGGAAGTGGCTTCCTGCATTCCTTATTTGCAGCGCCAGATTGCCTTGATTGAGCCGACTGTTCTGGTAGCGCTGGGCAAGACTGCGGCCTTGTCGCTGCTGGGGCTGGATGCGGCCACACCGGTATCGAAGTTGCGCGGCACTGTGCACCGTTATCAGGGCTTGCCCCTGGTTGTGACTTATCACCCGGCTTATCTGTTGCGCCAATTGGGCGACAAGAGCAAGGCTTGGTCTGACCTGTGCCTGGCAATGACGACCTATGCCAGCGCCAATGGCTGAGTCGTCGCCACTGGTGAGTGGCGCATCGCTGAGCTATCAACAGCGCTTCCATCAGCGTTGGCACAACTTGCGTGATCCACATGTGCGTGCCTTGACCTGGTTGCTGGAGGCGCCCGATCTGCTCGATGCTTATGCGCCACGTTGGGGGGGGCGTATCGCAGCGTTGGGCCCATTGAGTGAAATGGATGTCACCTGGTTGCATGCACTCGATGGCAATCCCCGATTGTTACATGCGCAACTGATGCAGCAGCCGTCTGCGCGTCTGGGGCGCTATGCTGAAAAGTTGATGACGTTTTATCTGCAGCAGACGCAGCGGTTGATTTCTCATAATGTGCAGGTGCGCGATGACGCTAATGTCACAATAGGCGAATTCGATTTTCTGGTGCACGATGCGCTGCATGCTGGTGCTGAGCATTGGGAATTCGCCACCAAATTTTATTTGCTGGAATCGTATCGCGTTCAAATGGGAGCGGACGCCTTTGTCGGTCCCAATCTGGCTGATTCGCTCGGTGCCAAGATGGACAAGATCATGCAGCAGCAACTGATGTTGTCACAACATCCTGCGGCAGGGCGCTACCTGACGCAAGCTGTCACGCATGCGGCGGCCTTGGTCAAGGGCTGGTTGTTTTATCGCGAGCAGGATATCGATACCGTGTTGCCCCCGGCTTTGGGCGTGGCGGCCGGGCATTGCCGTGGTTTCTGGTGTGAACTGGCCGAGCTGGCGCTCAATCCGGAGGCCCATTATCTAGTGTTGCCGCGGTTGGAATGGCTGGCGCCGGCGCGCGCGCCGTTGGCGCAGGCCTTGTCGGTAACGCAACTAAAAGAGGCGATCGGTTTGCTGTTTCAGCAAACCCTGGCGCCGGTGTTGATTGCCGTTTGTGCCGTTGCGGAGGCGGATGGCAGCGTGGTGCTAGAGCAGCGCCGTGGCTTCATCGTCCCCGATGACTGGCGTGGCAAAGCGGCGCAGCGCGTGCAACACGCCATTGTTCATTATTGATAGGCAGATAGTGATGCGCGGCGCGCGCTGTTGCCAGCCATCGCGCGCGGCGTGATCAATGCTTGTGTTCGCCGATGAGCGCCAGCGAATCGTGTTCGCGCTGGTTGGCAGCATGGCGGCGCATGATCAAATACATGAGGCTGGCCACAAAGACGCCAAAGATCAGAATGACGATATTGACATTCAGGTTGAGTTTGACCATGAAGGCGTACAGCACCAGCATGGTCAGCACAGACAGGTTTTCATTGAAGTTCTGGACGGCAATCGAATGTCCCGCACTCATCAATACATGGCCGCGATGCTGCAGCAGCGCATTCATCGGCACGACAAAATAACCCGATAGCGCACCAATGATCACCAGCAGCGGATAGGCGACCCACACCGAAGTCACGGTGGTCATGGTCATGACGACGATGCCCATGATGATGCCCAGTGGCATGACCGACAGCGACTTCTTGAGCGGCACGAAACGTGCAGCACCCACTGCGCCGAGCGCCACGCCGAGCGCCACCACACCTTGCAGCACGGCAGCTTTGTCGAGTGGCATGTGCAAGGATTTTTCTGCCCATTTCAGCACGATGAATTGCAGCGTGGCACCGGCGCCCCAGAACAGGGTGGTCACTGCCAGCGAAATCTGGCCCAGTTTGTCGCGCCACAGCATAATGAAGCAATTGGAAAAGTCGGCAATCAGTTTGATCGGATTGTGTTGCTGATGCGCATAGCGAGCACCGGTATCGAGGATATTCAGGTTGAAGATGGCGGCAATAAGGTAGATGACGGTGATGATGCACAGCGCCGCCTCGGTTGGCGTATCGATGTGGAAGTCGATCAGCGGGAAGTCGAAAGCCAGCAGCATTGAAGCTATATGCGGATTGACCAGGGCACCGCCGAGCACAGTACCGAAAATGATGGAGCCGACCGTCAAGCCTTCGATCCAGCCATTGGCTGCAACCAGTTTTTCCGGCGGTAGCAATTCGGTCAGGATGCCATATTTGGCCGGCGAATACGCCGCTGCACCAAAACCGACTACCGCATAGGCCAGCAGCGGGTGTACTGAAAAGAACATCAGCCCACAACCAACTACTTTGATCATATTGGTGATAAACATCACCTTGCCCTTGGGAAAAGCATCCGCAAAGGCACCGACGAATGCTGCCAGCAACACATAAGAGAGCACGAAGAACAGCTTGAGCATCGGCGTCATCCATTGCGGAGCTTGCATCTCCGACAGGAGTGCGATAGCAGCGATAAGCAGTGCATTATCGGCAAGCGACGAAAAAAACTGCGCTGCCATGATGGTGTAAAAGCCGCGATTCATCCGTATCCAAGATGTGACAAATTATCCCCGGCTTGCTTTATACCATGAAAAGATGGCCTGCCAGTGATAAGTATGGGGGGGTAAAACCTGCCTATAAAATCTTTTGCTTTGTCATTGAGCAATGGCAAATGGGCCAGCGGGGAGCACCGCAGATTCGATGCTAACGGCGCGCAAAATCAGCACATAATCATGGCAGTTGGACGATTTTCCTACTGCATGGAAACAGCTTGGTCCGGTAAAATGCGGGCTGGTTCCCGAATCGGCAGATTTGTTCCTTTGTCATAAAGGCGTATTGCCCCAACCTGCAGGTATTGATACCGCTTTGCGTCGTTGCTGCAGTGTCGCTGTTTTTTTT